>Ga0302227_10001099_pt1 | contig 20603 bp, 25 predicted proteins | sample II_Palsa_N1_1_FD_193525 | JGI IMG/M metagenome (GOLD analysis project Ga0302227, IMG submission 193525) | Peat permafrost microbial communities from Stordalen Mire near Abisko, Sweden - II_Palsa_N1_1 | ecosystem: Environmental > Terrestrial > Soil > Palsa > Peat permafrost | place: Sweden... | reverse complement strand
GGTTTTGCTTCATTTGTGCGCAAAGGCAGGCGATGGGCTAAGCGTAAAGGCAAGTGCGCAAAGAAGCCTATCTGATGACTTGACTTTTGGTTCTTTTGGTCAAGCAAAAGAACAAAGCCACAGCGGCAAGCGGTTGAAGCGGCAAGTAGAACGCTATATAATAAATCATTTTACCTACACCATTATATTCTGCTTAATTCTTCCCATTCAAAAAATTCGAGTTCAGACTGGTTTGTCCGATACTTATCGCTTTAACCGCTCATTGCCGCTTAGGGCTACTTCTTTTGTCTTGAAACAAAAGAAGCAAAAATTCAAGCCGCTGGAAAGGCTTTTTGCCGCACAAGGCCTTTGCCCTTCAAAAGCTTGCTCCTCAGTCGGTATCGCACAGCCCCTCCGCAACTTTTTAGCCCAAAGCTTTTCCAGCGGCGGGCGTTTACGCGCTTTTGTGCTTGTTTAATCAAAATATCTTCTCTTTTAAATTATTGTATTTTTTCTTTTTTCCGTCAGCAGATAAGCTTCGGGCAAAATGAAGCAAAACGTTGCGGGGCTGTGTGGTGGCAGGGCCTAGCGTTACGCTGCAGAAGCGCAGGCCTGCGTGTGCGAACAGCAGGGCAGCAGTAACCCAGCCCAGGTTTTGCTTCATTTGTGCGCAAAGGCAGGCGATGGGCTAAGCGTAAAGGCAAGTGCGCAAAGAAGCCTATCTGATGACTTGACTTTTGGTTCTTTTGGTCAAGCAAAAGAACAAAGCCACAGCGGCGAGCGGTTGAAGCGACAAATAACAGACTATATTAAGAAACAACACTGTGGAAAACTTGCCAGTAAAATGTTCGTATTTAACGAACATTTGCACCCCAATTTAATTTGATACCATTAACTTTACATTTTAATACTTTTTAAGCTATGGAAATTAAAGGTAAGGTACATGAAGTGAGCCCAACCACACAGGTTACAGACTCGCTGAAGAAAAGAGAACTGATAGTTGAATATGTTGAGAACCCTCAATACCCGGAATATTTAAAATTTGAAGCGATACAGGACCGCTGCAATTTGCTCGACAACGTACGCCCCGGCGACGACGTGGAAGTGTTTTTTAACCTGCGCGGTCGCCCGTGGACAGACAAGGCCGGCAAAAAGAGCTACTTTAACTCGCTGGTGCTTTGGAAAATAAACGTACTGGCCGGTGGCCCTGCCGCCGCCGCTACCCCGCAATACGCCCCACCAGCCGACATCAGCTCCGCACCGGAGGATGATGATCTGCCGTTTTAATTAGTGGATTTGTTCGGAGTAGTTTTTAGTGGCAGAAGCAGTGGCACTCATTGCTGGTTGCAGAATATTGAAAGAGAGCGTTTTTTGGAGACGCTCTCTTTTTTTGTGGGGTGATTCTATTACATTCACGTCGTGCCGTCCGCCAATTGGCGGATCGGCATCCCACAGGATATTCAGACCCGGCAGGTTTGCGACATGCATTTTGGCGAACGATCTCTTGCTCACCTGCGCGTGAGGTGCCGAAACAAGTTCGGCATGACGGATTTTGATTTACTTTGTACCTTTACTATTATGGCGGATGTACACAGCAGGGAAACGCGGAGTTATAATATGTCGCGGATTAAGAGTAAGGATACCAAGCCTGAAATGCTGGTGCGGAAGTTTTTGCACAAGAATGGTTTCCGCTACCGCCTGCATGCAAAAAACCTGCCCGGCAAGCCCGACATTGTACTACCCAAATACAAAACCGTGATTTTTATACATGGCTGCTTTTGGCACGGGCACGAAGGATGTAAATATTTTGTAGTGCCGAAAACCAGAACGGAGTGGTGGTCAAATAAGATCGAAGGAAATATAAAAAATGATGAATACAAGCAATGCTTACTTAAGAACAAAGGGTGGAGAATTTTAATAATTTATACTTGTGAACTTAAAAACAAAGTACTAAATTCCACATTAAATAATTTGGCTACTTTACTATCCAGTACTATTTAATTAATAATCCTTTGTTTATAGATAAATTTTATAGTAATATAGATAGATTTGTATTTTATATTAATTGTCAATAATGGTCGATAGAGAAGACGTTCTAGAAAGCTATACTGTCGTAGATTTATTTTGTGGCGTTGGTGGCTTATCGCACGGATTTTTTTTAGAAGGATTCAATGTTATTGCAGGAATTGATAACGACCAAAGTTGTGAATATGCTTTTGTGTCAAATAATCAAGCAAGTTATTTGTGCGAAGATATTTTTGAAATGGATGCCAACAAGATCAAAGATTTGTTTCCCCAAAATGGCATAAAGATATTAGTAGGGTGCGCGCCTTGTCAACCCTTTTCACGGTACAATTCTTTTGTTAAGGAAGAGGATCTGGATGATCAAAAATGGGCTTTATTATTAGAATTCGGAAAAATAATCGAAACCGTTCAACCTGATATTATATCGATGGAAAACGTTCCACAATTAGCGAAGTATAATAAAAAGGGAGTATATAGTAAGTTTATAAAAATTTTGGAAGAGAATGGTTATAATATATCAGATACTCAACAAGTTGTGTATTGTCCCGATTATGGAGTTCCTCAAAACAGAAAAAGACTAGTCCTGTTGGCATCTAAGCTGGGCCCCATTCAACTTATTCCGCCATTATGTACACCGGAACAATATCCTACGGTTAGAAATGCAATTGGTAACTTGCCACCAATTGCTGCTGGCGAAGCATATAAAAATGATCCTCTTCATAAATCCCAAAGTCTGTCTGAATTAAATCTTAGAAGGATCAGAGCCGCGACACCAGGCGGCAGCTGGCGTGATTGGCCAATAGAATTGCATCTTGATTGTCATAAAAAACTTGACGGTCGTACTTTTGGTGATGTTTATGGCAGAATGAAATGGACTGAGCCTTCCCCTACTTTGACAACTCATTGTGCTGCAATAAGCAACGGTCGATTTGGACATCCTGAACAAGATAGAGCGATTTCTTTACGCGAGGCGGCAATTTTACAATCATTTCCACAGGATTATAAATTTATTGATCCGAGTTTAAAGAAGTATTCAGCTACTAATATTCAACGACACATCGGGAATGCAGTTCCTGTAAAACTCGGACAAGCTATCGCCAAATCAATAAAGGTTCATTTAAATGAGTTAGTAAACGACTAATATGGCAAAAATTAAAAAGCCTGTTGATTTTGAAGAAGCTGAAGCGCAGATAAGAGTCCTTCAAATTCCATATGAATATGATACAAAGGAATATCCTATCGAAGTTTTGTTATTTAAATTTCAGCCTAATGATCCTGAAAATTCAAATATAATTATACCTGGATATCAAAGGGAATTCATTTGGCCAGATAAAATGAAGGCCAGATTTATAGAATCATTACTACTTGGTGTTCCTATACAGCCTTTATTTGCAGCCATATTAGACGAAGACGGCAGACTTGAAATCATCGACGGTTCACAAAGATTACGAACAATAGATGCTTTTATGAATGATGATTTTAAATTGAATGGGCTAAAAAAGCTTACAGCACTAAATGGATTAAAGTTTTCCGACTTTTCACCCGCAAGAAAAAACAAGTTTAATTTAATTAATGTGCGCGTTAACGTAATCACAGACAAAGCGGATATAGGCATTAAACAAGATATTTTTGATAGGATTAACACTAGTGGCGTTCAAGCAAATAAAAGCGAGGTTAGAAAAGGTGCTTTTGGTGGCTTTTATAATTTTGTAACAGCCTGTTCTAAAAATGAAAAGTTTATAGAATTGTGCCCAATTTCCGAAGATGCCAAAAAACGAGGAGAGGCTGAAGAATTAATTTTAAGGTTTTTTACTTATACGGAATATGGAGTTGATAGAAAAGAAAGAGGTAGTAAGTTATTAGATTCATATTTAATAGAGAAAAATAAAAAAATTCAAACTGAAGAAGATTATGAGTTATTAACAGGAAGATTTGATAGAATGCTTTCTTTTGTTGAGGTGAATTTTCCCTTGGGATTTAAAAAAACGCCAAATGCAAGATCAACGCCAAGAGTACGATTTGAAGCAATATCAGTTGGAAGCCATTTTGCGTTGGAACAAATACCTGATTTAGTACCTGTTTATATGGATTGGCTTGAATCCAAAGAGTTTGAAACAGTGACTACATCAGATTCTGCAGGTAATCCGGGGAAGTTAAAAGCCAGAGTAAATTTTGTTACAAATTGTCTTTTAAATATCACTCCAAAAGATGAATTAACGTATGCAGAAAGCTAAAGATGATTTTGAAAAAAGGAAATCCGAAATTGAATCATATTTCGACTTTTTGCATAAGTTAGATCATGATAAAGTCGTTTTACATTATGAGGAAAAAGGCGCAGCGAAAACCCATAAAGTTGGGGACGAGTTAATAAAAATATTGAAAGCAAATGGATTTCTCCTAATATACAATTTAGTCGAATCCTTCTGTAGAAATTCTTTGTGGGAAATATTATCTGCCATAAATATTGAAAATCTTGATTTAAAAAAATTATCCCATCAAGCACAATTGCTTTGGATTAAGTCGAAAGTCAAAGCATACAAGGAAAATGCTAACGCCACTAAGTTAGAAACTCATATTCATAATATTGCAATTTCTATTATCAATGACACATTAATTGATTTTCAAGAAAATTCTGAATTTATTGATTTGTCAGGCAATATTGACAAAAAGAAAATAAGGGAATTAGCCCAGATATATGGATTTAATCCAATAGTTTCTGCTGATAAAGAAAAAGACGGCGAGGTTCTGCTAGAAATTAAAACTACACGTAATAATTTGGCGCACGGTAGAATAACGTTTGCTGAATGTGGCAAACCCGTTTCAATAACTCAAATGATAGGATATAAAAATAATACCATTAATTACTTAGAAGGCGTTTTGAACAATATCGAAGACTATATTACACAGTCAAGGTTTAAAGTATAAAACGTATTCATGAAAGAAGGTCAAACCTTATGGACTAAAGAGCAGTTGATCTTAGCACTCAACTTGTATAGTCAATTAACATTTGGCCAATTACATTCCCGTAACTCACGTATTATAGACCTTGCCAACATCATCGGCAGAAACCCGAACGCAGTAGCGATGAAACTGGTGAATTTTGCAAGCCTCGATCCTCGCTTAAAGCAAAAGGGTATGGAAAAGGTAAGCAAGTTGGACAGGCAGGTTTGGAACGAATACATGAACAATTGGGCCGACCTTTATTTCGAGGGCGAAAAACTGCTTGCAAAAAAACGAGATACCACCATTGAAAAACTATACAATATCAACCTCGACGAATACAAAAAAACCGACGGCAAAGAAGTAGAACGGTTGGTAAAAATGCGCGTGAACCAAACGGCTTTCAGGGGGGCGGTTTTAACTAATTTTAATAATCGTTGCTGCATAACCGGCATTGATGTAACCAGTTTAATAGTCGCCAGTCATATCGTGCCGTGGAGCAAGGATAAGGAAAACCGCCTAAGTCCGGCAAATGGCCTGGCGCTAAACGCGCTACACGACAAGGCTTTCGACAAGCACCTGATAACCGTAACCGAAGATCTTTCCATAAAAATATCCGCCAAGTTTTACGAGCATAAGGATATTGTAAGCATCAAACAAAACTTTATCGATTACGATGGCAAGCAACTCATCGAACCCAAAAAGTTTTACCCTGATGTTGATTTCCTGAAAATGCACAACGATACTTTCGCCGCCAAAAGTTCACTTATAGCCGATTGACATTGAAAACTCCATTCGATAATTTTATAAATGGAATTTTATGTAATGACAGATCAGCCTACCACTTGTCATATTTGCGGTGCGAGAGTTGATTTGATTGGCGATTTCTGGCATACCAATAAGCAATACCTGGTAAGCCAATGCCCAAGTATTAAGTGCAGTATCATTTTTTTAGAAGTTGAGAAATAACCTGATGGCAAACATCAAATTCAACTATCTCTACCGCGACGGGGCCAATTATAAAAACTACAGCTTCATTATTTTCAACAACCCACAAAATATCAGTCTCGAATTTTTACAAGAATTGATCCTATCAAAGCTCATCAGCGGAACATGGTTTTACGTCGACCAATGGAAACTCCCCGACCTCCACTTCGGCACATGGGACAATGAGATCGACCATACTTTTCATGAGTTTGAAAGTATTGAATATACGGATGAGGCAACTAATTCGCCAGTAGCGTTCGAGGAGTTTATAGCTGCTATTAAAGCATCCGAAAATAATTATTTTTAACGTGTTCCAATAAGCGTTCGGAAGTGTTCGCACAGGCAGCAAGCGACCGCTTTTCCTAACAAACTTTGTCATGCTGAACATAGTGAAGCACCTTTGCTCATGCATCGCGAACTATGTATAGCGGGCTATGCACAAGTTTGCAGGTTCTTCACTATGTTCAGAATGACAGGGTTGGGTGGCGTGTGAATAACACGTTTATAAACGCCGCCGAAGAAAAGCTTTGGGCTAAAAAGTTGCGGAGGGGAAGTGCGATACCGACTGAGGAGCAAGCTTTTGTGCCATAGGCATGCCTTCGGTAAAGGGCTGGCCATGTGCGACAAAAAGCCTTTCTATCGGCTTGATCTTTTGGTTCGTTTTGGATCAAGCCAAAATGAACTAGCCTAAGCGGCAATGAGCGGTTGAAGCGATGAGTGACTAAGCGATAGGTAGCTAACAATGCGTAACAACCCACAATTCGCCACCTGCCAGCGTTCACGCGTGAACGTTTTGGCAATATGCAAGTTCTTGATCTACAGCAATGTTGTTGTTCACGGCGTTCATGCATTTTGGGTAACTCGCTGTATAATAGTAGGTTGAGTGTTCGCGCCAAAAAACAGCGTTCACCCGTTCAGTGAACACCGGAAAAATATTCTTGTTAGTTAGTCGTTCCGTTAAGACCTTACGTCTTCCCGACTTCCGGACTTCCCGTCTTTCGGACTACAAACTACTATTCATTTCCCCCAAAGTCATCATCCACCGTACTGCGCAAATCATACAGCAGCCATTGCTTACCGGCAATTTGCCGGGTTTTATCGTGCAGGAGTTTAATAAAATCTTCCACGCCAATGGGTTCGTTGCCGTTGCCGTGTATCAGCACAATACTCCCATTCTGCGCCTGCTGACCTTTGGCCAGCCAGGCATCCGTACCTATCGGTATCAGGCCGAAATCGGTTATGCGGTACACCAGCTGCTGGTCGCTCACCAACCCCGGAAACCTGAAGAACACCGAGGGCAGCAAGCCGTTGCGCAGCATGGCTTTTTCGGTTTCCAGCACCTCGTAGTTGATGTCGGTGCCCGGTTCAAGCAAAAAGTTCTCTTTCAGCGGTGCGGTGAGGCTCACGCGGTGGGTATAGCTGTGGTTTATCCAGGTAACGTAAATTTCGCCGTCGGCCTGTAGTTTTTTCAGCCATTCCAGGTCTTCGGGATGCTGGCGCATCCACACGCCGGTAATGCTCAGGGCTATGGGCACGGGCCGTTCCACCTTTTTAAACCCGGCGATCATGGCTGTAAACAAATCACGCGCAAGCGGTTTGTGCGATGGGCAAAGATCGGCGGTTAAGCTGATGCCTTTTTCCTTTGGTACGCCGGTTTCAATGCCCGCGTCCTGAATGTTGACTGAGGCGCTTTCGGCTTTTTCCAGCGCTCGCTCGTAGGGTGTGTTCTTAAAAAAGCCCCGCGCCTGGGCAATGGTCATTTCCTTTAATTGGTAAACACTTTGCTGGTCAATACGCGTGTCGAGGGTTTGCGGGTCGACCGATAGCAGGTAATGTTTGCCATCGTTATCAAAACTGCGCAGGATCATATACTCATGCGGGAAATTTTTGGCCACGCCATACGTCACCCGGTAGTTTTCTATCTTACTAAAAACAGCCTGCGCCGAAGCCGTCCCTGCCAGTCCCGAAAGCACAAACAGCAGTATTAAATATTTATGATATGGTTTCATTTTTGCCTGTCGGCCAGTTTATGCCGGTAATTATAGCAACAATAACCAATAATATGGTTAAAATGATTTGGAGGATGAATAAAAATATTTTGGGCGTTCCCTGCGGGCCGGGCTTTTCGCTGCAAGTCCTCGCTGCGCTCCGGGCTTTTCGCTGCAATCCCTAACGCATTGTCTGAATCAGAATTTGCAGAATTTAAGAATGAGCAGAATGTTGGCTTTATTCTGAAAATTCTAAAATTCAGCAAATTCTGATTCAGACAGTCTTCCCAGAAAATCAGCGGTTCAGACTAAAAACCGTAATTTTACCTCAAAAATAAATCAACGGTCCAATGACACGCCTATCAGTAAACATCAACAAAATAGCAACCCTCCGCAACTCGCGCGGCGGCAATAACCCCGACCTGGTACAGGTTGCCAAAGACTGCGAACGTTTCGGCGCACAAGGCATTACCGTTCATCCGCGACCAGATGAGCGCCACATCCGCTACAATGATGTTTACGAGCTGAAAAAGATCGTCACCACCGAATTCAACATCGAAGGCAATTGCCAGGAACAAAAATTTATCGACCTGGTGCTGGCCAACAAACCCGAACAGGTAACTTTAGTTCCCGATGTGTTGGGCCAGATCACCTCCAACCACGGCTGGGATACCATCAAAAACCACGATTATTTAAAGGATATGATCGCCGTGTTCCAGGATGCCGGCATCCGCGTATCTATCTTCGTCGACCCTGACCCGCGCATGGTTGAAGGCGCCGCCAAAACCGGCACCGACCGCGTGGAACTTTATACCGAAGGTTATGCAACCCACTATCATCAAAACCGTGAGCAGGCTATCGCACCGTACATAGAAGCAGCCAAAGCAGCCGTACAATCCGGCCTCGGCCTCAATGCCGGTCACGACCTTGATTTGCATAACCTTAAATTTTTCGCCGAAAATATACCGGGATTATTAGAGGTAAGCATCGGCCACGCGCTCATCAGCGACGCATTGTATTATGGATTGGAAAATACTATTCAAATGTATCTGCGGCAGTTGGTATAGATGTTATGAAATCGGATTGGTTTTGACACTGAGTTATAAATCGTATATTTAAAAATGGGTTTTCATATCTCCAAACACGCGTCCGAGCAGATGATTGCCAGGGGAATTGATGAAAACACAGTTTGGGATATATTGAATCATCCACAACAAATAATTCAGCTAACGGACAAACAAATTTATCAATCTGTAATTAATGAAAATGATAAAAAATATTTAATACGGATATTTGTTAATAATTTAAAGGATCCTAATCTGGTTATAACCGTGTATAAAACCTCAAAAGTGGAAAAGTACTATGAAAGTGACTTATGATAAAGAAACAGATGTAATCTACATCCAGTTTAAACAGGAAAAGATTTCCGAAAGTGATGAAGATAAAAAGGGTGAGATGATTGTTGATTATGCAGTGGATGGCTCTGTCATTGGCATTGAAGTGTTGAACGCATCAGAAAAATTATCGTTACCTATCGAATTAGATTACACAGAGGTTTAATCGTTCGGCTCAAAAAGGAGTGTAATTAACCCGTTTGGATCAAATATTTCGTTGCTGATCTGCAACAGCTCATCAGCTGTCACCGCGTTTATTTTGGCGAAAACTTCTTCCAGCGAATCGATCCGGTTAAAATCCATCAGGCTTTTGGCCATGGAAAGGATCAGGCTCATGCGGCTTTCCTCGGCAAGCGCTATCTGGCCGATAAACTTCTGTTTGGCCTGGTGCAATTGCAGTGTGCCGAGCTTGTTATCGCGTAGTTTCTTCAGCTCTTTGTGAACCAGTTTGATCGCTTTTTCGGATTTTTCATCATCCGTACCAAAATAAACCGAGAAAATACCGCTATCGGTAAACGAGGTATAGTTCGATTCGATAGTATAGGCAATGCCATGCTTTTCGCGCAGCTCCATATTCAGGCGGCTGCTCATGCCCATACCGCCCAGCAAGTTATTCAGCAACAGCAATCCATAACGGTTCGGGCTTGACGACGAATAAGCCTGCGTACCGATAACGCAATGGGTTTGAGAAATAGGCCGGGCTAAAGTTTGATAACTTCCTGTGTTAGCTATAGGTTTTATCCTGCTTTTTGGCGTATGATTGGCCGCAATGTTGCCGAAATATTTCTCACCCAGTTTAATGATCTTCTTCAGGTCGTAATTGCCGTAAACGGCAAAAACCATTTCGTGGGTATTGTTGGTATGGCTAATAAACGACCTGACATCATTTTTATCAAATGCCTTAACCGTTTCAACCGTACCTAAAATGTTATTGCCCATCGGGTGGCTTTTGAACAACAAGCCTTCAAAATCATCCTGTATGGCTTCATCAGGTTGATCAAGATAAGAGGCAATCTCATCCAGGATAACGCCGCGTTCCTTGTCCATCTCATCTTTTGGGAAGGTGGAATGGAACAAAATATCTTCAAACAGGTCAACAGTACGTTCTAAATGCTGGTTAAGGAATGAGGCATGGATGCAGGTGTATTCCTTAGTAGTATAAGCGTTCAGGTCGGCGCCAACCAGTTCAAGGCGGTTCAGTATCTGGCTGGTATTGCGCTTTTCAGTTTCTTTAAACAGCAGGTGCTCGATAAAATGTGCAAGGCCTTCCTTGTTTTCGGGCTCATCGCGCGAGCCGGCGTTCCACAAAAAACAGCAATGAGTTATGGGTGATGGCGAATGTTTATGCAGCAGCCTGATGCCGTTGCCGAGCGTATGAACCTGGTAATCCATTGCGGCAAAGATAGTTTTTTTAGTCCATTGACCATAGACGATGGACCATGGCATTTGTAAGGTAGCTGTTAGCTCATTAAAAAAACTTTGCAACTTACCGCTTCCCGATAACATCAATTTTATATAATCTGCGCCATCAGCGTAATCTTATAAAATCTGCGATCCTATTTCTGTACCCCGCTCAATATTGCAAACACCAACAAAGCTGCCAATACCACACCAATAATTAATGGCACCCATATCGGCCTCGACCTGTAGAACGAAGAATAACCTATGTATGGTTTCCAGAATAAATAGTCCAAACAAAAGGCCGATATAAATGCAAAGACAATGGAGAGTGAACCCGACGGGTTTGACATGCTGTTTAGGACAAATATCTGCACAACAGTAAACCCTACGCCAAATAAGATTACTCCCGCTACAGCATTATTCCTGCCGGTTTTGGCAATATTTATAGCCATCATTATGCTGCCGAAAAGTGCGCCGAGTAAAACGGTAAATATGTATATCGTAATCCTTGAATACATTAAAGGCGCATCAGGGTCTTCTACAATAGCATATTTATAGTCGCTGTTAAAAACGCCTATCCTGCTATTGATCAAAGCAGCATTACGGCTGCGCGCCTGCATATCTTCATTAATGTACCTCAACTCCTCATCCAAAAATTCTTTCCCTCTGCGCTGCAATTCGGCTAATGAAGCCTCTACCGTTTCGGGCATATATTTTTGCCGGTTATCAACGCGTTCCATTAATTCCTGGTCGGAGCGGGCCGAGGCCAATAAAGTATAATCAAAAGCCATGTATCAAGTTTGTGGGGCTAAGCTAATAAATTTCATAAACTTTACAGGAATACCTATATTAGTCACATGAAATTAGTAGACCTTGATTTTGAGCCGCTTATAAAAGCCGAAGCCATAGAAAAGCGTGTTAAAGAGATTGGCACTCAACTGAATAAGGATTATAGCAACAGTCACCCGGTTTTTGTTGGCGTACTCAACGGCAGCTTTCTTTTCCTGGCCGACCTGATCAAGCAGATCGATATCCCCTGCGAAATTACTTTTACCAAGCTGGCCTCGTACTATGGCGGCACATCGAGCACCCGCAAAATACGCGACGATATTGACTTTATAGTAGACATAAAAGGCCGCGACGTGCTCGTTATCGAAGATATTGTTGATACCGGCAACACCGCCCGCTACCTGATAGACAAGCTAAAGGCCAAAGAACCTGCTTCGTTAAAACTCTGCTCACTCTTATTAAAACCTGCTGCGCTGGTTAACAAGGTTGATGAGCTTAAATATATCGGCTTTGAGATTGAAAACCATTTTGTGGTAGGCTATGGCCTCGATTATAAGGAAATGGGTAGGAATTTGAAGGATATTTATAGGAAGGTTTAAGTTATTTTAATGGGCTTTTAACATGAATGTTAGATACATTTACTCTTAAAGGCTATTCCAGAACGACAAACCCATTTAAGAAATTCTCCATGTCTTTTTTAGCATGTTCATAAAGATTTTCTGAAGTATAACATACTATTTGAACTGTACCTTTTTCGCTTGAATAATAATAGCCTGTATATCTGAAATGGATGCCTTTAATAGTACCTGCCATTTGTAAAAAAAGCACTTTTTTATTATTTACAATTCTGTAATCTTTATATGTAATCCGTGCATCAAGGGAAGCTTTTTGAGCATTGATTAATGCAATATCCGGCATGCTTTCCAGCGCGATTTGTGTTTTTTCCGTAATGAGCATCGCTGCACCATCATCGGACTTAAGCGTAAACCTGAATTCGGGGTTGACTTCATTTTCATGATGCCCTGCAAATGTCCATACATTGGGATCGATATATACGCCAATATTTAGCACACTGCTTTTTACGAGAAACGTGGCGCCAATAGGCTTGGAAAATTTATTATTATTTAATTTTATCGAATCGCTGGACTTGCTTTTAGTTACGCTGTCGGTTTCATACTTCCAGGTTCCATTATCATACAATATTACTTGCTTGCCATTTTCCGTCAACGCCTTTATTTGGGCATTGGAAACGCTACATACCAATATCAATAAAAACAGCAAGATTGGCTTATTCATAGCGACAGATTTAGTGTGTTATTCTTTTGATTTTTTACTTCAGTAAAGATAAAAAAATACTTAAAATGCCAAACGACTAAGGCTTTCTTTATGAAATTTAATTCAATAAATTGCTATTTTGATTTCGCTCAGTGAATATCAATCTCAACTATTACCAATCCTTGAAAAAGCACAGATCGGTATAAATGGCCAAATAATATGATCGGAAGAAAATTCTAAACTGCCGATTTCACCACACCCCCATCAGCTCTCAAAGCGGCACCATTTGTAGCGGAAGATAACGGGCTTGCCAAAAAAGCAACCAAATTAGCGATCTCACCCGGTTCAGTAAAACGTTGGATGAGCGAAGTCGGGCGTATTTCTTTAAAGAATTCGGTTTTTACCTGTTCTTCTGTTTTGCCGCCATTCTTGGCCAGGCTTTCAATAAAGCCGCCCACACCTTCAGACAGCGTCGGGCCTGGCAATACGGTATTTACGGTTACATTTGTTCCTTTTGTGAGCTCGGCCAAACCGCGCGATACCGCCAGCTGGGCCGTTTTGGTTGTGCCGTACTGTATCATTTCAGCAGGTATCTGCAATGCCGATTCGCTCGAAATAAAAATGATGCGTCCCCAGTTTTGTTTGAGCATTTTAGGGAAATAAGCCCGCGCCAACCGCACACCGCTCAAAACATTCACCTCGAAGAAACGCAGCCAGTCGGCATCGGTGATCTTTGTAAACTCCTTTGGTTCGAATATAGCTACGTTGTTTATCAGTATATCCACTTCAGGCAATTGGTCTATCAGTTTTGCTATCGATGCCGCATCGCTAAAATCAGCCGGAATGCCGGTTACATTTTCGTTTCCGGTTTCGGCTTTAATTTCGGCAATTGCTTTCTCTACACGCTCAATTGTGCGGCCGTTTACAATAACGGTAGCGCCCTCGGCAGCAAGCCGTCTCGCGATAGAAAAACCTATACCGGCAGTTGAGCCGCTTATAAATGCTTTCTTATTTTTTAATAGCAGATCCATAGTTTCGATGTTTGTATTACAAAACTACCTGACTAATGTTTATTGACAGTCACTTCGCCGTCAAATTGCCCAGCGAAATCGCTTTTAAATATTCGGCTAAAGCCAATGCTATTTTAATAGTTATCCGCCCCATAAATGGGGCGGCAATGAATTTATCATTGCCGTTCGACTTTAGCCAACGGTTTGGTTTGTCGGTCAATCCAGGCTTTAGCCAAAATATTAGACATTCGGCCCTTCCTACGTCTCAAGAGCGATTTCCCTCGTCAAAAATGCCTGCTTTGCACATTCAAGCAAAAATGATATGTTTGAATTATGAACCAGCAACCAGCATCCCCTAATTCGGTTGGCCGCATACTTACGGCCAGCCTCATTGGCACAACCATCGAATTTTTCGATTTTTATATTTATGCTACCGCCGCAGTGCTGGTATTCCCAAAGCTGTTCTTCCCATCAGCCGATCCTGCATCGGCTACGCTGGAATCGCTGGCTACTTTTGCGCTGGCGTTTTTAGCCCGGCCATTTGGCGCCGCGCTATTCGGGCATTTCGGCGACCGCCATGGCCGTAAGGCCACGCTGGTTGCGGCGCTGCTTACTATGGGGCCGTCGACAGTGGCCATCGGGCTTTTACCGGGCTATAAATCTATAGGGATTATTGCACCAATACTACTGGCGTTGTTCCGTTTCGGCCAGGGCTTGGGGCTTGGCGGCGAATGGGGCGGCGCGGTGCTTCTGGCGACTGAAAATGCCCCTCCACATAAAAAAGCCTGGTATGGCATGTTCCCGCAGTTGGGTGCACCGATAGGTTTTCTCATCTCCAGCGGCATATTTTTTATTCTTGGCAAAGTAATGAGCGAAAACGATTTCCTGGCTTACGGCTGGCGTATACCATTTATTGCCAGCGCGATACTGGTTTGGGTTGGCTTATACGTGCGGTTAAAGATTACCGAAACGCCGGAATTTATGAAGATAATAGACAATAATGCACGATCAAAAGTGCCATTTGCTGATGTGTTTGTTAAAAACACAAAAGCCATTATACTCGGCACATTGGGTACGGTAACCACCTTTTTATTGTTCTATTTGATGACGGTGTTTACGTTGAGCTATGCCACGTCCGCATTACATTATACAAAAAGCAGTTTCCTTATTGTGCAAATGATCTCCATGTTGTTTTTTGGCCTGGGCATCCCGTTGTCCGCAGTCATTGCCGATCGTTATGGGCGTAGTAAAATGCTCATCACCGCCACTATTATCATTCTTATCTTCGGTCTTGTATTTGCGCCATTATTTACAGCCGGCAATATATATAAACTGGCTGGGTTCCTGGCGCTGGGTATGTTCCTGATGGGGCTTACCTACGGGCCTATAGGCACTGCGCTGGCGGGTATTTTTCCTGCATCGGTACGTTATACCGGGTCGTCCCTGTCGTTCACCCTGGCGGGCATATTAGGCGCTTCGTTTACACCATCCATTGCTACTTTGCTGGCAAAAAACTTTGGCTTACCTTATGTAGGTTATTATTTATCCATTGCTGCGGTAATTACACTTTTGGCATTACTGGCCGCACAGCAATTGATGAAGCAGCAGGCGGAATAAAGCTATTACACCAGGTAGCGTTGCAATTTAGGCGCTTTCTTTTCGAGCAATAAAACCAGCAGGCTGTTAAACCAAACAGTTAAAAAAGCAACTGCAAATGTTGTCGGGATTACAAAAAACGCCCGGTTACGTAACGACCATGCCATCGGCACTTTAAAAATAAGCTGCGCCATAAACAAAATGAGGTAAAAGTGCAGGATGTACAGCATGTAATGTTTGCCTTTATCATAATGCATATCGTGCTTTATACCCAGGTGGTGCAATGCGCATTGTACAATTAAAAATGCCATGGCCGGCACCACAAGCGAATAAGCCGTGTTCGGGATGTCGGTAAATTCAGAAGTTACGCCAAAGCCGATTGTTGAAGGATCGATATGGAAATAATATTTAGCCAATAAGCTTAAGCCGATAAAGAAAATAAGCAAGCCGATTATAGTGTAAATATTGATGAGGAAATAAAAAAGGCTGCGGGCAAAATCCTTATAAATTCCCAACACACAACCTATCAGGCAAAACAGTACGAACCTGAAATGCAATATCAGCTCCATTTGCGGGAATATGATGTAGACTATCAACGCCAGCACCGGCAGTGTAAACTGGAACACCTTATAGTGCATTAATACCGGCATAATCAGGAACATAATAATCAAATGGTGTATATACCACAAATGCGGACTAAAGGCCAGGTATTCGGCCGTCCACCGCTCGTTATCTGAGCAAAAAACACATTTTACAAACCTGCGTAAGTAATCAGCAATTGCTCCTAACTGCATCCCGCGGTGCGCGGCGATATTATAAATACAAAACAGTAATAGAAAAGTGCCGAAGATGAGTATTTTCCATGAAAGGTAAGGCACAATCAATCTTTTCAACCGTTTTTGATAGATGCCCGTTTTAAAAAAGGCGCCGAGTGTGGTCATTTTGTAATTCGCGAAATACAAGTAACCCGAAATAAGCGCCAACACCGATACCGGGTGCATGTTATTAAGCAGTATACTTCCATACTCGCGGCTGAAGGCATTATTGCAATAGCCAAGCGCAACGATCAGTATTGAATGCAAAAAAACAACCAGGAACAAAAAGAAATAGCGGGTATAGTTTACCATTTGTAGGATTTACTGCAGTTGATCAGGCTTTAACTATTTCTCGTATAGGTGTGCCTACGTAAGTTTTACCTTTTTCGCAATTTTTGTTTACAAAGCTTAATGAGCCGATTTTAACATTGTCTTCAATAGTTATTCCGTGGTTTAGTACCGATGCGGTACCTATAAAGCAATTTTCGCCGATATGCGCCCCGCCTATGGAATGCCTGTTGGTATCGAGGTTATTGGTCATTACCTGCGGACAAATATAGGTGTTATTGCCCACGCGTACGCCGCGGGCGATGATCACCTTGTACCTGAGCGTTACGTTATCGCCGATGACCGATTGCCCCGAAAATGCCACGCCCGAATCGATATAACAATTTGAACCGATACGCGTGCTGGAGCGTATCTCCACATGGTTCATGATCTGTGTATTGGAGCCGATGGTAACATCCGGCCTGATGCTCACATGGTCGCCTATGGTTACATTATCGCCTATAACCACGCCATCATCAATAATGCAAAACGAACCTATAACACAGTTCTCGCCGAGTGTTACGCCAATGCCAACCTCGGTATAATGGCCTTTTTTAAAATGGGGCAATGCCATACAGCTTAAAATAAATGGTAAAACGATTTACAATTGGTGCAATACTTTATCGCCAATAGAACGACGATAAACTTTATGATGACTAATGTATAAAGAAAATGTAAAAAAACAAGTACCTAAATCGATTTTTTAATAATGGGCTGGAAAAATAGAAATAGAAATACTGTATGGTTAAATACTTATGTGCTTATAACAGGCAGATAATTTGGTTTTCCATTTTTTCCGGTAAATGGAAGCAGGACAAACTTGAACTTTTAGCGGATTTAAAGAAATTTTTAACTCAAAGGGTGTTATTTTCTTTCTCAAATCAAAATGCAATCAACGAAAATGCGGTGAGATCGTATTCTCAGCAGCAAATGCATTGTGTGGTATATGGTTGTCGGCCGGCCAAAAAGGCAGCAGAAAAAACTATTGGCTAAACGGCAATAGTATTGTGAACGTTGTGCCTTTTCCTGGTTCGCTTTGTATGTTAATTGTACCCTCTAAAAGCTCAACCTGCATTTTTATAATATACAGCCCGATACCTTTGCCTTCCACTGCCGGGCCAAATCTGCCATACATGCCCAATTGCGACCCGGTTGTTTCGAGGTTGATGCCTTTGCCGTTATCAGAAAAAACAAGCTGTATAGCGTTTTCATGAATACTACTTCGGATGGTAATTACCGGGCTCACATCCGGCGCCCGGTATTTGATGCCTTTTAAAATGAGATGATAAAACATGCTGAACAAATAACCTTGTATTGAAACGATATGGGTAATTTCAAACTGGCATTCGATCCGTACTTGTTCTTTGGCAAGTAGGTTTTCGATGCTTTGTGTTACCTCAGCAACAAGTTGTTCCAGGTTTATTAGCGTTTTAGTTTCATCGGCTGTTTCCCGTATTTGTAATATGGCATTAAGGTCATGGATAATCGTATCGAGTTTTTTTGCAGAGTTGGATATGCCATTCAATACTGTTTCAATGTCTGTTTCTGCATCAACCGTGCCCTCATGTACCAATGCCAATAACCCTAAAATATTCGCCGCAGGAAGTCGTAAATTATGAGAAACGATATAGGTGAACTGCTCCAGGTCCTTATTGCGCTGCACAAGGTTTGCCATTATTTTTTCGCGTTCCAGGAGCGCCGTTTTCCTTTGGGTTATGTCCCTGTTAATGCCAAGCAACCCTACAATGGTGCCGGTATCATCTTTAAGCGGGATTTTTGTGGTCAAATTCCATTTCAATTCATTCGTTTTCTTGTCTACAAAATGCTCCTCGTGATTAACCAGTGGCACGGATGAGTTCATGATTGATTGTTCGTCTAAATAAAACTGTTCAGCATCCTCGGGCGGGTAAAAATCAAAATCAGTTTTCCCGATGAGTTCCGCAGACTCGTGGCAACCTGCATTGATGGCCACCGCCTTGTTGCACAGGATGAAATGCCCCATGGTATCTTTGATATAGATTTGGTCTGGCAGGTGTTCAATAACAAGGTAAAATAAATCATTTGCAGCTACCGGGGTTTTCGTGTTAAACACTTTCTCAAGAAGCATTTTGCTAAACCCATTTTGCGGTTTTTCAGTAAGATTGCCTTCAATATTATCGTTCAAACTCATGATGTGGATTGGGATCGTTAAGAAATCTAAAGATAGCATCTTTATTGTCTTTTAAGCATGATAATGAGGCAATACCGAATTATCTAACTGCGCGAGCTTAAAAAACAAAAAAGCCTTGAAAATTCGAGTTCCAGCGTTGTCCTACGTTTATAACTTTGGACGAATATGCCGGCAGAGTCCCACTACCGGGTATAAACAAAAGCCTCTCAGCGCTTCCACCACATCCGACTTTGAGACCTTTTTCCAGCCTGTGGCCGGTGTTTTCGCCATAGGTATTTTCACCGCACCACTAATTGGAATGACGTTCTAACTTTCGCTATCGTTTATAATACTATATCCGTTGTAGTAATGGTAATTCCCGTCTATCAGGTAATATAGGCTGTTGTTGGGGGCGGCAATGGCTGTAACACGGTGCCGGTTGCCGGTTTTATCAATAACCGTGAACGGGCAATGGAGTGTTTTTAATTCTTTAGCCGGGGTAATCACCTGGATGCTTTTTTCGTTAATAAAATGATGAAATTCCAAATTATCCATCTCTAACTCCTCCCTCATTTTACATGCAACCTGTGCAAAAACAAAAGTGCTGCTAAAAAGCATCGACAACAAAACACCCGTTTTTTTACCGCATCGGGCAGGCGCAGCATAGCTGCGCCGCCTTCAACAGACTTAATAGATTGTTAGGGGTATTAAGTATTTTGTCATGTCATCATGTTGTCGTCGTATCTGATTTGCGGTAGGCCCAGCCGAAAATGAGCGGGAATACCCAAAGGCTGAACATCATGGCGCATAAAATGCCCCCGATAACTACCCTTGCCAACGGTCTTGAGCTTTCGGAGCCGATGCCGTGCGAAAGCGCCGCCGGGCAAAGGCCTATGGCGGCCATCAACGCGGTCATCATCACCGGCCTTATCCGTGATTGTACGCCCAGCTTCATGGAGGCATAGAGGGAATGGTCCTGGCCTTTGAATTTGTCGAGGTTTTGTTTGAACACGGTGATAAGCAGTACACCGTCCTGAATACAAATGCCGAATAGGGCAATAAAGCCAATACCTGCGGATATACTGAAATTGGTACCCGTTATCAATAAAGCGAGGATACCGCCCACAATGGCAAATGGTACGTTGAGGAACACCAGGGCGGCATCTTTTACATTGCCGAACATAATGAACAACAGCAGGAAAATAAGCCCCAGGCTCACCGGCACCACCTGTTTAAGCCGCCCTTCGGCACGTTGCTGGTTCTCAAAATCGCCTTGCCAGGCCATGTCGTAACCATGCTTCAATTTCACACTGGCTTTCACTTTTTCCTGCGCCTCTTTAATCGTGCTGCCCATATCACGGTCGCGTACAGAGAATTTGAGCGTTGCGAAGCGTTGATTCTCATCGCGGAAGATGAGACAAGGGCCGGTTTTTTGACTGATGGAAGCAATTTCCCTGATGGGTACTTTCGATCCGCTTTGTGTGGGCACCAGTAGGTTGCCAATGTCCTGCGGCGTTGAGCGGAAGGCTTCGGGGAAGCGTATCCTGATGTCGAACGTGCGTACGCCTTCATAAAGGGTAGAAGCTGCCTGCCCGCCAATGGCCATAGAGATAACCGAGTTGGCATCTGAAGTAGCCACGCCATATTGCGCCATTTTTTGCTGATCGAGATCGATGTCCAGTTCGGGTAGTCCAATACTATGTATTACACCCAGATCTTCAATCCCCCTTACATTTTTCAGTACGTTATATACCTCGTTCACCTTATTTTCCATGTAGTTCAGCGAATCGCCGTAAACTTTTACTACGATGGAGCCTTTTACCCCTGAAACAGCTTCTTCCACGTTATCGCTGATCGGCTGCGAAAAGTTCAGGTCGGCGCCGGGCAATACCGATAGTTTCCGGTTCATCTCGGCTATCAGGCTGTCC
>Ga0302227_10001098_pt1 | contig 20606 bp, 31 predicted proteins | sample II_Palsa_N1_1_FD_193525 | JGI IMG/M metagenome (GOLD analysis project Ga0302227, IMG submission 193525) | Peat permafrost microbial communities from Stordalen Mire near Abisko, Sweden - II_Palsa_N1_1 | ecosystem: Environmental > Terrestrial > Soil > Palsa > Peat permafrost | place: Sweden... | reverse complement strand
TGCTTTTCTTCAAAAAAAAAAAAAAAGAATTTCTTTTATTTGTGTTTGTTACCTCCAGGAGCTCAATGCAGTCGGCGTTGTCCACAAAGTCGATCTTGCTCCAGCTGATGCCCTCTTTGTCGTACTGGATATAACACGGTTAACCTCTAAAGAAAATGGACGAGTTGCCCCTCAGCGCACCTCAGCTTGCTCAATCTTGAAGATGTAGTTTGTGAAGAACTGCTGGAGCTTCTCGTTGGCCATGTTGATACACAGCTGCTCAAAGGAGTTGACCTTGAAGTTTTCGAAACCAAAGATATCGAGGACACCGATAAAGTTGGACGACTTCTCCTTGGCGAGGATGACGCCGTTGATGTACGAGACGATCCAGTCAAAGAGACGGCTGAAAAGGGCCTTGGCCATGGCGTTGCGGTTGTCCTTGGCCTAATCCCGAGTTTCTTAGAACAAAATCCTAAAGAGCATTTCTTTTTTTTAAAAAAATTTTATTTTACCTGCTCGGCCTTGAGAGGGATCTTGGTGACTTCACCACGGGTGACGAGGGAGCGGTTCACGAAAGCCTCAGTGAGGGCCCTTTCGTCGATCGAGAGCAGTGAGGCGACGATGCCGACGGTAGCACCGTTGACGATGCTCGAACCTTCGCCTCCCGACTCGGCCTTGAAAGAGACGTTACCAATGTGCAGGATACCAGAGATGATCTTGAACACGCCGTCCATCTAGAATGAGAAAAAAAAAAAAAAAGGTGAGCAACAAAGGGAAAAAATAAAAATATAAATAAAGGGTACCTCCTCAGGGCTCATGTTCATGACTGTGAAGGCGAGCTTGAGCGCCTCAAAGTCCTTGCCATCCTTGACACCCTCGATGTTGATGCAGCCAGACTGGTTCAGGTAGTGGTAGTCCTTGGCGTCGAGGATCTAGTTGGGACATTTGAGTATTTCCAAACAACATGTACCTTCCATGTTTGTACGTACGCGGTATTTCTCCTTCTCGTCCTTGGTAACACCGGCAACCAGCTGGTAGAAGCAGTGGTAGTTGCGCTCATCCGTTGATTGCTGGACAACACGCGACTTCTCGAGCAGGTAGTTGACGATGGTAGCGCCAATGATGTTGTTCTCCTTGTTGAAGAGGACCTGCATAAATTTACCGAAACGCGACGAGTTGTTGTTGCGGACGGTCTTGGCGTTACCTAGAAAGAGAGAGAGAGAGAGAGCAACGCAAAAAATTAAGTATACACCGACGGACAAGCCACCAACGCCGTACCAAAGGACTCGAGAATCGTGCTCGCTTCGGTGATCTGCTGCTCGATCCACTCGTGGTTGGACGTGACGGCAGTGAGGTACTGCAAAATGAGCTTGGTAGACTCGGTCTTACCAGCGCCAGACTCACCTAGACAAGGAGCAAAACGTTGAAGTCAGGAATTTGTGTTCATCAGTTGCCTACCAGAAATGATAACCGACTGGTTCTCCTTGTTCTTCTTCAGGTTGTAGAACGTCGCCTCGGCGATGGCAAAGATGTGGGGCGGCAGCTCACCGATGCGTGCTTGGCTGTACTGCTTCACGTATGTCTGTTTTTTTTTGGCACGATAAGGTTTAAAATGCGCTCCGCCGCGTCGTGCTAAAGGATTCGTACGTCTTCGTAGATCGAGATCCACTTGAACGGGTTCGCAGCGACAAGGATCGTGCCCGTGTACGTCTGGATCAAGAGGACAAGGTTGGGGAGGGGATATCAGGATACTGGGAACAAAAGGTGAAACGTACGTAGATAATCTCCTGCTGGAAACGTTTCTTCAAGTTCTCCAGGATGGCACCTTCCGTCAACTCCGGAAGGTTGACCATGTCCTCGATATGGTCACTGCCAACTGGTTGTTTTGTTATCGCCGAGGCAAACGGGAGAGTTTTTGTAAGGAAAAAAAAAAGTACAAAACGAGTCACAAAGTACCTTGGAACTTGTCCCCCATCTTGGCGCGCGCGGGTGCTCGTAGACGGTGTTCCCCTGCATTCGGTGAAAGGTAAGTTAGACCTCCAAGAGCCAGAAAGCAAGCCCAAAGAGACGACGGCAGAAAAATTACGGCTCGCATTCCAGAGCGCAAGTAAAAATATCCTCCACAAGGCGCTGTGAGTGACGAGACCACCGTCCCTGGTGACAAAAAACTAGCGGGTCCACGTGCACGCCAAAGAAGGACAGGCAGACTGCGAAGGGAGGGAGACAAGAAAAAGGCGCAGGAAAAAAAAATGCACGAGACAAAACCACCCGGAGGAGAAAACGCCCACACCCGGCGAGGTTCCGCAAGGCGCACCCCGGCAGGACACTGGCAGGACACTGGCAGACGAACGCCAGACCAATGTCCCGGATAGACCCACACCACAGCACTTCTCGCAACACGATAATAAACCGGGGGTGGGGGGAAGGTTGGTTGCTACTGTGCATGCCAACTCGAAGAGAACGAGACAAGCCATATCTCCCTGCTTTCCCTCCACGTGTTCAGCCTCGGAGGCAGGTCCCCTATCCTTATCCATGGGATCTGTGTTTGGGGCTCAGAAAGGCATATCGGAGAGCGGAGGCGGACTACGGGGGGGAAAGAGAAAAAAAGGTCCGGCTTTTTCGTTGGAAAAAAACAAAACGAAAATAACAGAGGCCACACTTTTAAATATGGCTCCTTCCTAACTTTACTACTGCAGGAAAGAGGAACTTTTTTCTTTACAATTTTTTTTCTCTTAGTCGTCATCGTCCATAACAGAGTTAACCAGGTCCATCGCATCGCGGATGGGGATGGCAGAGCGCGGAGGGCCCTCCATCTCGCTCTCGACTGCGCCCACTCGCTTGAGGACCCATTCGATGTCTAGATACTCACCTTACATTTATTTTTTTTTTTTTTGAATTAATACCTTCAGCTGTTGCGGAAAGGCCACCGAGCGGGGCGACGCCGACGATCTGCTGCTTGAGGTTACCCTCGTAGTAGATGAGCATGGTTGGGCAGTTGCGATCGGGGTAGTTTTTGATGGCTAAAATCCGAAGGCGCTTATTCATAACAGCCCAGGAAAGAATGACACTACCCTCAGTGGCGATAATCTTCAAAAACTTGGTAGCCTTGAACTTTTGCGCGAGCACGTTAAGACGCTGGTTGACGAGCTGGCACGCGGGGATGCTGTAGGTTTCGGGTTAATAAAAGACACCGGGAGAAAGAGGGTTCTTTTTGGTACCCATGCTGGAAGAGCAAAAGCACGACCCACACGCCGGGGCCGGCCTTGTTGACCTCGTCATTGTACTGTGACTCGGAAATCTGCTGGACGCTGCCAAAGCGCTCCTTCTTCGCGCGGTCTTGCATCTCGGCAATACGCTTTCGTCTTTGTTGTCGTCGTGAAGATTTTGTGTTTGCGGAGGGAGGGAAGATATCAGCAACCCATCCAACCGCTCAAGCCCCACTTCAATTACCTGTACTCCTCAAACACTCGCTCGTCCAGCTCATCCTCGAGCTCGTCCAGCTCGTCCAGTGTGCGGTCCTCGGCGGCCTTTCCCTCGGTGCGCTCGCGAATCGCCTGGTCCACCATGTCCTGAATCTGCTCCTCCGTCACCTCTGCCTCCTTGGGCTTGGGCGGCAGGATGCCCTTGGCACGCAGCACATCGTTCCACTCGGTGTCCTCGTTGGGGTCCGGGTTGGGCATGTTTGCGCTCTGGGTGAAAAAAACAAACTTTCGGACGTGACGAAATGTTTGCCAGACACGTGATCTCCCTCGTGGCACGACGGTCGTACTCGACGCCCGCTGTCAAGGCCGACGTGACGCTCATTGCGCGCCTGCGCAAGGAGAAAGGCCTGAGCGTGTCGCGCTGCAAAGAGGCGCTGCTGGTGAACGGGAATGACTACGACAAGGCGCTGCTGTGGCTCAACGAGACCGAAATGGACTTGGCCCAGCAGAAGGCGACCAAGGTGCAGGGACGCGCGGCCGTCAACGGCCTCATTGCGAGCTCGCTTGTGTCGCCGTCATGTGGCGTCCTCCTCGAGATCAACGCCGAGACAGACTTTGCCGCACGCAACGAAAACTTTATCAAGCTAGTGCGCCAGGTGCGCGCTGCCGTGGAGGTCTCGTCCTTTGTCTCTTCCGCCACTGCCTCCTCGTCCTCGAGCGTTCTCAGCCTCACATCCGACGATCTCGTCAAGTATGCGCAGAATATTGTGTGCCAATGCTGATAATAATAATAAAAACTCGTTTGCAACTCGTTTGCAAAGGCTAAAGGTGCCCGGTGGTGACAGTGTTTCTGAGCACGTCGTCCAGACCATCGGCCTCCTGGGCGAGAAGATCTCTGTCCGCCGCGCTGCCATCATCTCCCAAGCCGCTGGCGGTCTGGTCAGCCAAGCCTGCCTGAGTGGAATGCAAGGTATTGGATTGCAAAGTAAAAATGTTTTATTTCGATATTACATCCCCCCCACCAAAAAAAGCCGATATTGGCCGCATTGGCGCCCTCATCTCTCTCAAGGCAAGTGCAAGGCCAGAGCCACTCCCCGGCAAGCTGCAAGAATTTTTCGCTCAGATGGCCATGCAAGTCGCCGGCATGAACCCCAAATGCATCCTTGTTTCGGACGAAGCGCTCAAAGGTCTCCCTGAGGCCGAGGCTGCCGAAAAGGCCCTCATGACCCAGCCTTTCCTCTTTGATCAGAATATGACTGTGCGCCAGAGTACGACACTTTTTTTTTCTTTTCTTTTCAGAGAATTTAAATATTTTTTTCTCAGAGCTCCAAGAGATTGAAAACGAATTCAAGGAAAGGGTCGCTATCGACAACTTTATTCGCTTCGAGACAGGCGAGGGCCTCGAGATTGTCGAAAAAGACTTTGCGAGTGAAGTCATGGAGCAGGTCAACAAGTCTAGCCGTTAGAATATCCGTACTTTTCATTCAAAAAGAACAATTTCACATCAAAGTCTTTTCTATCAATTGACTGGCCCACTCGCTGATGTCGGTGTGGGCATGACGTTCTATGAATGGATGCGAGCGCAGAGTGGCGTGCATGGGGCGCTGCTCTGGTACCATCCTGAGGCACTGACCAAGGAGGTCGCACAGGTCCTGGTCAACGCCACTTTGTAGCAGGTCCCTGATGGGCCGCGGGCCCGTCTTGGTGATGAGCAGCATGCGCTTGAAAAGAGAGCTCCCCGGCGCGTCCCACTCTGGGTACGGGCAACTCGACGTAACCATCTCCATCAGCGAGATACCGAGGGACCACACGTCCGACTGCGCCCCGTAAGGCTGTCCACCGTCGATCCTCTCGGGGGACATGTACTTTTGCGTGCCGACGTAGGTGGACGCGAGCGAGTTTACAAGCTTGGCGCTGACTCCAAAATCGCACAACTAGGTGTTCCGGGATAGCAAGTAAGTCACAAACAGCAACAATCCGCATCACCTTGATGCGGCCACGCCGATCGACGAGGATGTTGCTAGGCCGGATGTCGCGATGGATCACGCCCATCGCGCTCTTCATGTATATCAGCCCCTCGAGGACGTCGCAGCCGATGCGCCCCACAACGCAGGTCGGGAACGGGCCCAGCGGGATGAGTCGGTCCAACGAACCCCCATCAATCAGCTCCATGCAAAAGTACACCATCGCATCGCAGAAGAACGCCCCGTAGAAATCGACAATGTAGCGACTCTTGGACTGGCGCAGCACGTCTAGCTCGACCATGATCTGCCGCAGGCCCGTGTCGTCCTCCTGCACCTGGATCTTCTTGATGGCCATGAACATTTGCGTCGGCTTGTGGAAGACCTTGTGCACGCGGCTATAGCTTCCCTGTTATTGTTGTGGTTTTACGTCGCCATGCGCCATGCAATGTTCAATGGATCGATCCGTACCATGCCGATTTGCCCATGGTCGTCAAAGTCACCTGAGCACACGGAAAACCTACACACGGTGTTAAGGTTTCCCCTCCCACTTTTGGCTAATGTTTACCTTTGGCCATCGGGAAGGTCGACACCTTTGTGGTCCAGAACGGCACCCCCTCCCAGGCAGAGCTGGCCCTCGCACGCCGATCGGGGAGGGAGCAAGAGATTCACCGGCAGAGGCGGTAATGGGGGCAGTCGATTCGGAAGGTTTGGCAGCATCTGGCACAAAGTGATCAGTGGGAGCCCTGGTGAACGCAAAACGCTCAAAACACAAACACACAAACACACAAACACGACGACGTTTGATGTACAACATAGAGACAAAAAAAAATTAGCGAATTTTTTCCCTGAGTAGGCCAAAAAAAAAAAAAAATTAAGGTTTTCTGCTTAGAAGCCAGTGTTGCCAAAGCGATCTCCCTTTTCGTGGAAGGGATCGGAGACGAGCTCAGACTCGGCCTTGTGGTGGTCCTCGCGCTGCAGCTTGAGGATGTAGAAGGTGAGGAAAACGATGCCACCGACGAGGAGGAGGCAGCCAACTGCGACAAAGATGCCCAGGATGATCTGGCCAGTGCTCTTGGCCGAGTTGTACTGGTTGGCCAGCGAGCTGGCAATATTCGGATCAATCGTGCGGTTGGTCGCCTTTTGCACCTGGGTGAAGATGTATGTGGTGTCAATGTGCTAAGGCAGGACAGGGCAGATTTAGCTACAGCAATACGTGATGAAAGGTTTTCGTACTGGCTGAGTGACTTGGAAGGTAGACTTGGGCGAGACGTACAGCGTCTTGCAGGTTTCGTACGAGAGGACGAGGCCGGTATCAGGATGGACCACGATCAGGCCGTCGAGCTGGTTGGCAGCAGGGGTGATCGGGCAGCTGCTGCTGGCAAGAGCCTGCGAGCAAGGACCATAGAACTGGTTGGACGTCCACGGGTTGATGGGCTGCTGGTAGTCCTGAGAGACGTTAAAGGCAGCGTTAGCTTTCCACTGGTTCGCGTCGACATAGCCACTGCGATGGAGTTTTTTTTTAAAGAAAAAAATAAAATAAAATTATCAGAACGAAAAGAGGGAGGGAAACACGTACAGGTAGCCATTGAGGCCGCCAGTGCTGGAGGTTGTGCCGTTGAAAGTCCAGACGAAAGTGCGCAAAAGGTCGACATCGAGAACGGTGGCCAGGGTCGGCGTGTCAACCGTGGGTGTCCCGCTAAACACGCCTGGAGGGAACTGCTCGGTATTCAGCTATTTTGGATTTTAGAAGTTAGACAAAAAAGAGAAAGAAAAAAAAAAGGTACCAAGAAGGACACATCGAGGACCTGGGGCCAATAGTTTACAGCGGCGGTGCCGTTGATGCTGGCAAACTCGTACGAAGCGGAAACGTTCTGCGATCCGGTGTAGATGGTGAAGGTGGAGGCAGACGTGCCATCGGCATCGATCGCGTACGTGGCACTGACAGCGGGGACCGAGGTCACAGCGAGGTAAGCGGCCACAATCTAAAGCGGGAGATGGAGAGTTTTAAGATAGATAAGTAAAATAAAAACAAAAAGCCTTTTTCGAGTTACCGGATCCGAAAAGCCGTGGATAAAGTCGTCAAAGTTGCGGGTGGGGAAAAGGCCGGTGGTCGAGCCTCCGACGGCAGCCAGGACATAGGTGTTGAAGAGGTAGTAGATGTACACTTTTTCGTAGGACACGCCAGAGAGGACGGTATTGTAGCAGTTTGTCGCGAGGTTGTTCAGGAGGGTCTGAGCAGTGCTGGGAGTCAAAGCACCCACGTTACTCGCAGGGTTGGGTACGAAGGAAATAAGTCCGAGATAGTAGGGGCCGTTGTAAGCACCCATCGCATATTCGGGGCCGTAGTTGTTGTCCTGGCCAAAGAAGACGTTGGCGACGGAGCAGCTGAGCGACGGTGGGTTACAGCCGGCGCCGGTGAGGTTGCCGTAGGTAAACTGGTAATAGCCGAGGTCGTCGGCAGAGCCAGCGCCCAAGGAGCTGCTCCAGCTGGAAATGGCATTGTTGATCCACAGTTGGAGGGAGCCATAGGAAGCAGCGTCGAGCAGATTGTACGCCTCTGCATGAAATGCGAAATGTAGAAATCAGTATTTGAGAAGCGAGAAAACAGAGGATTACGCCAAGTCTCGAGATCAGCGTTCGTGTTGAGATTGAGCAGGAGACCAGCAAGGCCATTGATGGCGGTGATGGGCTCGTAGACCTGGCTAGTGCCAACAACCTTGTTCGTGACATTGACACCAGCACTGTTGGTACTGCAACAATTTTTCTAGCGTTAGAAATCTCAGAAAGGAATAAAGGTGTTACGTACAAAGGATTGACTGCAAAGTCGGCGGTGATGTAGGACAAACTGGCGACATAGGAGAGAACCGATGGGAAGAAAAAGACGGTCAAAGGAAGCAGATTGTTTTGGACATTTGTCAGCTTGTGTAATTTTTATCGTAAGCTGTGAAAACCACACCAGTTACAACATACGTCAGCAGCAGAGGTCGCAAGAGCACTGGTGGCAGGAGAGATGCTGAACGAATACGAGCTGAACTGCGCCGTATTATAGACGAGTCCGTAGACATAGTAGCTGAAGAAGAAGGAAAAGAAAAAAAAAAATTTTTTTTTTGAGAATGTTCAAATTTCCAATAGAGCCATACGCAGAGATGAAGCCACCGAAAGTCTGGAAATAGGTGACGGCATCAGCGCCGCTGAAAGAGGTACCAGCGACAGAGTTGGGAACATTGCCAAGGACAGTGAGATTGAAGGCGTAGTCGGTTTGGGTAAGCTCCTGGACGATGGTCTTGCACTCTGCGAGGTTGAAGGACGCTTGAGACTAGTACGTAGAGATATTTTTTAGTCGTTTCTGGTCTATCAGCAATGATTTACCTGCTGGAGAAGCTGGAACGACGAGACGAACGGGCTGATATCGTAACCCGTGGCAGTGCCGTACAGCACGAGGTTGTCAAACGAAAGAGGGAGTGGAACGCTCGACGGATAGAAAAAGACATCGTAGACGCCTTGTGCGTGTTGTGCCTGTGTGCAAATGTAATTTTTCAGGTTGCGGACAGGAGGAAAAAAAAAAAAAAGCAAGCGTACTGCGCTGGTGAGTTCACCCACACAAAACTTGTAGTAGCCGAGATCGGTCACATTCAGAGACTGCACAGCCGCGACGGCCAACTGCTCAATCGCATACGAGTACCACTGGGGGATGTAGGTGTCGCAAATCCAGTTCATCTGTTTTGAGAGAAAAGAATCATCAGCACTTGACACGACCGAAGAATGTACCTGGTCAAGCGAGATGACAGGAGAATAGGCGTTAGCAGCGGCAGTTCGTAGGGCAACGCTGTCGCACTTGCCGTTTGATTGAGTGGTGTAAAAGTTGTACAGGCCTCCGTCGTAGATTGCACCAACTAAACAAGGCCTAAGGTTCAATTTCCACAACTTTCGCAGACTTTTAATACCCAGAGTCGTCTTGAAATCAGAGAAGACTGCCGCGACCTGCTGCGCCGTGAATCCTCCAGAGGAAAACGACTGGTTGGACAAAAAGGCCTGGCAAGGGCTCGTGGGCAAACCAGTAAAACCGGAAGCCATCTCATTGTCGAAATCAGTTAGGGTATCTGGATTGCAGGCGGCCGATGTAAACCTTTTTTTTGGGTGGGGTGGGGTGGGGTGGGGGAACAAAAAGGGTAAACAGAAGATCAAACAAATGTTGTAGAACTTACAGATTGTAAACGTGGTTGTAGACGCCTCCCTTGCAGGTGGATGCGGGCGTGCACGCAAAAGACGTGGAGTTGTACACAAAATAGTTGTTGATCAAGAAGTTGGTATACGAGTTGCCGTAGGTCGAGATCGCCTATGTAGATTTATTTTTCATTAGTAAACATTTCATTAATTTCAATTTAAAAAAAAAAAGGACCGACTCACCTGGTTCAGGTTGTCTGCCAATAGATCATTGTAGATTTTGTTGAGAACGCCGCCGGGCGTCTCGGAAAAGTCGGCCTGGAGACCGTCATAGATTGCCTTTGAGCCGATGAGAATTGGCGCTGTGGACGTGAAAAAGTTGTTGATTCCAGTGGTGATGTTGTTTTGAGCGGCAAGGGTAGAAAAGATGGCCTCCTCGGAGCCAACAGCATACACAAGCTCGGCATACGCCGGGCTGAACGCGGTCACCTTGGCTGTGGAAGTCGAATCGGCAATGTCAAAGACCTACCACCATGGACGTCAGAAACCGCACTCCTGAAAAAAAACGCAAAGTGTACCTTGGCCTTGGTGATCTGGTAGGTTGCGCTGCCATCGCCAAAGGTGATGTCGGCTTTAGTGAGCTCGGTCGCTGTGGGCAAAGAGGGAGGAGGTGAGCAAACAAGTTAAGCGGGAAAGTGGAGCAGCATACAATAGACATAGGGACCGACTTGGTTGCACGAGATGCTGATGTGGTTGTTGGAGTTGTTGACGTTGACGTTGGAGAATTGGTAGGTGTCAAGCTCGGTAATTTGCTGTGCAGAGAGAGACAGGTGCTTTTGAGAAACAAAACAAGCGAGTGCAAGACATACGCTCCAAGCCAGGTAGTTGGTCGAGGTGGCGTCGCTGGACAGGTACTGCGAGTTATTGATACCGTTGATGGTCTGCGTAGGGTAGACGGCGTTGACAACAGCACCTGGAAAGAAGACGGCAGCAAGGCAGTGTTGTTAGATAGGGGGGGGAACAAGAGTAACGCCGTTTACCAATGATGATGAGCGCGATGCCAGAGATGCCCAGGGCGAGAGCCCAGTTGAGGAAGACAAACGAAAAGTACGACTCGTCCAGGAAGCGCTGGAACGACGTCTTCTCGGCGCCACGACCTTTGCCCATGGCTGCTGGCTCCTACCATCGGGAGTACACACAGGTAAATAATGAACTGAAAAAAAAAAAGGTCACGAAACGACGCAACAACAAAACACCGCCGCACAGCAGGAGAGAACAAGTACTCAAAGACGGAGGCGGCGCAAGAGAATGAGAGGGGAAACAGGTGCAGCAGCCTCCGTCCCCCCGGATCGAGCTGAACCAGAACAAAAAAAAAAAATTACTGCGAAAAAGCCACGAGGGGGCTATAAATAGGACACGCGTTTCATCTTTTTCGACGAAAGGGAGAAATGGACGGACACCTGCTGGCAGTTCAAAACACGGCAGCCCCGACCGTGCACGTTCCGCTGCACGTTCTCCGACCTTGCGCTGAGCGGTCCTGTGAAAACAAATGTGCGTGGGACTCACGCGGGCGCTCCGACCAATCAGAGAAGTATGATGACCAAACTCAGAAGCCAATTTTTAAAAACAAACAGATCCGTGATTCAACTGCCCTGCCCTCCTCCTCCTTCTCCTCCTCCTCCTGCGTACGGGGCCAGATTCGAGCTCCAGAGATGGTCGTGGCCGCTATCATCGTCCGGAGGATGCGGGCGCTTGAGATGCGACGATGGATGCACTGGCATGTCGTCGATGGACGAGACCACGTTCAAGGTCGTGTGGTCCAGTTGGTCAGAAACGGCGTAGGCACGGGCAGCGGCGGCGACGGCGGCAGACGACATCATAAACTTGTTGTAGTTTCTTTGCAACTCTTGCTCCATCGCCTCGTCCAACGACGAGTCCAAAATTCCGCTGATCATGGAAGCCGACGACGACGCGGATGAATGGAAGGACGGCGGGTAGACAGCGAGCGGCACTGCAGAGGATCCTGACGACGCTGTGGCTCTTCGCTTGGCCATGGGCGCTGATGCAGCAGTAGCAGGTAATGCGTTCTTTCTGGGACGACCTTTTACTGCTTTCGACATTGCCGTCACTGCCAATGCTGCTGCCGACGGTTGTGCTGTTGAACCTGCATGTGCCTGTGCCATCGGTCCTGGTGACGGGGCCGCGGTCGAGTCAAACGCATTGCTGGCGTCGTCGTCCTCGTCACTGGGCTCGTCGTCCTCGTCACTGCCTGGAGGCTCCGTGTTGCCCGTCGAGTCAAAGGGGCCGTCGTTGTCGTCAGAGGGGCCACCGATCCGCTTGACGATTTTCTATTTGACCAAAGGGCCGATAAGGAAAGGAGCACACCCCGAAACAGAAAGGCAGAGGTACCGCACGCATTTTATCGTTGTTGTAGCTGTCCTGCGGCTTGCCGTGTTCGGTGTAGCGCAACAGGATTGTGTCCATGTGGGTGCTGGCGTACTCGTAGAGCTGCAGGGGGAGGGCAGGTGTTATCGTTCTTGTTTTTCGCGGCCACAGCGGAGTACCTTGTTGTTGTTTGAAAAGATGACAAGGCCAATCTGGCAATCGCACAGCGTGCTCAGCTCGTAGGCCTTCTTCAGCAGGCCCCATTTGCGCTTGGAGAACGTAATCTGACGGTTGCGGTCGTTGGGTATCGCCTCGGTCGCGACCTTTTTGGCACTTTTACTCGAACTTTTTTTCATCGTCGTCAGAAAATACGCTGAATGCTCGATCACCTCCAGGCCTGTGCGGTGTTTTTTTTTTTTTCCCCCTCGTCTATGCGCTCTCATCTCGTTTGTATGCAGTGCTGAGGACGTTCTCGCGATGGCTGTTCTCCTTCACGTGGGCCTATCTGGGGCCAGTTGTAAACAAGCAGCTCCAACAGCTCAAGAAAAAGCTGTTTGATGACCTGCCGCAAAACGCCAGTATCCTCGAGGTCGGCGCGGGCTACGGCAGCAACTTTGCCTTTGTGCCCAGGACAACCAAACGGCTCGTCGCCCTCGAGCCCAACCTGTTCCTCATCGACGGACTCAAGGCATCGGCGGCCAAGGGCGGCTTTGAAAACATCGAGGTCATCACCGAGGAACTCGAGGTCAGCCTTTTGCCCTCCAACGCCTTTGACGTCGTGGTACGCGCGCCGATAGATGTAAGCGTGTTTTCACTCGCCATCGTTTGCGCAGATCTGCACGCTTGTGCTCTGCTCGGCCAATGACCCTGCGCAGGCCATCAAGGTGATCCACAAGACGCTCAAGCCGGGCGGCAAGCTCTACATCATTGAACACGTTGGATCCCAGAACCGGGCGCGCCGCTTCCTGCAGCACGCGCTCACTGTGCGTTGTCCTATTAATTTTTCTCTTTCTTTTTTTTTTTTCAAGTTTGTGTTTGCCTGAAGGCGTCCATCTGGCCGATCGCTTGTGACAACTGCCACCTCGATCGCAACACTCTTGCAACGATCAAGGCCGCGGCCAAGTGGACGTCTGTCGACACGAAAATTCACGGCGAGGAGCAAGCCTGGCACCAGCTTGTCAACCCATACCTCGTTGGTTTTGCGACCAAGTGATTGTTTATTGTCAAGGTGAAAAATATACAGAAAAATGTATGCACAAAAGCAAAAAGAAAGAAACGTCTAGAGGGCACGTTTGTTAACGTACTGTAGGAAAGGAGGGCGTTTTGTCGTCGCGGCATGACGTGTGCTCCGCTTGCCATCTTCGTTGCGACTGAGAGTCATGGTAAGTTCCTGATAAAAATACCAGTAAATTAGAACATTTTGGGAGGGGGAAAAATTTTTTTGCCCTACTTTTTGGTGGCGTGCAAGATGGAAGACGATGCGATCGTACTGCTCCTTGAAGGCATCTTTGAGGGCGAGCTCGCGGTAGCCGCGGGTGTCAAGGCAGTTGACGAGCTGCTCCACCTCGCTCGACGTCTGGTAATAGCCCCACTCGCCCTTGTCTGAGCGAACAAAGAGCTTGCCTGCGCCGGTCATGTTGGAGCCGCTGCCGATGCCGTCGAAACAGTAGTAGACATTGTGGAACCGATCAGAGCCCAGCGGTGCTACTCGTTGCACCTGCAGAGTCATGATCTCCTGGTACAGCGCGTCCAGCTTCTTCTGCATACGCGACTGCTCCAGCTCATATTGCTTCTTCTCGTCATAGTACTGGCGAAGTTCGGCGGCCTTTTTGCGTGACTCGTCTCGTTGCTTCGCCAGTTGATTCCTCTTGGCGCTCTCTTCGGCATCGCGCTGGGCCTTTTGGAACTTGAGCTTCAGGGTGCGTGCGGCCTTGGAGTCGTTGACATCCCAATCCCCGCCAGCGCTGGAGGGAGTGTTGACGGCAGACGAGTCATCACTGATCGTTCATTCGTTGATGTTTTTAAGTAACGCTTCTTTTTTTTTTTTTAATTTGGTGCGGCGTACTTGTCGGTATGCATTGGGGAAGAAGCGCCATTAGTTGCGCCGCCGGTCCGTGTTTTCTCCTCCTCCATGCGTTGTCGCTGAGCAGCACGCTTTTCGCGTTCCAGTTCTCGCACGTCCTTCCTGAGCTCGTTGAGCTTTTCGTCGCAAACTTCCAGGTAGGCACTAATTTAAAGGAAAACTTGGTATCGCAAAAAACAAAACAAAAAAAAAAGCATACTGAATGGCGTAAGCATCGACGGCAATGTCCACGAGGAAACGGAGCATGCTGAGCTTGATGGAGACGGGTAGTGCAAAGTAGGACTCGTTAACCCATTCAGAGACTTTGGGGAACGCAGACCGGAAAGACTGCCACCAAAAAAAAAACAAAAAGAAAAAAAAAACTTAGTTTTCGCATCCACCAGAGCTCGCTGGCTACATACGTCGTTAACACCAAAGGCCAGAACGTCCAGCCAGTTGTTGGTGTTGACCTTGCCAGTCCACCTTCCAGTCTCCACGGGAACAGCCGCAGGAGCCTCCTCTGTGCTCGTGTTGAGGCTAGTCTCGTCCAAATCCATGCTCGTATCTTCGTCAATCGTCGGTACCGGCACAGCCAGGACTTTGCGGACAGACAACTACAAACCGCATGCTTTTCAGCTCAAACAGGAAACGCAGAAAATATTACCATCTGCTTTAAGAGGGCGGCATTCGTCTCAATGATTATAGGGTTGTCTTCGCCCGTGTGCAGCAAGGCACTTTCGAAATCGTCCAGGGTGAATGGCGACAGGTTCATTGGCTCGCTGTTATATTGATTTCTTATTCAGAAACTGCTAAAGGAATGAAAAAAACACGTACCCAAACGACTGTAAAAAGGTCCAGACGATAAACAGGTTTTGGAGGGACTCTTGGGGAATTGCAAACTCTTTGCCGAGCACGGGGAATGGGGTTGCGGGATCCAAGGCATGGGGGACCTCGAGGTCCTCCATCGGATAAAGTGGGACTGCATGTTCACAATTAGGGACGAACCGAGAAAAATAAGCACGACATTACGCTCGATAACCATGCCAGAGGACGAATCGCCCTCGCCTGCTTCGCGCTTTCGTTTGCGGTCCTCCTTCACTTCAAGCTGCAAGATGACATGCTTCAATGCACGAAAGAATCGTAAGTATGTCGTACCTCTTGCCGCTTGCCCTGGTACTTTTCGTACGCCTCCCTAAGATTGTCGGGAATGACAGTGGAAAGGTTGAATTTTTTCACCAATGCATCCTTGACGATCCAGGGTCCGTTTGCATATGGTATCTTGACTGCATTCTCACGCAGAAAGTGCTTGAGCGTGTCCTTGTTCAGGGCTCCTCTCGGGCGGCTATTTGAGAGAGGTAAACTAACAACCTCCCCCCCCAAAAAAAAAAGTTTTTTACGTGATCTGGTTCGATCGCACCATCCGGTCAACGTCCTTTGGAAGCTGGTTAGAGGCCTTGTGTTCATCGCGCTTGCGTGAGCGAACCGATTGCAGTTGGACCTAAACAACAAATATTAAAAAAGAGAGACAACAGGCACGCCTTACGTTGTAGTATTTGCCCGCTGCTGAAGACAAGAAAGCTGGCGGGGCGGCAACTGATGTCGTCGGCTCAGCAAGAGTAGGAGCGCTGGGCTGATCGACAGATGCTGATGGCTGGTCCTCGCGCGTGCCGTCTGTCTGCTCCGATGCGGGGGAAAGAAGTGGGGTGCTGCCATTCGAGTTGCTCGCGCTGCCGTTGCTTCGTTTCCTGGGCATGAGGGGATCCACAAAGTTGTGGAGATTCACGATGCGCGCGTTGTAAACCTTGCCCTCGATCGTCACTTCCACCAGCTCGCCAGGAACATAGGAGTCCTTGAGCGAGTCCACAATGTTGTCTACAACGACGCGAACCTCAAGAGTACCTGGGTTATTTAATTTTTTATTTTAATTATAAATAGTGTTCCTGCTCTGAGGCGTACTATGATGGAGCATCCGCAGTGACGGCTCGTGATAGCACTCGGGAAAACTGTCGACGATCGCGCGAGACTTGCGTTCTACGGGGCAGCGTTAAGGATACCAAAGAAGGTCTGCAATGCAACCGATACCGCTTGTCATGGCTTCCTCGAGGGTCAGATTAAACTTGCCCGAAAGGCCGCATGTGTAGATGTGCTTGCGGTATTGGTTAATCCTACTGATGTACGTGCTGTCGATGTGGCGTTTAGTCGAGAGAGAGAGAACGAGAGTAGTGCACGAAACCTGTAGTTGTCAAAGACCTCGCCAGTGTAGCGGACTTGGAACAGCGGAATGTCCTCGCCCCGCTCGACGGCGGCCTGTGTCTCCTTGTTGAGACTGTCCTCAAACTGCACAGTCTTTCGCTTGAGCAACGGCATCACTACTGAGATTGGACGGGAAAAAAAAAAAGGCTGAGCAAACGAGGACAGCACAGGAGAGGAGGTATGGGAGGTGAACGTAGAGGCGCGCGCAAGGGCAACCAAAAAAGACAGCACACAGGAACCTCGCCTCTTCCCCCCCACGGTCCCTTTCCCTTTCCCTTTTGCCTTTCCTTTTTTCTTCCCTGTCGTCTGCACAAAATCCACTGCTCTCAATCCCTCTTCCCGACTTTGGTGACCGAGCATGGTCAGCCACTTGTGCAGGACACGGCGGGGGAGCGGGCCCGGGCACAGGACGGAAGGGATACGGGAGTGTAAATTTTATTTGTAATTGTTTCGACCGCTTCTGTTTGGAGTCACCAGGCTCCAAAGAACACTGCACAGGCTCGTCCAACAAAACAGGGTCAGGCAAGAACGACTGGCGGGCTCCTTGCCACCCGCCAGCCTCCCAGAACACTTCCGACTGGCAAACTGTGCTCGGGCACCCGTGCACATACACACAGAAGCACCAGGGACCCCCCCCTTCTCCTTCCGCGCGCGCGCGGTGGCCTTCGTGGGTAACCACAAAAAAAGAGAGCGCGGGTTTTTGGTCGGATAGCAACCGATCGCTGTTGCGAGGCCACGTGGTCATATTCGAAAAAAAATGGAAGGCCACGTGGCGTCGCGCTCAAAGCTCAAGAAGGACATTCGCAGCCTCCAGCGCCTTCTGAACAAGGTATCGTCAACACCGGGCTTCAGATTCACGAGCAGGCGGCACATTCAATAGAAGGATCTGGCTGCGACTGTCAAGCAGGAGACGGAGCGCAAGGTGCATGCTCTCGAGGTGCAGTTGTCCCAGGCCATGCAGGGGGAGGTCGAGCGCGAGCTTGCCACAAAGTACCGCATGGTTCGCTTCTTCGGTAAGACTGGGGGGGGGGTGCGTGCGGCGTCTTATTGATGCCTTGCATAGAACGACGCAAGATCATGCGCCAGCTCCAAAAGGCTCAGAAGAAGCTGGCAGCCGACGACAGCGACAATGGCAAGGCCGACCTGGAACAGAAGCTGCGTTGCTTGCAGTCCCAGATGTACTATGTGCAGGTGAGAGAGCAGCTAAAAATAAAAATAAAAAGACATTACTCTAAGAACGTGCAAATAGAACTTTCCTGTTGGACGAAAGTATGTCGCGCTGTTTCCAAACAACGAGACAACCCGACCCGAGGTGGACGAGTTCCGCCAGACGCTGCTTGCCAAGATCGAGGAGCAGATTGCCGCGGGATCCATCGTCGTGGCGTCTGTGCAGGACCATCAGGAGGACGAGTCTGACGAGGTTGAGGAGGCTGCGGCTGTTCCCACCAAGGAGGCGCGCCACAACCTGGATCAAGACGAGCGATTCGTTGCTGTTTTTGAAAAGCTCGAGGCAACCGGAGCCGTGTCCAAGAATATTGCCAAGGGGTCGGCTGCAAAATCGGCTGTTGACAAGAAGGCGGCGGCAGTGGCAAGCGCGGCAGCACAGAAAGAAGCAGCGTCTCAAAAGTCAAAACCAGCACCAAAGTCCCCCTCTGCACCACACCCACCGTCTGGGTCAAGCTCCAAGAAGCGTCCCCTTCCAACAGCAGAGGATGAGGATGGCGACAGGGAAGAAGAAACTGGCGAGGATGACTTTTTCGCGTCATCGTCGTCCACTGCGTCGACTGCACCAACAGCCAAGCGGCAAGAGTACTTTGTCGAGCAAGCCAAGCCGTACCGCGTGGAGGACTCGTCTCGTCGATCCTGGCTTCGTCAGATCAAGTACGATTACTTTTTTTGGGGGGGAGAGGGGAAGATAAATAAATCTTCTTTTTTTTTCCGGCTAGGGATCAACGGAACCAACTGTCTGCGATCGGTAGCAAGCACCAGCAAGACGGCCAGTCAAGCAAGAGCTCTGGCAAGGGCAGTTACTCCCCTGCAAACAAAGGCGCCAACAAGGGCAGTTACTCTCCCGCGAATAAGAGAATTAGGCGATAAACTTTTGCGTCGTGTTCCAAACTGAGAGTGGGGAAAAAAAAAAAAGTGCATGGTTGCTTAGATCTTTGGAGTCTCGCGGAACATCTGGAAGCCGGCAAACGACTGCGCGGTGGGCATGACCTCGAGTTCGTTGACGTTGACATGCGGAGGCAACGTGGACACCCAGTAAATCCTAGTTTATATTTTTGAGAGAAAATATACAATTGCTTGCGCACGTACGTCTCGGCAATGTCCTCGGGCGTGAGGTGCTCCACGTTGGCGTAAGGCTGCTTTGCCTTCTCGCCATCGCCGTGGAAACGAACGAGGCTGAACTCGGTACCACCGACCAGTCCTGGCGCAATGTTGGTTACGCGAACCTTCTTGCCGTGGAGATCGGCGCGGAGGTTAAGGCTGAACTGATCCACAAAGGCCTTGGTGGCGCCGTAGACGTTGCCGCCACCGTACGGGTACGCGCCAGCGACAGATCCAATGTTGATAATGTGGCCCTGCACGTGCACGTCAGTCTGTTGTGAGCGATTGGCTGTTGTGGTGTGACGCTACCTCGTTGCGCTCAACCATGCCCGGCAGGATGGCGCGCGTCATGTACACGAGGCCCTTGCAGTTGGTGTCTGTATGACACGGTTGTTCGTGTTAGGAAACGACCACGCGCGCTTACCAATCATCTTGTCCCAGTCGTCCAGGTCGGCCTTGTACGCGGGCTCGAGTCCGAGGGCGAGGCCTGCGTTGTTGACCAGCACGCTCACGTTTGCAAAGTCGGCCGGCAGAGACTTGATCGCCTTGTCGACGGCGGCGCGGTCGGCCACGTCAAAGCAGAGGATGTGCACGGGCGTCTTGAACGACGTGCTGAGCTCGGTCTTGAGCGTCTCCAGGAGCTCCAAGCGGCGGCCCGTGATCACCACTTTGTGCCCCTCGTGTGCGAATCGGCGTGCGGCGGCGGCGCCCAGGCCGACCGTGGCACCCGTCACCAGCACCGTCAGTTGCTTTCCCCACTTGGCGTACGCGGCAGATGACATCGTAACTAGGAGAGCGTCGGTTAGTAACCTCGCCAAATCTTAGTCGACTGCACCAGAGAAGAAGAAATGAAAGAAAGAAAGAAGAAAGAAAGAAATCGGATTAAAAACATGTGCTTGATGAGTTCAGTTCGTTGGAGCGATTGGACGGGGAAGGCGACAGAACGATCCAGTGAGACCACACAAAGAGAAGTCGATGAAACGATGTGGCGTGCGCCAGAGAGAGCGAGGGAGTGGAGTAATGAGTTGGGTCGAAGAAGAAGGGGCGTGTAAGTTCAGCAGGGAGAGAAGAGGACGGTGCACGCACAGCACAGCAGGAAAAGGGACACGAGAGCACAGCAGGAGAAGACAACAGCACGCGCGCAAATAGCGAGGCAGCCCTGACTTAGGAAGCCTAAAAACCCGCAGCATAGAGCTTAGTCGATATAATAAGTATATCGACTAAGAATAATTATCGACTAACAATTTTCATTTGCTCAGCACATGGCGTTTTGGAGGCCAGGCACGGTCGCGCCCGGTAGGCCCCCCCCATCGATAGTTTCCTTCGCGGCAAGGTGCTAACAACCAACCACACGCTAGGATCCGAGGTCGATCGGGTGACCGAGGATGAGGGTGCTGCCCCGCCAACGTTCAACAAGTACGAGATGTACACGATGGCACAGCAGCGTGCCCAGCTGCCGATTGCCAAGCACAGTACGTTGTCGTCGTCGTCGTCGATGTTGTCGCGCTAACACAACCACGTCAGGACAACACATCCTCTATCTGCTCGAGAACAACCAAGTCGTGGTCGTGGTCGGTGCAACGGGCTGTGGCAAGACGACACGTACGTGTCAAGTTGTTCCTCCCTTTTTTTTTTTTTGGCTTAAACGGCCCACGTCAATCAGAGATACCGCAGTTCCTGAACGAGGCAGGGTGGTGCACACGGGGCAAGATGGTCGGATGCACACAGCCAAGGCGCGTGGCGGCCTCATCGGTGGCGGCGCGCGTGGCCCAAGAGATGGACGTCAAGTTGGGCGAAGAGGTGGGCTTTGCCATCCGCTTTGACGACTCGTGGATGCCTGGGCGCACAAAAATCAAGTTCCTCACTGACGGCATGCTCTTGCGCGAGATGCTGCTGGACCCGTTGCTGCAGGCATACAGCGTCATCATGCTCGACGAGGCCCATGAGCGCACAATCAACACAGACATCTTAGGCGGCCTTCTCAAAAAGTAACGTTTGTCGCACACCCCGGGGGGGGGGGGCCCCCGCGGGGGCGGGGGGGGGGGGGGG
>Ga0302227_10001092_pt1 | contig 20699 bp, 17 predicted proteins | sample II_Palsa_N1_1_FD_193525 | JGI IMG/M metagenome (GOLD analysis project Ga0302227, IMG submission 193525) | Peat permafrost microbial communities from Stordalen Mire near Abisko, Sweden - II_Palsa_N1_1 | ecosystem: Environmental > Terrestrial > Soil > Palsa > Peat permafrost | place: Sweden... | reverse complement strand
GGGATGCGATGCGAGGGAATAGTCGCCGATCTTTACGCCGGCGTGGGCGAGCAATTCGAGCAGCATCTCATGCGCGTCGGGATGGCGCTGCGGGTGATAGAGTACCGTCAAGTTCTGCTGCAGATCCAGGACGTTTAGAGAAGCTTTCTGAGCGAGAGGGTTATCGCGCCGCAAGCAGACAACGAGTCGATCAGTCCGTATCTCCTCAATGCGCAGCTCCGGATGCTTCAAAGGCAGCGTCACAATCGCTGCATCGACCACTCCGCTTACTACTTCCTCTGCCAGTTGAGCGGAATCTGCGTGCGTGGGACGGATCGAACAGTTCGGCAAAATCTCTTTGTGCAGTCCGCAAAAGCTGCGAAACAAGCTCTGATCGACTAAAGGGGCGCATCCGAATCGCACGGCGTCGATCTCCCCACGCTCGATTGCGATCAGAGCGTCGATGACCTCATCCCGCGTCTCCAGCAGCAACCGGGCTAAGGAGATGAATGCGATTCCGGTTTCAGTAGGGCGGATACGCCCGTTCTTTGTCTTCTGGAAGAGGCGAATGGAGGCGTTCTCTTGGAACTGCCTAGCCTGCACTGTGAGGTTGGGCTGCGAGGTATGCAGTTGCTCCGCAGCAACGCGAAATCCCTGTCTTTCAAGGATCGCGAGCAGATAGCGGAAGTGACGAAGCTCGGCCCAATCGTACATTGCTCACCACTCAGCAAAGAAAGAGCATTTAGTGCGATAGTTGGAGCCGGACAAATGTGACGTTCCGCGCCGCTCCCTAGGAAATCTTGAGGGTTAGGGGCAACGTAGGCAACAGGAATTGTGGAATCTGGCCAAACTTACTCTTCCCTGCTCAGCGAGTTTTCCGAGGAGCCCCAAGGGGCGTGAGCAGGTCACCTAGACTGATGTCTATTCACGAGCGTTCAGCCAAGGATTGAGAACCTTGACTGGAAGATCCTGGATATCGCTTACGTTGCGGGTGACGAAGACCAGGTCGTGAACTACGGCCGTCGCGGCGAGAAGCGTGTCGACGACAGGCCGAGGTCGCTGGGCCGACCACTCGCCCCAGAGTTTGGCGCTTTCGGTGTCGACACCCAAAATTCGATCCGCAAAGTTTGTCTCAAGGCCATCTACCCACCCCGCAATTGCCTTGGCTGCGGACGGGTCGGACTTCCTCTTGAGGGCCACACCCTTCTTAAGCTCCCCTAGCGAAAGGCAGCTCAAGTACAACGCCGTTGGAGTTACGTTAGAAAGGAATGCTAAAACTCGTTCCTCTGCCCGCTTCTTGCGAGTCTCGGACAAGATATTGGTGTCGAGGAGATATCGGATCCGAGTGGTCACAGGCGAATCTTCCGTCCTGTGTCGCGGCTGCGCTTGACCTCGAAGTTATCCACTTTGGGACCACCTAACAGATAGTCCTTTAGGTTTTCCCGTTGATCCGCCAGTGCGCGATAGTCTGTGATCGACAACACCACGGCGTGCTCCGAGCCGTGACGGGTAATGATTTGAGGGCCTTTTTTATTGGCCTCATCGATCAGCTCACTTAAGCGGGTTTTTGCTTCCTGAACTTGCCACGTAGCCACAGTTCCCCTCCTGCTAATTCTGACTAGAATTATAGCATTTCTGGTCAGAAGGCGATTTCTCCACTTTGCTTAGGCGCTTGGCAAAAGCGCTTCATATTGAGGTCGTCAGTTTCCTCTCCGAGGGATACGAACTTGAATCTTCCGGCCTCGAATGCCAAATCTATTTTTCCGAGAAGCCCGCCACTTCAGGCCACCGGCCCGAATGAATGCATCATTTTCCGTGTAGTCAAGAAGGTCTTTTTGCGAAACGCTGAACGCATTTGCTAGAAGGGCGAGACTTACCTCGCCTGTCCAACTTTTCCCTCGTTCAATGTTTGATATCTGCTCTACAGACAGCTCGCACAAATCTGCTAGATCCTGCTGGCACATATCCCGGTCAAAACGAAGCTTCTTGATCCGGATGCCAAAATTTGGCTGAACTGGGTCCACCCCAGAAGTGTCGATATTTTGGGACTATCTAAACACCGAGCGATATTACGGGTTATTATTTGTCTATATTGGGGCGGGCTACGCCTTTGATTGCAACTCAGGAGAGAAATCGAAAAAATCACGCACTGGAATTCCTAAAATAATCGAGAAAGATTCAATTGACTCAAAAGAAGGTGCGTTTAGGCCGCGCTCGATGAGGCTTAGAAAGTCAACGGAGATGTCTAGCAGCTCAGCAAATTGCTCTTGAGTCATATTGTGGCGTTTACGAATAGATCGTATTTTTCTGCCGAATTGCTTGCGGAGCGTAGCCACTGTCGAAGTGTCTTCCACAGGCCAGCCATAGAACACCGAGCGATACTACGGATTTACGTTCGACCGAATAACAACCCGACCCTAACCCTCTAATGAACAGGAATCTGAAGCTTCCCAGAAGGCAGTTATGAACCGTGAGGCCACAGCATTTTTGGGAAATGCTATACCGACTGAGGTCGAACGAGACGCCTCCGCGTCTAAAGCGCCTCTTCGCGTCAAGGAATCTTCCGAAGATGTTCTCGCTTCCTCTATCGGCATATTGGAAAGCTCAGACGAAGACCTTCTGTTACAGGTCGGCAAAGGGAACAAAGAAGCTCTGTCGGTCTTGTTCCAGAGGCATGCCAGAGCGGTGCACAACGTCGCCCGCCGCATTCTGAAAGACGACTCCGAGGCGGAAGATCTCCTACAAGAGCTCTTCCTCTTTATCTTTCAAAAAGCGAAGTCCTTCGATGCGGCAAAGGGTTCGGGTACGTCGTGGATCATTCAAATGACTTACCACCGAGCTATTGATCGCCGGAGGTACCTGGGCTTTCGACAGCACTACAATGGTCAGGAGCTCGATGAGGACCGCCTTATGGCTCATCGGGGGCAGATATCTATCAATGAACTTGCAGGGAGAGCCCTCTTGGAGAAGCTGCGGAACGAGCTCTCATCGGAACAAGTTCAGACGCTGGAACTTCATTTCTTCGAAGGATATAGCTTTCACGAAATCGCCGAGAAGACCGGCCAGACGTCCGGGAATGTAAGGAACCACTATTACCGAGGCATCGAACGCCTTCGGTCCCACATCTTCCCAGGAAAAAAAAGCCCGAAGTGAGAGAATTGGTACACAATAGCTCCATGCGGGAGCCGAGCCGGTGAACCCTCAATGGCATGACGAGTTCGTTGCCCTTTGCGCCCTCTTCCCCTCGGGAGAACTGACGGAGGAAGAGTGGGCCCTCCTACAGGTGCATCTTGCCTACTGTGATTCTTGCCGTGCTACCTTCGACGAGTATCAGCAGATCGCTTCCCAGGTGATCCCTGTCTTGGCCGCCAGCGCTGCCTCAGAGTCAGATCGCATGCCAGGACCGAGCTCCTTCTCTTTGGAAGCAGCTGAGCAACGACTGATGGGCCAATTAAATACCGTGCTGGTGGATCAGATCTCCGCACGTTCCTGGCGGTCCCCGTGGCAGCTCTTGACGGGAGCCCTTGCCGCCTGTCTAGCCCTCGCGGCCTTAGCCGGAGTGCATCTCTATCACTCCAAAGCACAACCGACAGCGCAGCCAAGCACCATCGCGCGGGTAGAGGCCCCGAAACCGGTTGCGCCGCCTAGCGATCAAACAAATTTACGGTCCGAACTTGAAGACACTCAGCACCGGGTTGCAGAGCTCCAACAGCAGGTGAATGAAGCCAAGGACAACTTTCAGCAATCGAACGCCACCGTGACCCGGATGCAGCAGCAGATCGAGGCGGAGACAGACGAGCGGAAGAAGACCAGCGACGAGAGAGACCAACTCAGGCAACAATTGGTCGCGGCACAGAGTGAGGCACAATCATTCCGTGACAAGACCGCAGCTACCAGTACGGTAACGGCACAGGAGGTCGCGCGAATGACCTCTCTTGAAGCGCGATTGCGGGACGCCGATGCCGCCCTTGAGGATAAGGACCGACTGCTGGCGCTCGACAAAGAATTCCTTGCGCATGATCGGGAGATCCGAGACCTGATAGGAGCGAGAGATCTTTACATCGCCGATATTTATGATGTTGCACAGAACGGAAAGACAAACAAGCCGTTTGGCCGGATCTTCTACACGAAAGATAAGTCGCTGGTGTTTTACGGCTATGACCTCGATAAGCAGTCCGGCCTGAAACAGTCGGTCGCCTTCCAGGCGTGGGGCAGCGGTGACGACAAGCAGGATGTGAGTCTCGGCCTGTTCTACCAAGATGACACCCACAAGCGATGGGTGCTGAGATTCAACGACACCAAGACACTCGCGCACTTGAACAAGGTCTTTGTAACAGCTGAGCCCCAAGGAGGAAGCGCTAAGCCAACCGGCAAGCCGCTTCTGCTCGCATACCTCCAGATCCAACCCAACCACCCGTAAAATCGAAGAAGCAGCTGATACAGATCTCGACGTCCAGCCGTAGACAGGATGAACACCTTTCATCCCTTATTTCGGAGCACCGTCGTATGAAGCCATTTTCCTGCCTCCTCCTGCTTGTTCTCTGTCTGGTGCCCGCATGTGTGCTGTCCCAATCGACCAGTGCCACCATCAGCGGAGGCATAACCGACCCCACAGGGAACTTCATAACAGGTGCCTCCGTCCTCATTGTGAACGATGAGACTGGCGTACTCTATTCGGTCAGATCGAACAACTCCGGAATGTACTTCGTTCCCATCCTGCCTCCGGGACATTACCACCTACAGATTTCAAAGCAGGGCTTTAAGACCATCATCAAACCTGACGTCGTGCTCAATGTCCAAAGCGCCGTGGCGCTGAATTTTGTGTTGCCGATCGGGGCGACGTCGCAGAGCATCACGGTAGAGGCCGGTTCTTCCCTGCTCAATACGACCGACGCTACAGTCAGCACGGTGATCGACCGGAAGTTTGTTGAGAATATCCCCCTAAATGGACGAAGCTTTCAGGACCTGATTTCCATGACACCGGGGGTCGTGACCCAGAGTCCGCAAACGCAATATCAGGCTCCAGGACAAAACGGAGACTTTAGCGTAAACGGGCAACGGACGGAATCCAACAACTACAGTGTCGATGGAGTATCTGGCAACATTAGTGCCGGTTATCCGTCCGGGGCGCCGCAGTCGGCCAACAGTGGAAGCATTGGTGCCGCAACCGCCTTGGGGACCACGCAGAGTCTCGTTTCGGTTGACGCCCTCCAGGAATTTCGCGTCCTGAGCTCGACCTATTCCGCAGAATACGGCCGGACTCCAGGCGGCCAATTCGCTTTGGTGACTCGCTCGGGTACCGAGGCTCTGCATGGGAGTGCCTTCGACTACTTACGTAACAGCTACTTCGATGCCAATGACTGGTTCAATGACCATTACGGAGTTCCACAATCAGCCCTCCGGCAGAATGACTTTGGCGGAACCCTGGGCGGCCCATTGTTCATTCCAAGGATTTATCGGGACAAGACCTTCTTCTTTGCCTCGTATGAGGGGCTCCGCTTGACTCAGCCGATAGGTGCGACCATTCAGTATGTGCCCGACACCTGTATGCGGCAAAATGCGCCAGGGTCCATTCAGGCCATATTGAATGCATTTCCTCTCCAAAACGGAGTTGATTACGGAACATGCTCTCCTGCGAATACCAGTCCGAGTATGGCCCAGTTCATCTCGTCGTATTCCCTGCCCAGCAGCATCGACTCGACCAGCATTCGAGTAGATCACGTATTCAATCCGCATGTGGCTGTCTTCTTCCGTTTTGGAGACACGCCAAGCTCGACGTCATCGCGATCCCTATCGTCGTTGACCCAGAACCGCGCCAACATTCAAACGTACACGCTGGGTATAACGGACCAGTTGTCCAAATCACTGAGCAATGAATTTCGCCTAGGGTATGCGAGTTCAGATTCGACCGCGACGTCGGCGCTCGATTCCTTTGGAGGTGCGGTACCTACTAATCTAGCGGACGCGTTGGGAATCGGTGGGTATTCTCATCCCCAGCCTTCCTTCCAGCTGTCCTTTTCGGGTATCGGCCTGTCGAATCTCACAACAACCAGTGCCGCTAACCAAGGTCGTCAATGGAACGCCGTTGATACGGCCAATCTGTCCATAGGTAAACATCAACTGAAATTCGGTATCGACTACAGAGACATCAAGTCACCCTTGATTCCACCGTCGCCGTATGCGTTTGGCCTTTATACGGCGCCCGCCAACGTACTTTCGAACAACGCGACGATTTTATCTGTATCGAAAACCGATAGCGCTACGCCAATCTTTCACCAATTTTCCGCCTTTGCTCAAGATGAGTGGCGGCTCAAGCCAACCGTGGCGCTTTCGCTCGGTCTGCGCTGGGAAGTCAATCCTCCGCCGACCGAACAACACGGCGCTGATCCCTATACCCTGCTGGGAGACATCTCCCATCCAAGCGGCTTGACGCTCGCTCCTCAGGGAACCCCGCTCTGGAAGACGACATGGTTCAACTTCGCCCCCCGGCTCGGCGTCGCATGGACCGTTCATCAGACGCCAGGACGAGAGACTGTTCTCCGCACCGGAGGCGGAGTGTTCTTCGACACCGACAATGAACTCGCGACCCAAGGGTTTGCAGGTCTGGGGTTCTCTGCTAACCAGCGCTTCTTCGGAGCTCCGGCGCCGATTACGGCTGCTCAACTCGCCTTTTCACCCAACGCGACCGCTCCTTACACCAGCAGTGTCGTCTACGCGTTTCCGTCTCATCTCCAATTGCCCTACACCTATGAATGGAACGCAAGCTTGCAACAGGCTCTCGGCCAGAGTCAATCGTTGACGATCTCCTACGTCGGATCAAACGGTCGTCGTCTCATTACCGAACAACAACTCTATGTGGGCACCCAAAATCCGAATTTCGGGACCATTGTCTACGTTCCCAACGGGCTTACCTCAAATTATCAGGCGCTCCAGTTGCAGTTTCAGCGATCCATCGCGAAAGGGCTTCATGCCCTTGCCTCATACACGTGGTCGCATTCGCTGGATTTCGGGTCCAACAGCGCAGCACTTCCCGCAACGCGAGGTAATTCAGACTTCGATGTGCGAAACAATTTTTCTGCGGGTCTAAGCTGGGACCTTCCAAACAACAATGACGGCAAAGTTCTCCGCGCAGTCCTCAATCAATGGGGCTTGGACGGTCGAATCGTAGCCCGCACAGCGTTCCCAGTGACTCTACAAGGAAACTACACCGTCGATCCGACGACCGGCAGTCAGTATTATGGCAATCTGAACCTCGTCCCAAACCAGCCCATTTATCTCAGTGGAGTTCAATATCCAGGTGGACGCGCCATCAATCCAGCCGCGTTCGCCTACCCCTCAGGAACCGAACAGGGGGACGCTCCAAGAAACTTCGTCAGGGGTTTTGGGACAAATCAGGTCAATCTGGCGGTTCGACGCGACTTTCCTGTCTATGACAGGCTCACGCTCGATTTTCGAGCGGAGGCGTTCAATGTCCTCAATCATCCGAACTTCGGCTACGTTGACAGCTTCCTCGGAGACGCAACGTTTGGACAGGCGACTCAAATGCTGAATCAGAGCCTCAGCACCATGAGTTCGCTGTACCAGCAAGGGGGGCCTCGCTCGATGCAGTTCGCCCTCAAGCTGAAGTTCTAGACGCGCCAGCCCGAACTGCCTCGGCCAACACCAGAGGTCGCGACGCGGCTCAAAGACCCAATAGGACAATTCATGAAGCGCAAAGCAACGAGTCACTACATTTTGGGAGCAGTGTGCCTCCTGCCGGTCTGCAGTTTGGGCATGCCAAAACGCGCTATACTACCGGCCGATTGTGTCACGGTGCAATACGTCGTGGATGATGCGTATCACAATGCCGTTCAAATAGATCCATCCGGGACCAAGGTCGCCTATCTCGTAAAGTCGCCGAACCTGTCGACGAATCTGAACGATTTCCGGCTCTACCTAAAACAACTCTCAACGAAGTCGGAAGATCCAGGTCAACTATTAGTCACCGAATCGAAGATATCGCAATTGCGCTGGCTCGATGACAGCCGGCACATTGTTGCTCTTCTGAATGAGGGATTTCATTCTGAAATTACTGAACTTGACACTCGTACCTCTCAGCGTAAAGTACTGGCGAAGCCGCCGGAAGGCGTCAAAGAGTTCAGCATAAATGGCAACGGCGATATCTTGGTGTTTGCTGTTCCATCCGAGCTGCCTCCAGTCAGGGAGAAAAGCCAGACCACAGAGGAACTTTCGCGGGGATATCGAGTCCCATTCCAGAATCCCGGCTCGGCAAGATTTCAAAAACTGAGCTTGTTCGTCTCAAGTCGCCGCCGGGACGGGAGATGGACCCCGCCAAAAAAGATTGTCATTCAATCGCCATTCACAGGCACGACGCTCACCTCCATGTATTGCCAGGAGTATCTTCGGCTCAGCGTGTCGCCAAACGGGAGGATGTTGCTGATCTCTTACGTCGAAACGGGCCCAATACCGGAGCATTGGATGGTCAGCAAGTTCGTGCAGGAAACAGTCAACTCTGGTTTTCCGGGTATGCACGTGACCGTCCTCTACGACCTGAAAACAGGCAAAACGGCTCTTCCATTTGAAACTCCGTGGACTCACGGAGTCCCTCTCTGGTCGCCCGACAGCCGAACTTTTCTCATTTCGGCCCAGTCCCCAGTGGGCAGCCAGTCGGAAATCCAGGACCAGCGCGAGCACAGAGGATCCATCCATCTATTTCGAGTCGATGTGACGACTGGAAAAGCGGAGGAGGTGGCGGTCCATTTGGCCAATCCCGTCCAACAACCGCTATTCTGGAGTTCCACTGGCGAGGTTTTTGTCCAAACTCAAAATGACGAGATTTCACGCTTCGTTTATCAGAACGGTGCCTGGCAGAACGCATCATCTGCGCATATTCCCGTCCGCGGTCTGGTAAGGGAGTTAGCCACGGATGGGAAGTACGTAGTTGGAGATGTCGAATCGCCGACAACTCCCCCGGAAGTGTTTTCGTATTCGCTCGCTCATGAAAGTGCCATCCGTCGACTCACTCTGAATTCTCAGTTTCAACATCTGACGATCGCTCCAGCAAAAGAACTGGAATGGCAAACGTCGACAGGCTATGCGGTGCATGGACTTCTCTTCGTTCCTCCAGATTATGTCCCCGGCACGAGATACCCGTTGGTGATTCAGACCAAGCCAACCACGGGCCAATTCGTATGCGACAGCGGTCAAGACCATTACCCGTCCTTCGCGCCCCAGCCCATCGCCAACGCAGGAATGATGTATTTGATTCGCAACGGATCGGAGTCCATCGAAGACCAGATTGCCAATGCCCCTAAAGGGTATCCGAATGGAATAGGAGAAGCGGCCTTTCACATGGACGTTTGGGACAGCGCCGTTGCCAAACTAGCCGCAGACGGGATGGTCGACCCTGAAAAAGTTGGCATCATCGGGTTTAGCCGCTCTGGATGGTACACGGAGTTTATTCTTTCGCACTCTAAAACCCGCTACCGTGCGGCAACGGTCGCGGACAATGTTCAATACAGTTTGGGAGAATATTGGCTGTTGCACTCCGATAGCACCATTCGCGGATGGGAGGCGGTCTACGGCGGGCCTCCGTATGGCTCGACCCTGCCAAACTGGTTGCGATACTCCATTTCCTTCAACATAGACAAGATCCACACGCCGCTTCTCATGGAAGAGATGGGCTATGGCATCACTGACGATAATGAACAGACCCCGCCACTCAATTTAGTCCAGAATTATGAGCTATTTACCGGTCTGAACCGGCTCGGTCGCGCAGTTGAGCTGTTCTACTATCCCTACGAACAGCACCAACCCGACCACCCGCAGGCGAGGCTGGAGAGCCTCCAACGAAACGTTGATTGGTACTGCTTTTGGCTGTTGGGGAGTGAACGCGAAAAGCCAATGGATGGCGAACAATATAGCCGGTGGCGTCTCTTGCGTCTGCTCTCTGAGAAGCCAGGAACGATTTCGCCTTGATCCTGTGAGAATCAGAACGCCTTACGGGCAAACGTTGAAATCGACATTCGCCCGTAAGACGATAGAGTCGTTCATCTAGCAAACAATCAGTGGAAGTACTTGCTTACTCGTCTGCCTCGTAAGCCGGGTCGCTTGCATACACCATTGCGGTGTGATCCTGGACCGTGGTGTCACCCTTGGGTATGTGGTTGCTCTGGATGGTTGCGGCTGCCGATGCGGTAGCCGTGATTGCGGGTTTGGTGTATTTCATTTTCTTGCCCTCGTTTCTGTTTGCGATTTCCATGCCGGAAGAGCCGCGCGCTGGACGTCCTGCATGAAGTGTTTCGGTCGCGTTGCGCCTAGAAGATGGGCAGCAACCGCCGACCTGGTCGACCGAATATCGAGTGTCTTTCCATCGATCTCAGCCATATCTCAAAGCCGATTGTTTTCATCAGTGCGAACAACGGACGGGAGTCTCGGCCGGCGACCACACCGTCCAGTGCGTCCAGAAACTTCGAGGGGTCGATGAAACTATGTTCCGTCGCAACCGAACTTCTAAATAGCGTTTCAATATCTGATCGAGCTCGTTCCAGAGCCAGAAGAGGTCGTCTCGCTAGGTAAGCCTTCTGTCTGCGTTCCACTATTTCCGGGGGGACGATTCCTGAAAGCGCCCTCCGCATGAGCGACCGCCTACGCCCAGGTCGCACAAGCTGTTCATGGGGCGTGCGCAAAAGAAAATCGACGAGGTCTCGATCCAAATAAGGGTATCGATATTCTTGTCTGAATGAGAACGTCGGCGTGAGATGTGGAAGCGTTGAGATCAGATGCTGCCAAATCGTCCCTTTATGAATCGCTCCTGGGGGGACTGCGAGCGGGGCAGCCGTGCCAGGTTCGCCGACGGAATGCATTTGTTTCACCAGGCGGTTGCTGATCCACGATCCGCAGCTCTGCTCGGGTGTCAAAATCGGAACATAGACAGAAGCGATGAAGCGGAGCGCCCCAGTGGACGTGTAGAGAAGCGGGAGCTTCGTGGAGAGGCTCCACTCGATCGATCTCTTCCAGAAAATCTTCAATTTTCCGTCGATGAAGTAATCGGCGAGCTCCGGAAAAGGAGTCGGCAAGCCACCCAGAAGCTCATCGCCTCCAACTCCCGATAGGACCGTCGTGTGGGAGGGGACATTTGCAAGTTTCCTATAGGAATCCTCTTGCCGGAGCGATCCGCTGTCGCAACCAGGAATCAGGTAATTGCCCTCGGTTCGTTCCAACGGCGCAAACGTTCGGTCGCGGAAAGAGGTCTCAATGTGGACGCCAGTTTTGCCGCGTCTCTCTTCCACCACCGAAAAGTAGGGCTTTTCATTCCATGTAGGCTCCGTGTCATCGAAATAGGAAACCGTATCAACCAGCTCACTGGCTCCTCTTCCCTGCTCCCGTCGGAGCAAATCCGAAACACAGACGATCGAAGTCGAGTCCATTCCGCCACTCAACTCTGCAAGGACCGGGGATCCGCTCCCCGTGCGTCGGTCCACTGACTGCCTGAATAACGCAAGAAAGCGTTCCTCGTACTCTTTGTCGCTCTTGAGGTTGAGCTTGTCTCCGGTCACGGGATTCCAATGACGGCAACTGGAAACTTGCGCCTTCTTGAAAACAACATAATGCGCCGGCGTTACGGCCGTAATTCCGCTAAAAGGGGTCAGATTCCCCGTTCCTCGACAACCAAGGTAACGGGCAACATAAGTTTCATCCAGGGATCGGCTCTGCTTATAGGCAAGGAAAGTCTCAAGGTACGTCGACCATAGAATGAGATCGTTCGCCCTCTCGAAATATAGCGTCCTGGTGCCTGCATGGTCGCGGGCGAGATAAAGTGACTGCTCCGAGTACGACCACAAGGCAAGTGCCCAATCACCAACCAAACGCGCAAAGCAGCCGCCTCCCCAACGTTGAAAGGCAGCGAGCACGATCGCTGAGTCAGGGACGTCGTCGCCGTCGATGGCCAAAAGCGTGGAGATCTCTTTGTAGTTGTCGAGCCGCCCATCAAACGTAAGCATGTTATGAGAAACATCTGAAACAGGTTGGGATTCTAACCAGGTCCGCTGATTCGTAAGTTGAGGTTGAAATCCCATTCCAACTCGGCCACTAGCGTGAACGCAGGTGCCATCCAACGCATACTTTCCCGTCGCCTGACCGAGGGTAGAGAGTTCCCTCCCACTGATGGAGTCGCCTTCGGATTTCACCGCGCCAAAAATGATACTCATGACCTGCCCCGCTATCAGCAACGCTCAAGCACCGTGTAGATCTGCGGCACGTACGGTTTGTCGTTCACGACGGTTCCACGCATCTCGACCCACGCGTGCGACTTGAACGGAAGCGTTTGGGCCCCGATCACCATCTCCGCTTCCCATCCGTGGCGTCGCATTAAGAGGGTTGTCGCAGCCGAGCGCTGGAGGCACATGACTCGCTTAAAATAGAAAACGCATGCGAGGTCCACCGCATGGCACAACTCTGCACTCGTTGGAAGCACTGGTTCACTTGCCGGCCGAATCTTCTCTTTCCGGACAATCTCGTGCAACGCACTGAAGCTGCGGAATAGTAAGACAAACTCGAAATAGATCAGTAGCACCCAACTTTCAATCACTAGCCGTTTCATGGCGCTCTCCAAACTCTGCTGGCATGTTGAGCTCACGGCAAAGGAAAGCGATTCTCCTGGCCACCGCTTCAATACGGACAGACAGAGGCAAGACGGGCGAGTGCCCTCTCTCCTCGCTGTAATCGACGATGACAGCGGAGCGCTGAACATCACGTTCCTGAAGCCGTGCTGCCATCTTTCGGACGTGAGCTGGGTTGCAACGATCGTCCTTATCGCCTGAAACAAAGAGCACGGACGGATAGTCAATATCCTCCGCGATGTGATGGTAGGGAGAGTAGGCGTGCAGCGCCGTAAAATCCTCCGGATTATTAACTGTTCCGTATTCTCTCGTCCACTTTGTAGCTTGGTCAAAAAGCTCGTATCGCACCATGTCGAGCAAAGGCGCAATGCACATCGCCGCACGAAAAAGATCTGGCCGTTGCGTCATCGCAGCACCAACAAGCAGCCCGGAGTTGGAACCCCCGAAGATGGCAAAGCGCTCCGGTGTCGTGATCTGCTTTGAACACAGCCACTCTGCCGCGGCGATAAAGTCATCGAAAGCGGTTTGACGATTTCGCCGACGGGCTGCGTCGTGCCATTCTTTTCCGAATTCACCCCCGCCGCGAATATGCGGGAGCGCAAAGATGGCGCCTAGCTCCATCATCACGGCCACAAGCACTGAGAACTGGGGTGTCATCGGCACGCCAAAACCACCGTAGCTGGTCATGATGAGCGGGCCCTGTCGCTCTAAGTCCGAGTGCCTATGCGAGGCAATTGTGATCGGAATCACCACTCCATCTCTCGATGGATAGGCTGCTTCACGCGGAGGACAATCGGGGAGTGCCACAGGAAGCTCCCGGCGATGCCAGAGATGAGTCTTTTCTGAACAAATTTCATATTCAAAGATCGCTGGAGGTTGAGTGAGGGACTCGTAGGTGTAAAAGATGCTGTCTGCATTTTCACTCTGGGCTGGCAACAATTGAATTGTTCCGTTTAGCGGAACGTCGATGCATCCGAGCTTTCTTCCAGAAAGACTCCAATATTCGATCGATGGCACCATCCGATTCAGACAATTTACGAAGACCCTGTCGCCCACGACGACAAGTTGGCGGATCATCGCAGCCTGCTCTGAAATGACAGTCCCAATCTCCTTGCCAGCGAAATCGAGTTCAACCAGACTCCGGTTGGAAGCCTGCTCATACGTGAGAGCGAAGATACGACCCTGCCGCAAAACGGGGCTGTAGGGAAGTTCACGATTCGTAAAAATGCATGACCATTTCTCAGGTGCACTTTGCTCCGCAATCCAGAAATCGACGACGCCTTCCCCATCGAGTCGGCGGGTGTGAATTGCGCCGAGATGAGTATGGTCGGCTATGAGGAGCAAGCGGCTTCCGTGAGTGTGGTCAACACGAAAACAAACCTGATCCTCTCCTATCCCTTCAAATCTATGAAGGCGTATTGTGTGATCTTCGGATGCTTCCCTTTCGTCGTGGCAGTAATAGAAGCCTCTATTATCTGCGGTGAATGAAAAACCCCTGGCGTAGCCGGATTCAAGGAGATCGGGGAGGAGACGTCGATGCTCGACGTCCACCATGTGAATGGCCTTACGGTCACCGCCGCCCTGTCTGACTTCGTACGCGAGCAATGATCCATCGTTAGCGATCCGGTGAATTCCGGCCGAGGCAAACGGTCCAAGCGAGGATGGATCGACCAATAGGCGTTCCTGCCCGGTGAAACCGTCTCGCACGTATATGCTTGCCTGTTCCTGGCCCCTGTCGCATCGGCGATAGAAATACCACCGTCCGACTTTTGCAGTCTGATCGACCACATCGATGTCGAGATACTCACGCACTCGCTCCCGAATTGCAGGAAGTCTCTTGCATTCGGCAAAGTATGCGTCATAACGCCTCCGTTGTTCTTGGATCCACTCCCCAGTCTCGGTCAAGCTGCGGTCTTCGAGCCAGCGGTATGGATCGCGGACCAGAACACCATGAATCATCTCTTCGACGGGAGCAAATCTAGAAGCGGTCACTGACATAACGCCTCCAGCAACCTCGGCTCGCGCGTGGCACGGTCCATATGGCGTGCGAGGCTCCGCGCATACGATTGGCGGCGCGGGTCGTTGCGCTGTGGCGAATGCAACCAGTCGCCTCTCCCGTACAACGTCGATGCGACCGCCAAGATGGGCATGTACACGAATCCCTTATCAAGGGGATCTGGGTCACGACCCGCAGCCCAAATGTCCAGATATCTTTGCTTGAGGAGCAAGTTAATGAAATAGCGGATCTCGGAGTTTTCCGCCTTATTGAGTAGCAAGAGGTGTTGCAGGGTAATGAGAGGATTCCCCAGGTACGCCTCGCTCCAGTCGATGAACTGGCAGTGCCCGCCGTCTGTCAGGATGTTGCCGCGATTCATGTCGCCATGCACGATGGTGTCGGCGATAGCGAGATCTTCCACGCGTTGGCATACCTCTTCAAAGACCACACGGAGTCTTTGTATGCGCTTCTTCTCAAGCCGTGGCGCTTTGGTTGAGGTCTGCAGGCTCATCGCTTCTTCGAGGTAATCGAACAGTTCTGTGGCATGCTCCTTGAAGACCTGCAAGCCTTGGTCGAAGGCTCCGGCATCGAGAAGATCGAGGTTGTGACTTTGAGTTTCGATCTGCAATTTAGCCATGCCCTCGACGGCGTCTTCGAGTAGCGTGAAGAGCTGGAAGGGGGTGGTTGGCATCTCCGTCACACATACGGCCTCTCCCGACATCAGCCAAGCGTTCCACTCGGGCTTGGAAGAGATGAGTTCGGGGAGATAGCGTCCACACAGCTTCGACAGAAGCGTCGTGACCGAAAGCTCGTGGGCATTCGGCTCTCCGGTCGCCTTCAGCCAGTAGCCCGAATCATCCTCCATGTGGAATCGGACGAGAGCGAATTCACCGCCCGCGTTGTATTGCTCGATGTCGCGTTTCGACGAGAGCTTTCTTCCTGTTTCCGTTTCAAGCCATGTGATGGATTCATCAATCCAGCCGATCCGGGAGAAGGGACCGCTTGCCTGGGAATCGCCTGCGAGTATCGATTCGATCCGCGTCCGCTGCTGTTCTGAGAGTTCGGCGATTTGAAGTTGCTCCAACAACACCGCCTCCAGATCTGTAGGTTGGCCTGGGATAAGAATTTCTGCAACACCGCAGATAGGCGAACCATGAAGGAAGTCAAGAATGAGGACATGCAGCTTCCATGCGGTGTGGATTGCTTCCCGCAGTTCCTGTGCAGGCCTCGTCCATTGCAGGACGCCGATGGATGGAAGGCGATACCCATTCACACCATTGATTGCCAAGATCTTGCGCGACTTCGGTAGTACAAGTACCAGCCGATACTCCGTCGTTTCGACAATGGTTTGCTGTGCAGGCATACGCAACCTCAGCATTACTGTGGCAAGAGACGTTTCTGTTTCAGGTCTTCCACGAACTCGCGCACATCGCGCTCGACTATCAAAGATTCTTCGCCAGTCTCACGCGCAAGATTCGCAATGATGGTTTCCAGTGACTCTCCGCGCTGCAATCCCTGCCACACATACGCACCGATGGGGTTGAGGGTTGAAATCAACCCTCGCTCAATATCCAGGATGACAGCACCATCCTGATCAACAATAGATTGGAGGTGAGGGTTTTCTATGGCCACTGCGACTCCTCTCGAGTACCGCAAACAATGAAACAGTCAGCGGTGGAGAGAGCTTAATCGCAAACACAAACTTGGAAACGAAGAATCTTCGTTATGGCCATACTTAATTGAAACTGCCCCCGATGGTGAATGACAGAGAGATCATTCCCGCAAAACAATGGCCAAGAAACTGGCCACAAACACGAATCGCCAACGCGGTCCGTTACACGGGTACAGCAACTCCGGAGACATAGCTGAGCTGATGCAGTTCATCTAGATGGACCGAAATCGCCTCCCCGGCCACGTGTGCGCCGGCCAGAAGCACGTATTGATTGTCATTTCGATCCAAGTAGCCACATAGTAAATCTGGGCCTCTACGGAGTGCATAGACGCGGCGGCCCCAACCCGTCTTCGTCGTATCGCTGTCGATCTCAGGGACGCCGGGGATCTCTTCCAGAAGAATGAGTGAGCCCGGGGAGATTGGCGGATCGATGCCTTGGAGCGCGCTCCCTTGCGGAAGTCGCACGACCCGCTCGTCCAAAGACCGGAGTTGCGGAAACCGCAGCGATAGCAACATTGGCCACTCAACAAACTCCTTACGGAGTGCCATCCACCGATCTCGCGGGACGGGTATGTGGGGCCTGCGAAATGTTCCCGATAAATCCGCAAGGTGTCTTGTGTTGAGAAGCGTGTCGAGAGAATACCTTCCCCTATCCGAGAGCAGAGGTCTTTGCACGCGGAGCGCATCGGTGTAGCGCGTCAGATGGGTCACCGACAGTTGGATCAGTGCATCGACATGGGGCACCGATGACGTAGGCCGGCGATAGCGCCGCTCCGTTCTGCCACTGAGTTTCGTATGGAAGATCGACTCCATTGTCTCCTGAATGCGCGGGACGTCCTGCCGTGGTCTCCGAAACCGGCGATGCTTGGTCGTAAAAAGACGATCCATAGAGGAATGCTCCCAGGGCAAGACCAGCGGTGCACCGTGTTCAGAAGGTGGAAGGGAATGCAGCAACGGATAATCCGGCAGCGGCAGCGCGGACGCGAACATCCGTATTCGTCCTACAATCCGTACGTCTTTGGGATAAGCAAACTCCTGGGGCCCGGTGTATCTTCGGCCAGAGACTAGCAGTAGGAGTTTGCCTCGGGTGACGACGCAGCGACTGCAGCGGTATCCGTTGCCGAACTGAAGCAAGTAAATCGCTCTCGGGTTCGGGCGCAGTCGTTCCGCTTCCTGGATCGGTACTACAAGAGTGACCGCCCCCGGCGGCAAGCTAGAGCCCAGACTGTCTTCTGTCCCTACGTGCACATAAAATGCGCCGGGTTGCCGCCAATCCGCATCCTCCAAGGCGCGGATCGGGACGTTTCCTTGCCACTCCGGGACAAGATCGTGCAGGGTGGAACTCCTGGCAAAAGTCTCATCACCACCGAATTGAGACGGAAGATCTATCGGCAGATCGCGCTCAAACGGGTACGTCTCGATAATGTGGGTTCGTCCGGCATTCAACTTTAGGTCATACTCTCGAATGCGCTCCAACTCGTAGCCAAAGAGTCGGTGAGCGCCATCGAGAGTCAGTGAGAAGGCATCCGCAACTTCAAGGACGGCATTGAGGGTGGGATGGTCTTTGGTGCGAGAGAGATTCGAAAGCAGGTTCTTCGTCAAAATCTCTCGTCTCTCGTGCGCTCGATAGTCCTTTTCGTTGGAGGGCGAAATTTCGCGAAACAACCAGCGGAGATGGATGAGAGTATCAGCGATTTGCTCGCGTGGAACAGAACTGTACAAGGTAGGCAGCCTCCTCAAAAAAATCTCAGCACGGGAGTCGCAAGAACAAAAAGAGAACAGGAGAAGCCTCTAACACCAGGATCTTACCCAATTACGGTCGAGAACATCTCTTCCGAAGTTTGCCAATACTGAGCGATATATCAATGGATGTCCATGTAAGTCCTCACATAATACAAGGCAAAATCCTAGTTCTCTAATAAACTGGGTTTCGCTTTGGGCTGCTTGATCCGAGCGCAGGCGGCGTTATGAATCATCCGCGTTGCCGATTGAAGACAATATGCACCAACGCTCCAGATGTACAGACTTGAGAAACGTAGCGAGACGGTAGCTATTCTTGTGCGGGATAGCCGGGCCCTTATTCGTGATCGAAAATCGCGGTTAGGTTCCATGAGCGATAGGTCCGCCCTATCACCCGATAATCAAGAAGTATTGGACAGAATCTCTCGATCAGCCCAGCCTACATGCACGCCCGTACTTACCGTGTCTTGCGGCGGCGGACTTTGTGATAGCGGGAAGTTATGAACTGGATGAGGTAAACATGCGGAGTACCGCGCTAGGAAGTTCTGAACAGTACGAGGTCCCTGGCGGACGGAAACTGCCAATCGCCGAAACCAACCGCCGGCCTCAGGGATATGGACCAGTCGGCGACTTCCTAGCCGCTCCCCGAGTGCAGCGGCTTTTGAATGCTCGCGAAGTGGCCCCACGTATCGGGCTTCGGGGCGTTGCAAAATTTTATTGGACGGCCTGTTGAACGTGGAATCTCTATCTTGAGAAGGTCTCTGGGGCTGCCTTGAAGGGGTGCCAGGCTCGCTGAATTGGAGGTGCGTATGAGTGCGCGGTTCTTAACGGAATCAGATATTGTCGAACGCTCACAAATCAAATCGGGAACCCGCAAGGAAATCTTAACCGGTTCCGACGAGGTGATTTTTGTGCGCCTGCCTGATGTGAAAGCAGTCACGGGCCTGTCGAAGTCGAGTCTCTACGCCCTGATTCGTGCGAACAACTTTCCCGCGCCCGTCCGACTTGGGCCGCGCACAGTTGCATGGGTAAGATCAGAAATCAAGCAGTGGGCTGCGGAGCGTGTCCTTACGTCAAGATCGACTACTTTACATTCGGACAGTAAACGGATGCCGCAACCCGCTCCTCGGGAACCCTGGGCTTCCTCGAAGAAATGGGCTTAGGCGGCCAATGCTTTCCTGCCCTCGGTAAGCTGTGCATCCAGATAGTCAGCCCACCACTGCATCATCGCTGTGCGCTGCTTCAGATACTTCGCGTGATTATAGGCTCCTTTCACCTTGTTACTTTGCACATGAGCAAGCTGCATTTCTATCCAATCTCCCTCAAACTCGCCGGAGTCATACAAGACCGTGGATGCAACCCCCCTGAAGCCGTGGCCTGTCATTTCGCCCTTATAGCCAAGACGGTAAAGCGCACCCAGGATCGTATTATTGCTCATGGTCTCGTTATCATTTGCACCTGGGAACACCTTCTTGCCTTTCCCTGTGCGCCAAAACAGATTCCGTAGGATTACCACAGCCTGGGGAGGCAGCGGTACGACGTGCGGACGCTTCTTCTTCATGCGTTCTGGTGGAATCTCCCAACGTGCTTTATCCAGGTCGAACTCCGGCCACTCCGCTTCAATCAGTTCTGACGTCCTGACCCAAAGGTAAGCCATGAGTTGCATAGCGCAGATGGTCAAGACATCGCCATCGTAGACCCACATCTTCGCCAACAACACAGGTAAGTCTTCCGCATCCACGCGGGCAAAATTCTCTTCGTCCGCCGGTTTGAGAACGTCGGATGGTTTGAAATCTGCTGCAGGATTGCGCGTCCCCAGGCCATTGGCGATGGCATAGCGGAAGATCTGACCGATGGTTTCGTGAGCGCGTTTGGCAACGTCACGCGCACCGCGCGCCTCAATCGGTCGGAGGATGTCTCGAACATCAGGGGCGGTTATGGAGTCGATGAACTTGTGACCAATTGCGGGAAAAACGTCGGCCACCAAACGACGCATCACCTGGGCTGCATGATTCGGTGACTTTCCAATTGACCACCATTCCCACCATTTTTGGGCGATCTGCTCAAAGCTGCTTTCAGCTCCCCGCTGAAGCGCCTTCGCTTCTTCCTGTTTGGCCGCGGCTTCCGCTTTGCGTTCGGCCATCGGATTTACGCCGGCAGCCAACTTCTTGCGGGCCACATAGTGCTGATCCCGGGCTTCCTTGAGTGAGACGACGGGGTATTCTCCGAAGCCCATCGTCTGTTCTTTGCCATCGAACCGATAGCGCCACCGCCAGAGCCTGGCACCCGTCGGTGCCACGAACAGACATAGGCCTCCGCCGTCAGCCAGCCTATACGGTTTGCCATTGGGTCTTGCATTGTCGAGTTCTCTGGTCGTCAGTGCCATGCTGTAGGCCTCCGGAACGCGGGCATTTCTCGATGCCCACAATTTCTTACTACGATACCCACAAAGATGCCCACAGGAAAGTCCGGCTTCGGGCGGACCGCCGCGAACGCCGTAGGACACAATCTCGACGTAAGTTATTGTAAAATAATAACATCCTCGCGTGCGAGGATGTTCGGGGAGGTGCGAGGAAGTTCAGGTTTTAGGTGTTTTGGTTGCCCCCCAGGGATTCGAACCCCGATTGATCGGTTCAGAGCCGACTGTTCTACCATTGAACTAGGGGGCAAAATGCTTAGCGTGGTGCGCTTT
>Ga0302227_10001081_pt1 | contig 20815 bp, 23 predicted proteins | sample II_Palsa_N1_1_FD_193525 | JGI IMG/M metagenome (GOLD analysis project Ga0302227, IMG submission 193525) | Peat permafrost microbial communities from Stordalen Mire near Abisko, Sweden - II_Palsa_N1_1 | ecosystem: Environmental > Terrestrial > Soil > Palsa > Peat permafrost | place: Sweden... | reverse complement strand
CGGGGCGTTCCATGAAGCCGACTTTGCAGGAGCCGATGAGGGCTTCGGCGCGGGCTCGGGTGTAGCTGACCATGAGGGAGGCGGTCATGACGAAGGCTACGAGGAAGACGTAGAAGAAGCGGTTGCCGCGGGCGTAGAAGACGAGCAGGCCGAAGAAGAGAGCTACGTCGGAGTAGCGGTCGAGGACGGAGTCGAAGAAGGCACCGAAGACGGAGACCTGGTTGGTCTGGCGGGCTACGCGGCCGTCGACCATGTCGAAGAGGCCGGCGCCGATGATGACCAGGCCTGCGTAGAGGAACATGCGGACGTAGTTGTCGGCGCGCGCGTAGCCGAAGAAGAAGGCTGCGATGACGTTGATGATGAGACCGATGAAGGTAAGGGTGTTGGGCGAGATTTTGGAGAGAGCGAGACCGTTAACGATCTTCTGCAGCAGCCAGCCGCTGCCCTTGCCGAAAGCACTTGTCCAGGTCATCGCGTCAAATCAGTTTATCGCGGATGAAGGCAGGGAGATCGTGAGGCGGGAGGTTGACGGGCACTATTCGACGACTTTGATGGTGTCGTGAATGGTGGAGAGTTTGAGGATCTCGAGCTCGCGCTTGCCGTTAGGGGTAACGACCGTGGCGATGTCGCCGACTTCTTTGCTGAGGAGGGCGCGGCCGATGGGCGAGGTGGTGGAGATGAGGCCCTTGGTGACGTCGGACTCTTCGCTGGTGACGAGCTTGTAGGTGAACTCCTCGTCCTTGGTGGAGTCGAATATTACTACGGTGGAGCCGAAGCCGACCTTGTCGCGGGGGATGTTGTCGAGGTTGACCATGGCGAGCTCACCCATGCGCTTTTTGAGCTGGCCGAGGCGCGCATTGACGAAGACCTGGCGCTGCTTGGCCATGTGGTATTCGGCGTTTTCGGAGAGATCGCCTAGAGCGACAGCTTTCTTGATCTCCGCGGGGAGTTCGGTAGTGAGTTCGTACTCAAGAGCCTTAATCTGCTCTTCAAGAGCTTTTTTGATATCTTCCATGCTTTGTCTGCTTTGCTGGCCCTGTGCGGTTGTAACAGGGCAGGGGGAGTAAAACCTCGATTATACGAAAGGAGACGGGGAAAAGGGCTAGGAGGCTTCAGGGTCGGGAAGCAGGGTGGGGTTGGATACGGAGAGAAAGCTCTCGAGGAGAAGGGTTGCGGCTACCTGATCGATGATGTCCTTGCGATCGAGGCGGGTGGAGCGACCGGTGGAACGGTCTGCGGAATGGGGGGTGTGGCCGGAGAGGTTGAGGAGCGCGTGAGCGTCGTGGGTGGTGAGGCGCTCGTCGAGGAAGTGGTGGACGAGGGAGGGATGGGCCTCTTTTAGGGCACGGGCGAAGGCCTGGGCCTTGGCTGCCTGAGGGCTTGGTGTGCCGTCGGCGTGGAGGGGGTTGCCGACGACAAGGGCTTCGACTTTGTGCTGGCGGATGAAGCGGGCGATAGCTTTGAGGTCGGCGCGGAGGGTGGTGCGATGGAGAGTGAAGAGGGGCTGAGCGGTGAGGCCGAGAGGGTCAGTGATGGCGAGACCGATGCGGCGGTCGCCTATGTCTAGCGCGAGGGTGCGGGTGTGAGGCACGGAGTTAGTGTACGGGGGAAATAGAGGTCGTCGGGTTCTGAGATGGAGAACAAGAGGTGGCATGACTAGAATCTTGAAAGAGGTGGCGTCTGTGCGGGTACTTAAGGTTTTGGTGGTGATCGTGGTCCTGGTGGGACTGGCGGTGAGTTTCTTTGTGTATGTGCCGTATGGGCCTGGTTCGGAGACGTTTGTCGATGTTCTGCCGGGCACGGGGACAGTGGGAATTGCCCGCCAGTTGCAGAAGGCAGGGATTGTACGCAGTGCGCTGGCGTTTGATGCGCTGGTGATCTGGAAGACCGCGAGTGGGCACGGTGCGGGATCGTTGAAGGCTGGGGAATATCGGTTCGATCACGCAGCGAGGATGGAAGAGGTGTATGACCGGTTGCGGCGTGGCGATGTGTATACCGTGACTTTGGTGATCCCAGAGGGATACAACATCTTCGATATTGCAAGTGCGGTGGCGGCTGCGAAATTGGATTCGCGCGGGGATTTTCTTAATGCGGAACGGAAGAACACAGAACTGATCGCGGAGTGGGTGCCGCAGGGAAGCGCGAGCTCGCTGGAGGGATATCTGTTTCCGGATACGTATAAGTTCAGCCGGCATGCGACGCCCATCCTTATGCTGACGACGATGGTGAGGGAATTTGGGCAGGAGGCGGGGCGGTTGGGCATGACACCGGATCAGGTGTCGCGGACGGTAACAATGGCGTCATTGGTGGAGAAGGAGGTGCATATCGACACGGAACGGCCGGAGGTGGTGAGCGTGTTTGAGAACCGCCTGGCGGCGGGCATGCCACTGCAGACCGATCCTACGGTCATCTATGCGTCGCTGCTGCGGGGAACGTGGACGGGGGTGATTCACCAGAGTGAGCTGCAGTCGGACTCGGCGTACAACACGTATACACGGACGGGATTGCCGCCGGGGCCGATCTGCAACCCGGGGGTTGCGGCGCTACAGGCTGCGCTCCACCCAGCAAAGACTGCTTATTTGTACTTTGTGGCAAACCCGGCGGGGACTACGAAATTCGCGGCAACCCTGGCTGAACATAACGCGAATGTTGCAGCCTACCGCATGGGGATGAAGCCATAAATTCAGAGGGCCTAGCAGAATCTGGGGTTGTGGTGTGGTGGGGACGAGTACGACGGATTGCGGTTTCGCGTGGGAAGGAGTTCCAGAGACAGCCCGCAAGGTATTGAAAGGCGAAGATTTAGCGAATACATGCGGGCATAATTTCGGCAATATATACCCAATTTATTGTATTTATTGAAGTTATGGGGCTTTAGGGCGGCCAGAAATTATGGGTTGACATGAGGTGGGTGCGGAGCTACAACCGCAACACTTCAACTATGAGGATCAGTCGACCGGAGCCCGAAGAGGTGGGGCTGCGAGCGCATGGAGTCTTCGAGGGGAAGCAGGGGCGGGCGGGCATATCCCAGGGCCAGGTTCTGTCAAAACACGTAAAAACAGGTCGCGACGCGCATGGATTCCGACGCAGAGTGTGAACCACAGGCGAAGCAGACCTCATAGCAACTGAGCGAGCCCATTCGACCGCTGAAAAATAACCGAGGCTCGCCGGGGGAAACTGTGCCTGGAGATACAACAGAATGAAGGACTTCCGCGTTGATTTAAAAGTGTGTGAAGCTTGCGGGGCGTTATGGCTGCGAGCCATGGGTCATGGAGTGTACTGCTCTGGATGCGCTTTGTGGTTGTCGGATTTTCCCGCACCGCGGGCGTCAAGCCGACGGGCACAAAGGCGTACGACGGTGAGTACGGCGTATGCGGGGGGTGCTCAATGAAGGCGCAACTCGTTAGCAGAGAGCAGGTAGCGGGGCTGAGGTTAGTTCCAAAACTGGTACGGCAGGCCGGGCAGCAGCAGGTAATCCGCGAGGGAAGTACGGGACGGGTGGTGGCGACGCTAACCAATGCCCTGAAGCTTCGGCGAGTGTGGGCGGTTGCAGAGAAAGCTGCTGCCTCACCTCAGGAGGTCATACCGGAAATAGATGAAAAGCCCAAGGTGGAGCTGGCGTTTTATAGGAAGTACACGGAAGCGATGCTTAGGCGGTATTTACGCATATCGATCCAGAGTGGCCGGGTGCCGTCCTTGCTTGGGAGAGAGTTGTTCCGCGGGAATGTGACGAGCTATCGCGTTCACAGCTTCGAGGATGGAGTGATTTTCTGTTTTGATGTGGAGAAACGCCTGAGCAGATTGACGGTGATGGAGCAGCAGTTGATCAAGCGGATGGGTCTGCAGGAGTACACGCAGGGTGAGGCCGCAGGGATGCTCGGGCTGAGCCTGCGAAACTGTATTCGTCAGTACGGATATGCGCTGGATGTGCTGACGGAGATGTTTCTGGAGGCCGGAATGTTGGAACCGCTGAAAAGCTGTCAAGGGGGTCACGGCGACGAAATCGACCGAAGCGCCTCATTCTAAAGCAAATAATAAATTCAAAAAGTTGGCATAGTTACCCTACTCAACTTGGTATTCTAGTTAAGTAGAGATAAAGCGGGAGGCCCTTCGGGGTCTCCCGTTTTGCGTTTGGGAAAAGAGCTGAGATGACGGGGAGCAAGGAGCTTGATCGGGTGAAGGAAGAGTTGGTTGAGGAGAAGGCGAAGTACCTGCGGCCGAGCGAATGTCGCAACCGCATGAGGCGGACGCTGGCGAAGGAGTTTGACGCGATTATTGACGGGTTCGTAGAGGCCGCGAAAAAGGGTAGCTGTCCGCATGTGAAGCTAGCGACAGAATTACTCAAGCCGATACGGAAGCCGACTTCGCGGAAGAAGGGATCGGCGACGGAGTACTGGGAGATGCTGCAGCGAGAAGAACGAGAAGAACGAGAAGAACGAGAAAAAGAGCAGCTCGCGGCTGGCCAGGAGTTGCAGGGAACGGGCCGCAGCGGATTTTGAGAAAGAGACTTTAGAGAAATAGGCGGAGGAATCCGCAGGGGAGAGATCGATGAGTGTTTTCAGCAATGTAATCAAAGATTTGAAATCATTTTCGGCCAAGGTTGAGGCGGCGTTCAAGAAATTGTTTGGGGACGCGCCTTCATGGATTGCGATTGCGCAGGGGGTGCTGACGTACCTAGGGCCGGTCGTGGTAACCATTTTGACGATCGGTGGAGGCTCGGCGCTGGGGAATGAGGCGAACGAGATTATTGGAACGATCAAGACGGATCTTGCGACCGCGTTGGCGACTGTGACAACGGTGAATGCAGCGAACAGCCTGCCTAATTTGCTGGCGGATATTCAGACGCAGCTTCCTGCGTTGCTGGCGGCAGTGAAGGTGAGCAATCCGTCGGTTGTGGCGAGCATTGAGAACTACACGAACATTATCGATACGGAAATCACGGCGTTGTTGACTGCACTACCGGCGGCTGCCTGAGATGAGCCAGGCGAAGACTTATCCGCTCCTGGATCCGGCCGCCATTGCCGCGAAGGTGAAGGCGGCTGGCGGGCCGGCGCTTGACCCGACTCAGGCTACGGGCCAGGCGAGCGCTGATGGAGTGACGTTGAGTTGGAGCATTAGCCAGGGGCAGATTCTGATCACGATCATTCGAAAGCCATGGATGATCGCATATAGCGCTATCTGGAGCCATGTGGATGCGGTTCTTGGCTAGTGCTTGATTTGCCACGCGTCGCGAAACAGGGGAAGGAACCGAGAAATTTAAGATCGGCGAGCAATGGGCGAAGAGGCATTCGTGCAATGTGGTTATGAGACTGAGAGTCCTAATTCTGCATCATTCTGCATCCTAGAGGGTACGACGGGAGTCGATATACTCAGTACTTGCAATTAATGAAGAATTTGAGAGCGTTGTCGGTGATGTTGGTGGCGATGACAGGCGGGTTAACCGGCTGTTTTTCGACGACTCGTCTTGTTCTCAAGTCGGAGGCTCCTACGGTTTATCAGACTGCCACTGTGGAGCAGGTGGAGAAGGATGTCTCGGATCGGGATGCTGCGGTAAAGACGCTCAATGCGCAGGTACAGATTACAGCGACGACGGGTGGGTCGAAGGAAGGGAAGCTGAAGGAGTACACGTCGTTTACCGGGTACATCTTTGTGCAGAAGCCGGCTGACCTGAGGGTAATTCTGCAGTTGCCTCTGATTGGGTCCCGGGCGCTCGACATGGTGAGCACAGGCGACACATTTACGTTGGTGCGTGCGTCGTCACACGGGAATGTTTGGATACAGGGAACGGGCAAGGTAACGACGCCGTCGAAGAACGGGTTGGAAAACCTTAGGCCGTCGGTGTTTTTAGACTCGCTTCTGGTGCCGGGCGTGGATCCGAATGAGTGGGTCACGATGACGGAGTCGTCGCGAGTGATTCATCAGGATCTTCATCATAAGACGGAGACGGTTGAGCCGGACTACAACCTGACGGTGCTGAAGACGACCAGCGGAAACATTCTGCATGTGCAGCGAGTGATTCGCATCAACCGCGTGACTATGCTGCCCTATCAGCAGGATATTTACAACGACAACGGCGAGATTGTGACGCAGGCGACATATGACAACTACCAGACGCATGGTGGCCAGCAGTTTCCTGCGGAGATCACGATCAGCAGGCCATTGGACGAGTACTCGTTGAAGATCGATGTGACGAAGCTGACGCTGAATGAGGCGTTTGAGGCGGACCAGTTTGAGCTGACGATTCCGCCGGGAACGACGGTACAGAAGCTGCAATAGGCGCTTAGAACGCGGAGCGACTAGAGAAGGCCGGCGCGGTGGGCGTGCGCGGCGATCTGGTCATTGATGGAGAGAGCGAGTGCAAGAGCTTCGCGGCCCGCCTGAGCGGGAACGCGGGGTTGTGTGCGCGTGCGAACAGCGTTTAGGAAATCTTCGAGCTCGAGGCGAAGGGGTTCGCCTTTGGGGATGTCCGCCTTGGTGAGGGAGAGGCCTGCGGTGGGGTGGTCGGCGTGGGCGGACGGGGATGGAGGGGTGGTGGGGGCGGCCGCGGTGGGTACAGGGAGGGGAGAAGAACCTGTAGCGGGCGTCGCGGCGGATGCGGCAGCGATTGCGGCTGCGACGACGGTTGGATCGACGCTGATGGTGAGGAGTTCCTGGCGGGCGAAGTCGAGGGAGAGATATTGGTGGGGTTGGAAGAGGCGCAGCTTGCGAACCTGCTCGGTAGAGACGCGGCTGGCGGTGAAGTTGGCGACGCAGCCGGAGTCGAATTCAACGCGGACATTGGCGATGTCAGTTTTGGGTGAGAGGATCGGCAGGCCGACGGCGCGGACTTCGCGAACGGGTGAGTTGGTGAGGCTGAGAACGATGTCGAGGTCATGGATCATGAGATCGAGCACGACGTCGACGTCGAGAGAGCGTGGTGTGAAGACGCTGAGTCGATGCGACTCGAAGAACATGGGTTGATGGAGCGCCGCGAGGGTCGCGGCGACTGCCGGATTGAAGCGCTCGAGATGACCGACGGCTACTATGCGGCCCTGTGCCTGTGAGAGGGCCATGATGTGGTCCGCCTGGGCGAGGGTCGCGGCGAAGGGCTTTTCGATGAGGACGTCGAGGCCGGCGAGAAGAAGCTGCTCTGCGACCGCGGCGTGATGGCTGGTGGGAACACAGATGGACGCGGCGTCGAGTGACGGGTTGACGGCGAGCAACTCGGTAACGGTTGCGAAGGCTGGGATGTTGTAGGTAGAGGCGAAGGATGAGCGGCGCTCGGTGACTGGATCCACGAGACCGACGAGCTGGACGAGTTCAGGATGAGCGAGTTCGAGTTCGCGATAGACGCGAAGGTGATTGCGCCCGAAGGCACCAGTGCCGACGACGGCGACGCGAAGAGGTGGCACGGTTATTTTTGCGCTGCGGCGCCTGGCAGCGGAGATTCAACCGCGCTGCGGCAGCGGGTGTAGAGCTCGAAAAGCTGGGTTAGCTGATCTTCGGGCCTGGGAGTAGAGGGAAGGCCGAAGCCGGTCGAAGAGGCGCCTTTGGTGCCGAGATTGGTGTGTGCGGCAACGAATTTGAGGAGATCGAGAGCGATGTCTTCAGAGCGGCGAGGTGCGGAGTTGATATTGCTGGATTCCATAAGAGCCTTTCAGAGCATGTTGCTAAAGGTGATGGTAGCGGTTTGGCGGAGATGGTTGCAACGTATGGCTGGCCGTGAACTTTAGGAGCCGGCAGAAAAGTACACCGGCAGAGGATGTTTCGACTGAAAGCGGGGTCGGAATCAGAGAATTTGTGATTGCGAGAGTTAGAGAGGCCGGTAAGGCCGAGGAGAACGATATGAACAGAATGGAACTGCAGAGGATTCTTGGTTTCCTGAACATCGGATTGGCGATCGCCCACGATAGTGGGGTGTCGATTGGACACTTTGGAAGCGGCGATTTTATACAGCTTGCGCAGACGGCTAATGGCATGTTGCTGCATTCGATTGAGCCAGGCGGAGTTGTTGCTGCCGGGCCTGCTGCGGAAATCGGAACCAGTACTGCACCTGCGGGCGCTGCGTTGGTTGTCTAAAAGACAGAGGCGATTTAGCGCGGTGAATGCCCGAGTGGAGATTAAAGCAGCGGTAGAGGCGGAGGAACGATGAGCGAAACAAAACGAGTGTTGATGCTGCTGGTGGTACTGGTGGCGATGATAGCCGGGTGCGTGAGCATGGCAGCGGCCCAGGTACCAACGACGACAGTATTGGATACGGTATACAGCGCCAACGGAACACCGGCGGGCGGCACGGTCCTGGTGAGCTGGAGCTCATTTACGACGGCAGGCGGGCAGACAGTTCCGGCTGGAACTACGTCTGTGACGATCGGCGCAGGGGGCCAGTTGTCGATTGCTCTAACGCCGAATGCGGGCGCTTCGCCAATGGGCAGTTATTACACGGCGATCTTTCACCTGAGCGACGGGACGACAAGCCGCGAGTACTGGGTGGTCCCGGTGATGGTGCCGGGGGGAGGGCCCGCGACGCTTGCGGAGATCAAAAATCAGGTGTTGCCGGTGAGTGTTGCGATGCAGACTGTGTCGAAGCAGTATGTGGACGACGCGATCGCTGCGGCTGCGACCGGCTTTCCTTTGGACTCGTCGCCTTATGTGCAGAAGGGTGGCGATACGATGACGGGGCCGCTGGTTTTGCCGGCGGATCCTGTGAGCCCGAATCAGGCGGCTGACAAGAACTATGTAGATGAGAATATGGCTGCCGTGATCGGAGGAACGGGGCAGAAGGTTAGCTTGCTGCCGACCGCGAGCCAGACGGTGGCGCAACCAAGTGGGACAAGCTTAACGATCAATGGCATGTCTGCGAGCGAGACCTTTTCGGGGAGTGGTGTCACGTCGCAAAATACGATTACATCGGGCAATACAGCATTGAACCCAAATACGGGTGAATATGCTCTTCTGACCAATCTGAGCAACTGCTTTGAATCGGGATATGACCTGGGTAATAACGGAACGGCTGCGCAAGGATGGAGCATCTGCGATCTGGGAGCCGACGTACTGGAGTCTGCAACCCGAGGTATTTCCCAGTTGCACGCTGGAAACTTCAGCCACTTTGCCCAAGGTGATACAGCGGCGTTTTATACCTATCTGACGTCGTTCGGCGGGAATGTTGCGTCCTCTGACGAGGCGATTACCCATACAGTGGAGCACACGAATCAGGTTGGCTATTTTTCGGGCGTGGTCGCGATCGGGGGCACAACAGGATCGAATCTTCTGACAACGACTTCGTTCGGATGCCATGGTTTCTGTGGCACGCTGGACAACGCGCAATTTGCAGATGGCGGAATCCTGCTGGACACCTCCAAGGGAGGGAGCACGGCAACGCTGGCGACGGAAGGCAATGCGATGAACAGTATGTTCTACACGCTTGCCTCAGGCACGGTGCCGGTTTCCACAGCGTGGGGCAACATTATTCCGAGCTCCTGCACGAACAACGGGAATGGCGAGTGGCAGAACTACACGTCGACGACTTGCAATGTAACGTTGGGCACGGCGCCGGCCAGCCCGGGCAACTTCGCCACGGGAACGGACGCGTGTCTCGCTGGGCCATTCCAGGAGGAGGCCGCGGTTACGGCTGTGGGCGCTGCGTCCGCGGGGGTGCAATCGATTACATTCAGCACGCGCTATGCGTGGAACAGCGGGAATGCGGCCCTGGTGATGCAAGGCGGAGCATGTGGTGAATCGCTGGTAGCGACCAACACCGCGAGCTCGTGGCCGATAGCGTATGCGGTGGTCGGTGCGACTTCGCCGACACAGGTGTTCTTCAGCAATTGCCTGACGGGAGGCTGCAACACGGGCGGCAACATTCTTCCTGCAGCGGTTGCGAGCGCAACGGCTATCGTCGGCAACTATGGGACGAGCGTCGTGCGGAACGGAAACGTTGTGACGCTGAATCTTGGTACATCGGGTGGTAGTACGAACTCTTTTCCACTAGGCTCAACGATTATTGTTTCAGGGGCGACGCCGTCGGACTTAGACGGCACGTTCACGGTGGCAACGAACACCCTCGATAACATGAATCCGGTGATGACATGGGCGCAGACGGGGGCTAACGAATCTGCGGCAGGAATGCTATCAATCTCCTCACCTCCACTGAATGTCACGTTCTATCCCTCTGCATTTATCACGGGAACCAATAACGGCGTATCGGGCAACGTGCAACTAGCCAGCAATCGGGTGCCATTCGCGCCAGGAGACACGGTTGTCGGTGCCCCAACATCGCAGTTCCAGAATTCGGGTCTAAATATTTACATCGGTCAAACGACGCAGGCGAGCGGCGGAAATGCTTCCAGCGGCGTAAACGTAGCCGACGAAGGGCCCGCCGATCTGAATTGGGCATTCAGTGCCTCCAATAAGATCGCAAATGGCGCAGCACAAGAGGCGTTCAACATCACCGGGTCTTATTACAACGTGTTCAGGATAGGATATCGGCCGGCGTATAACGGCGCGCTGCTGTTTGTACAAGGTGGAGAGCCGGTGTCGGCAAATGCGAAGCCCTACTACATTTTTGAAGACGGGCAAACGGAAACCGGGAAGCTACAATTCAGTCCAGCTGCCGGAACCTTCACCTATAGCGGAACTGTAGTTGCGCCATCGATCGCTGCAACTGTGTCGGCGAGCGCGTTTGCATCGGGAACGACGATTGGCGGAATTCTTCCCTGCCTGCAGAACGGAACGAATTGTCCAACAGGAAATGGGAGTGGGCCCGGGGGCGTGACAAGTGTGGCGACTGGAACGTGGCCGAGCTGGCTTACGCCGTCGGTAATGAATGCCACGACGACACCCAGCCTCGCTGTGGTGGCGAGTGCAATTCCGAATACGGCGCTGGCAAACAGTGCGACGACGATCAACGGTCAGACGTGCACGCTGGGAGCCTCGTGCAGTGTCACGCTTTCGTTCACACAAGTGACTGGAACGTTGGGCGCGAGTCAACTGCCAGCGGCGAGTCCATCGACGCAGGGAGCGGTACAACTACCCAGCGGTGCAGTGACGAACGTGTTGGGCGCGGCCGCGTTGCTGCCAGCATCGACGACCGTCAATGGAACTAACTGCGCTTTGGGTGGAAGTTGCACCATTGCTACCGGAAGCAGCACACCTCCGCTGACGTATAACTATTTTCCTGCGGCGGTTTCAGATGGAGGAGTTGCGTTTGCGGGTGCATTTACGAGGTACAACAACAATGGACCAGGGGCGGGATCCGTGGCATCAGCGTCCAGCGCGCTGGGGTATCTGCTCTTCCAGGCGTCGCCTTCGCAGCCTCAATATGCAGAGTTGACGACGACGGCACCGCCCTATTGGACGAGTACCGGAATATACCTCAACTTCTACTCATCGGCGACGGCGGGAAATGCTGTGCTTGATGTAGAGACGGCATGTATCACGACGGGGCAGGTGATCGGATCGCCTACGTTTTCGACGGCTGTGGTGACGAGTACAACCGTCAGCTCGACGGCGAATGGCATGGTAAGGACTGCCATGATATCGGGGATTGCTACTCCCGGAGTGAATGGCTGTCCGGCTGCAGGAATGACTACACCCACTACGCTAACGGTCCGTGTCTTTGCGGACGCGACATCGGCCGTACCCGTGTACTTCATGGGTGCAACGTTGGTGACAGGACGGAGCCAATAATGAGAAAGACCCTACTATCGGCATTACTGCTCCTGGCGGCGACGTTCTCATATGGGCAGGCGACCAACCCACAGGCGACGCTCGCCAATGCTGTGGACGTCAGCAGCCCTTCACTGTGGCTGAACTTCAACGACGCTACAAGTTCGTTCAAAGACTCCGTTTCCGGTATGAGCTTCTATCCCAGGGTGAATATCGCGGAGCCCGCTACGTATACCGCGGGAACCTCAACGCCGCAAACTACGGTGATGCCGATTGCTCTTCCAGCAGGAAATATCGCCAGCTTTACCATCAAATGTTCCACGGCTACGACTGGGACGGTTGAATTGTTGCTGCTTAGCTTCTCTGGTATGAGTGGGACGGTGCAGGCATCTGCGTTGGTCACGACGGCCGCGACTACATTTCCCCAAACCTTCTACTCGGGGACAAACTTTACTCCCATAACGGCTACCGCGGGGGAGTATGCAGGAGTTTATGGTCCAAGTGGATGCGCCGTCTCGTACGCCACTGGCACCTCCTACAACATCTACTATCTTTCCGGTGCACTGCCCGGCGGAGCTTCGACCTATGCAAACTACACAGGCGGGGCACTCTCCTTGTCGGTTAGTGTTGTGGCGACTGGTGGAACGATCACTGCTCAACAGCCGGGCTTCGACAATACCAACAACACGAATTACTCGGCAGAGTTTGTATACAACGCATACAACCCAGCACCTAACAACACCCTTGGTTCCACGATGGAATGGAATACCCCGTGGACGATGATGCTCCAAATCAATAAGCTCAATTGGGACCACTCAGCAAACAAGTTAGTCCTGGCGAGTAAGGGAGACAGCAGCGGGTACGCCAGTAACGTTTGGTGGCAGTTGTACGTTCAGCAGAACGCTGGAAACGGATATGCATCCCAGTTGTGTTTTGCGCGATCCGGCCCAGCTCCCTATACAGCATTGTCTGGCGCGGCATTTGTAACCACCCAGACGTGGTGTTCGGTCACGAATGCCGATGCCATGCCCAACACGTTCAACTACAACGTCATCGTGGAGGATAACGGCAGCGGAGGATCGGCAGCAATCGGTTTGTGGATCAATGGACTTGCACAAACCATCACCGCGTACACAATGACTGGTAACGGGTTTGGTGGCATAACCGCAGCAGTGGCAAGTGGAGGCACTGGGTACATCGCACCACCTACTCTTAGCTCGACTGGTGGTGGGACAAATTGCAACATCAATGGTTCGACGGCTACCGTTTCTGGTGGGGCCGTAACGGGCACTTCTATTTACTCTTACGGCTGTACGTCCGCTCCAACTATCCTAGTTACTGCGGGCGGCATGTCGGGAATAAACCCACCCCCCACTGCTGCTTTGGGAGTTGGGACCGCTGGGGTCACAAACTACCCGCTTGCGGCGGGCAGCGTAACGTCCATTACTGTTCAGACTTACACTGCGGCCGCCGGAGTACTTCAGGTTGGAGCATGTACCCATACGGGGGGAGCGGTATTTACAAATTCAGCCAGCGTGAATCTTACCCTGGCCGCCACTACCTCACCCCAGACATTCACTGCTCCAACTAACTTCACAGCGTTCACCGTCTCGCAAGGGCAGTACCCGTGTTTTGCTAGTGCGTCGGGAAACTCCCCAGCCCTGGGTGCGTCTGGTGCTGGCTACTGGATTGTGAGTGGCAGCGCGATCCCCGGCGGAGTCACATATACTGCGGTATCTGGCGGCGTCAGCCTTTCATTTTCAGTGTCGAATCCAGGCACGGGGGCAGCAATCACAGCCACCTCGTACCCTATGTCGATGAACTCGACAGTACAGCCCCTAATGGTTCCAGGCTTTGTGAATAACAGCACTTATTACGGTCCGGGAGGAACAGACACTGGCGAAAACCCTCTATATGTGGATGAGTTCGCGATATTTCCCGGCAATCTTTCTTTCGGCCAGATCACAAACATTTTCTACCAGACGAAGTTCTACCAGAACCTTGTCTATCCCGGCCTGACGGCTAATCCTCCCTTAGTAATTTTCAACGATTACGGCTGTGGTCCTGATTTCAGTGGTGACCAGACCGTGGCAATGGTAATCGGAGCGCACAAGGCGGGATTGATTCGGCTTATCGGGTTCAATGATGACGACGGCCAGCCGAACGGCAGCAATTCCGTTGGATGGTTCCGGCAGATGTTGGATCAAGCTGGGTTGGCGGATGTACCCGTCTCTGTAGGGGCAGGCTCTCCGCTGCCAAACCTCGGCGGATGCCCGGCGGGGAATATCACAACGTACAACGCGAACACCGACCAGAATCCGGCACACTATGAGTCGGCGCTGACGATGTACCGAACCCTGTTTGCAAAGTATCCGACCACGCCGATTTATGTGCTGATGACGCAGACGGCGAACGGCTACAGTAGTTTTGAATTGAGCCCGCCAGATGGCATCTCCTCTCTCACCGGGTTGCAACTCGAATCGCAGAACTATGCCAACGGCGGGTGGGTGAACGCGTTCGAGGGTAATTTTTACACCACGCCGTCGTCCTACTTGAGTCTTTTGAATACCATCGGAAGCCACCCAATCTACTTTGAAGGTGGAAACCCTGCGGCTGGTGGTCCAGGCATCCGCGCCTCGCGCACGGCAAATGATCCGCTGTATATGACCTCGATTGCGACACTCACGGACACCATCACCGGGTGGACGAACGAGAATCTCGCACAGGTAATAAGCCCCTACTTTCTCGGTGGTGTGCAGATCACGGCCAGCGGTGGAACAGGGTACGCAGCTTTCACCGGATTCACTTCGGTGGGAGGAGGGCCAAATTGCAGCGTAGCAGGTCTGATGCTTTCTAACAGCGGCGTGCCGTCTAGTTTCGATACTCCGTGGTACACCTCTATACCCTCGACCTATGACGGACTCGGCTACGGATGCACACCTGCTGTGTTCACGGCGACAGGAAGCGGCAAAAATCTCACAGTCTCCGCCATTAGTCTAGGCACCATCACAATTGGAGACACAATCTCTGGTACAGGGATTCCAACCGGAACGACAATTGTGTCGCAGACTAGTGGCACGACAGGGGGGGTAGGGGTCTACGTAACCAGCGCGGCAACGACCGCATCGGCAACTAGTGTCACGCGCACACCGACGATTGTGTTGACGGCTCCGACTGGAACCGGTGTAACGCTCACTGTGTTGAATGGAATCTTCATCAAGCCTTATGAAGGATCGGCAACGGCGTCCTATGCTGTCTGGCCTAATGTGTGGGGTTATTCGCAAGTATTTACATGGTTCCAAAGCAGCCTAATGGATGCTCCGACGACGGGAGCTCCACGGCCTTATTGAGAGCAACGCTACTGAGGAAGAGAATGGGGTGTCGATTTTTCATGGCTGCGCGACGCGCAGGAGGAGGATCGGCACCGGGGTGGGTGGGATGTGAAGAGTAATACAGAGAGCCTATTGGAGATCGCGTGTTGCATGGAGCACAAGCCGGCTCTGGCGATACGGGCCGCGGCGGATTGGTTGCGGGTTCGCGATCGGGACGGGTGTGTAAGGGCCTTGGTAGCAAACGCGGCTCAGCGGAGGTTTGAAGAACGGCGGGGAAGACAGAACATCGTGTTGAAGGCGCGACAGATGGGAATCACGACCTGGGTAGCGGGGAGGTTTTTCCTGCGGACGATCAGCAGGCCTGGGACTCTCACCCTGCAAGTAGCACACACGCGTGAAGCGGCGGAGTCGATGTTTCGCATCGTGCAGAGGATGTGGGATGAGCTTCCAGAGGACCTGCAGAAGGGGCCGCTGGTCCGGAGTCGAGCGAATGTGGGTCAGATGATCTTTCCGGAACTCGATTGTGAGTACCGTGTGGCGAGTGCTTGTGATGTGGGAGCAGGGCGGGGACTGAGCTTGCAGAATCTTCATTGCAGCGAGGTGAGTCGCTGGCCGGGAGATGCGGCGGCAGCGCTGGCAGGATTAAGGGCGGGTCTGGCGCCTGACGGCGAATTGGTGTTGGAGAGTACGCCGAGTGGGGCGTACGGAGCATTCTACGAGGAATGGTGCCGGGGCGTGGATGAGTGTGCGGATGAAGGGTCGATGGTGCGGCATTTTCTGCCGTGGTGGCTGGAGCGATCGTACGCACGGGGGCGGGTGGCGGCGGCAGCGATGAACGATGAAGAAGCGATGCTGGTTGAGCGGTATGGGCTGAGTGGAGAGCAAATTGGATATCGCAGAGAGCTGGAGCGGAGCTACGGAGGGTTGCGATCGCAAGAGTTTGCTGAAGATGCCGAGACCTGTTTCCGGGCGACTGGTTCATGCTTCTTCAATGTCGAAGCGATTGAACAGCGGATGGCGGAACTTGAGCCGGCGCCGATCGAACTACGAGCGGGGGCGTTGAGGATATGGTTTGCGCCTAGAGTTGGATGCCAATATATCGTCGCGGTGGATTCGGCAGGCGGGGGTGATGAAGGAGATTTCGCAGCGGTCCAGGTAATTGATTGTGAGACGGGGCTGCAATGTGCGGAGTTGCAGGAACGATTGCGGCCATCCGAGCTGGCGAAGGTTGCAGTGGAGCTGGCGAAGGAGTATCAGGGCGCGTTGCTTGCGGTGGAGAGAAATAACCATGGGGCAGCGGTCCTCGCTTACATCGATAAGAGTGAGCATTACACAAACTTGTACTTACAGGGTCGCGAGGCTGGATGGTTGACGACAGCGATCTCAAAGCCGGAGATGACGGCACGGCTTGGGTGCCTGCTCGACCAACGGGCTGACATGTTTCGAAGCAAGAGGCTGCTGAGCGAATGCAGGACATTTATAGGAAGAGAGCGCGGGAAGACTGGTGCGGCCAATGGAGCACACGACGACCTTGTGATGGCAATGGGTGTGGCGCAGGCGGTCAGGGCGGAGATGTTGATGGGCAGCAGCCATGGAATTCGGGCAAATGCGGTAAGGTGAACGTGTAGGAGTTGCGTTGGCAGTCACGGCGGTGCAGGCAATCCGGCGGATGCGCGGCGGAGCACAAAGTCAGTTGATGCTTGGTGCGGATGGAAACCTGTGGGTGGTGAAGTTCAAGAACAATCCACAACATTTGCGTGTGCTGGCGAATGAGCTGATCGCGACGAGAATTGCTGAGGCTGTTGGTCTGTCCGTACCGAAGACTGACGTGATCGAGGTCAGCGAGTGGCTGATTAAGAATAGTGCCGAGATGGTGGTTGATCTAGGGCCCGGGGTCCGCGAGCGATGTGCCGGCGGTCTACAGTTCGGGAGCCGGTTTGTCGGAGGTTTGATGCCTGGTCAAGTTGTGGACTATTTGCCAGAGCCTCAGATGGATGAGGTTCGAAACCTGGCGGAGTTTGCTGGAATGCTGGCCGTGGATAAGTGGACGGGTAACTGCAATGGCCGGCAAGCAGTGTTCGACCGTCGACCAAAGGAGCGGAAGTATCGGGCGACATTTATAGACCAAGGATACTGTTTCAATGCGGGCGACTGGACGTTTCCAGATGCTCCGCTGCGAGGTGTGTTCGCTCGCAATCAAGTCTATGCGCGTGTTCGAGGGTGGGAGAGTTTCGAGCCTTGGTTGAGCAGGGTTGAGGAGTTCTCGGGAGATATCTTGTGGAAGGTTGCGGAGGAGATTCCTCCGGAGTGGTACGGTGGAGATCCTGGGGTGATTGAACGCTTGATGGAGTTGTTGCTACAGCGAAGGTCGCGCGTAAGAGAATTGATTGGGCAGTTTCGGGAGTCAGATCGGGAACCATTCCCACTATGGGGAATGGCGAAGAATATCGTAATTCCGAGAGGGTTCGAGATGACAATTAACCCTGGAAAATTTGTAATGTAGAGTGGGCGGTTGAACTGCTCACGAGATTGTGGAGGTTATATTGCGCGACCGGCTACAGTGCGAATTTTCCCTTATTCGGTACGTCCCGGATGTGGTGAAGGGAGAATTCACGAACATTGGCGTAGTGCTGCGCGAGGCCGGGCGGGATGAGACGGCGGCGGTGAGATTTACGCGTGACTGGAGCAGGGTGCGGTGCATGGATCCAGAGGCTGATGTGGACCTGCTCGAGTCGTTGGAGTCAGAAATTGGGTTGCGGTTGCAGGCTGGGGTAGAGTTGAAGGTAAACGCGAAGCCAATGTTGGATACGCTTGAGGACTCGCTATCGAACAGCATCCAGCTGACGGAGATGAAGGGAACCTTGGCGGAGAGTTTTCCCACGGAGATGGAACAGCTGTTGCGGATGTATGTGGAGCCGTTGAAAGTTCCGTCAACGCGGAGGAAGGCCAGTGGGCGCGGGGCGATCGTTTCTACGATGCGCACTGCATTTGAGCAGGCAGGTGTGTGGCGGTTGATGCGCAAGAAGATTGTGGCTTCGGCCTACACGCAGGCTGGGGATCCGTTGAAGATCGACTGTGGCTATCGCAATGGAAAGGTGCGGATGTTTCACGCGGTGTCGCTGGAGACTGATGTTGAAGGTGCGAAGAGCATGGCATACTCGGCGGACGCTTTGCGCGCGGGTGTATTGAACAGCGAAGGTGCCGAATTGGAGCTAACTGCTGTTGTGGAGAGGATCGCGTCGATTACGGACCAGGAGCAATATGAATTCGGTGTAAGCGTCTTGGAACGAGAGGCGATACGCGTCTTGACGGTTGCGGACATGGGAAGGGTCGCGGATACGGCGAAGCGAGAGTTAAGGACGTAGCTCCACAATAACCGGGCGAAATTATGTAGACGAGGCGTGACCCTAATGGTCGCGCTCTTTGCGTTTAAGAGGGAGATTGGAATGGGTTTAGGAACGGCAGTTAGAGATATGTGGGAACGAGTTGCCGGTGTGACAGCATCGGCGGACAGCGTGGGCGAGCGGAAGACAGCCGTAACTCCCCTAGGGATGAGTTCGATCTTCGCTCCTTTCAGGACGACGGGAGTGCAGAACACACTTCCCAAGCCGACGGCAGCGAACCTGCGCAGATTTGCAGAGACACCTGTGGCCCGGCGCGCGATCAATTGCATTAAGGATCGGATTGCATGCATGGACTGGCAGATTGAGGTGCGGCGCGGCGCGGGCGAGGACGTGGAAGGCGATCGCGTGCAGCGCGTAGCGGCCCTTAGCAGGGCGCTCGACACGCCGAATGAGTGTGACAGTTTTCGAACCATGATCGAGCAGGTGATCGAAGACACGCTGGTAGGCGGGTTTGGCGCAGCTGAGGTTGAGACAGGGGACGCGGACCTACCCGTTCGCTTGTATCCGGTGGACGGAGCATCCATCCAGGTGAATGCGAACTGGAAGGGCGATCCGAACGATCCCCGTTATGCCCAAATTACAGGCAAGTTAGGGAAGGATTCTCTGCTGCCGCTGCGTGACGACGAGTTGATGTATGTCCGTTTGAACTCGCGCAGTCACACGCCGTTTGGATTAGGCAAAGTGGAAGTTGCGTTTGAATCGATTTCTCATTTTCTGCAGGCCCATCGATATGCAGGCAGGTTGGCCTCGAACAGCGTAGTGCAGTATGCGCTGTGGCTGAACGAGCGAACACCAGAGCAGCATGAACGGCTGACTCGGTGGTGGCAGGATGAGGTTGAGGGGTCGGGCAGAGTTCCTGTGTTGAGCTCGGAGCAGAAGCCCGAGGTGCTGAAGTTTGCCGCTGGAACTGATGCCGATCTACGGCTGGAGTGGCAGCAATTTCTGCTGACAATGATTGCGAATGCATTCGATCTGCCCGCGATGATGTTGGGCGTGGCGCAGGACGTGAATCAGTCGACTGCAAGCGAACTGGCAGATGAGGCGTTCCAAAACGCAATCGTTCCGTTAGCTAAGCTCATTGCCGATCACATCACGCGCGATGTCATCGTGAAGCGTCTTGGTTGGGGAGACCTGAGGTTCGCATGGACGGATCTGGAAAGCCGCGACGAGATGGTGGAGGTGGACATTCAAACGAAGTTGTTGGCTGCGGGAGTTCTGTCGGTTGCTGAGGTGAGGGCGATGCGTGGTCTGGCACCAGCAGAGTTGGCAAATCCCCTGGTTGAGTCGCAAGAGGCGTAAACGTGCTTCGTGGGGGTCGACTCAAGGGAAGAATACGAGGAGGTACACGTGGAAAGAGTAGTGCATTTGCGTCGCGCAGGGCGGCGACATTATGGTGGACGCGAACTGCGGGCGATGGCAGTGGATTTCCCAGAGGTGGTTGGGCATCCTAATCGGCTGCCATTCCAAGGGTGTTTGACGCTGGTTGATATACCGAGCGACAAAGCGCCGAGCGGGGCGCGTGGACATCGCGTGGTGCTAACGAAGGCGGCGGCTGAGATGGCACTTCCCAGTTTGTTGGGAATGGCAGTGGACTACAAAGCTGGATGGGATGGGCACGATGCACGACAGAAGTGCGGCATTATTACTTCGGCGCATCTGGAGGGCACCCGATTGATGGTGGGCGGCTTCTTGTTTGCACGGGACTATCCGGAGATGGAGGCCAGGGTTGGTGGGCTGACTGCTGGAATGGATACTGCGATGGGAATGAGCTACGAACTGGCGGACGCGCATGTCGCGGATATGAGGGATACGGTTTGGCGGCTCACGCGGGCTACGTTTACGGGAGCGGCCATTCTATTGCGTGAGAAAGCTGCTTACCGGGCCACTTCGTTTCATGTGAAGCGCGTGAGTGAGTGCCGGCAGACACGAGTCGTAGCAACGAAGTGAGGCGTCCCCAAAGGGCGTCAGAGAGACGGAGGAAGGTAATGGAAGATAGCAACGTGATGGATCTGATGGAAGCAACAGAGCGTTTGGAAGCCGTGGCGACGGCACTGGAGCAGGCCGCATCGCGACTGGCGGAACGGCAGGTGGCACTTGCTGCCGAGGCAGAAGAGCATGTGGGCCGCATCGTGGCTACTGTAGAGACGGCACGAGAGGCGGAACTGGAGCGGCGGCTGGTGGAAGCCGAGGAAAAGATTGCAGAGCTCACCGCAGCGGCGGCGCCCAACGCACAGGGGCGGAAGACCTTGCCCGCGGGGATGGCGACCATGCTCGCAAAACAAGGAGTGACCCTGGAGTTGGGTGCTTCGGGTAGGTCTATTGACACTTCGGTGCTGGATAGCGCAATGGGAAGCCTCGCGATCGAGCAGCGTATCGCTGTGAAAACCGAGCTGAGACGCGCAGGCTTGCTGGGATAGAAACGGTCCGCTCCGGTCGAAC
>Ga0302227_10001077_pt1 | contig 20874 bp, 16 predicted proteins | sample II_Palsa_N1_1_FD_193525 | JGI IMG/M metagenome (GOLD analysis project Ga0302227, IMG submission 193525) | Peat permafrost microbial communities from Stordalen Mire near Abisko, Sweden - II_Palsa_N1_1 | ecosystem: Environmental > Terrestrial > Soil > Palsa > Peat permafrost | place: Sweden... | reverse complement strand
CTGCCTACACACAGAGCTAGCGATATTGGGGCGTTGCTGCCGCATCGTTGGTCGCCCGAGCAATAACCAGTCCTCTGTCAACCTGGGTTCCCCGGTCGCTTACTAATGTCCTCTACCGCATATATGAGAGGGCGATCCGATGCTCGAACTGCCAACCCAGATTCCCGATATCGAGGTGCTGCTCGCACTCGAGCTTGAAGAGCTCGCCGGCAATATGCTGCTGCTATTGCGAGCCCGGGGCGAACACGAGCGTCGGCCGGGATTCGTTAATATGTGCAGCTTCACATATTAACGATTATGCTCAGCACCGAATTATGCGCAGCACGCACGGTAGAACGCTACTGCAGGTGGCGCTCGGGAGCCGTCTTATGGGCATAATTAGTCGTCTCGTGAGAAGCACGACGTCCTTGCCGGTTGCTTAAATTCGAGGGGAACACAGGCGGCCACAAATGGTCCAGCCATGGCTGGCAAGAGTCGGTTTGAATCAATACGAAGGCGATCAACCCCCATTCCCGTCATCATCTCCGAACCCGCATGAGATGCAGCATATCCATGCATTCGCCTTCATCACCGACCGGTGCTTGACTGTGCGACACCTGAAACGTGGCCGAAAACTTCCTGCCAACCAGTTTATCGGTGTCTTCCCCCGGCGTTAGGAGCGGGCCAAGATTCGCTTGGTAACGTACTTTGCAGTCGTCCTCGATCACGCACGCGAGCGGGTTTCCTGACTCTCCACGTCGCACGAAATCCACGACGGTAAAACGTTTCTCCGATTCGACGGGTGCCGCTAGTTGGCCGATCGCCGAACGGGGAAAGAAATTCCCAAACACGTCATGCATGCCGAAGAGCTGCCGCCGCCCATAGCACTGCGCGCGAAGCTTGTCATCACTGTTGAAGCGGCGAATTAGCCGGTACAGAGTTCGACGAGAGGCTCCACTGTCTTCCATCAGGTCCAGAAGCGCAAGTTGGAACTCGTTCGCATGTTCAAAACGAATATCGACGAGAGGACCGACAACATAGGGTGTATGGTAGCCACGTTGGATAGCCCTCATGGATGGATAGCCGCCGAAACAAGCACTCACATAGACCACGAGATTTGCGGGTAGCGCTGTGAAATGGTTGCTGTAGTGCCAGAGGTTGATTTCCTTCCCGGACGATGCCTCAAGATTCGTGCCCGTAAGAGGGATGCCATGCGCGCTGAGGATTAAGGCTTTCGGCCGCTCGTCTGGCAAGCTGAATATGGCCCGAATGGCTCTTTCCATCGCAGAACCAAAGTCGCTCTCGTCAACATAGGCAACTTCATGAATTAATCGATGAGTATGCTTGCTTTGTTTCGAAGCCGATTGCTTTTTGTTAAGCGCGATGGCAGCCTGCTCGACGACGGCGTAATCGGTCATGATGAACTCCTGGTTCATTGAATGCGATGGCGGAAGGGCGTGAGTTGTCAATCTAGTATAGGTGTAAATCAACAGAGTTAGGCGGTCGGGACACCTCTTATCGTGAGCGCCTTGGGCCGCCGTTGGGAGCGAAATCAGAGACTCGAAAGGAACGCCATCACCTTGTCGGTCGCGCGGAACCGCGGCGCTGTTTGCCCTGCGGGCTGGAGCCGATTCAGCGCCTTCTCCTTGAGCGCGAGATCGGCTTCCATGTAGATGTGTGTTGTGTCGAGATGTTCATGGCCAAGCCAAAGCGCGATCACGCTCATGTCGACTCCCGATTGCAATAGATGCATGGCCGTCGTGTGCCGGATGACATGGGGCGAAATGTGTTTCCCGCTCAAGGCCGGACAAGCGTCGATCGCGCGCGAGACGGCTTTTTGCAGGATCGAGTCGCGGCGGCGCCACAGTTGCGATTGAATGAAATGTAAAGCACTACTCACCCTAAATGGCCTACGGACCATCGCAACTGGATTTCCATTGCCTGTCGAGCCGATTCTTGATTAGTTCCACGTTTCCATGCGTGTGAGATATCTCGATGCGCTACGCCTGCTACATCATCGAACGGGTCGCCGTCGCTATATCGGTCGCCACCGAGGCAAGCGCACGGCTATGCGCTTTGACAAGGGCTTCATAGCCGGGTGCGCTAACCAACTCGCGTACGACTGTACGACCGGTAATCCGCTTTCTCGGTGCGGGCGATTTCACTGACCACGAAATAGCTATCGTCACCGATTGGCCCATCTCCGAATCGAAGGTTTGCACATCGATGGAGACGCGATAGGTATCGTCGTCCGCGTGTAGCGGAGAGGTGCTCACGGTCGATTCCGGAATCAACTGCGCTAGGTCGACTGCTAATACGCGCGCAATCTGGCTTTCCAATGGATCGGCCCATTCGGCGAAATCGTCGATATACACGCGATTCTCGGTTTTCTTGGAGACAATTTGTGTTCGATCAACCAGCTCGGGAATCGTGACTGGATCGAATACAATCGAGACGGAGGGGCCGGCCATTCTCGGCGGACGCTCGACGACAGGAATCGAGCTTAAGGTATAGAACTCCGTCGCGGGCGATGCGCATCCCGCAAACGGTGCCAGGATGAATACGATCGACAGAGACACGATATAACGCTTCATCAATCTGACTCCTTGCTCTTGCCACGGATCAATGCTTCCGGATGGCGTTGCAGATAGTCCGCAAGCGAGCGGATCGAGGCCGCGGTTCTGGATAACTCCCGCATGGTTTCCGCCGTGCTTTGCTGCAGCGGCGAGTCGCTTTGCATCAGGCGATTGGCCGACGTCAGCGACTCGCGAGCCGCGGCCAGCGTAGTCTTGGCCTCCGGAGCCACATCGTTATTCAGCGTGTTCACCAAAAGGTCCGCATCGCGCAGCGTTTTGCGCAGATCTTCGCTCATACCCTCAAACGGAATCTTGTTCAGCTTATCGACGAGATTGGTGATCGAGTCTTGCAAGCTCTGCAGATTGCCGGGTACTGTCGGTAGTTGCGGAGTCGCTCGACTCCAGTCCATGGCTGCCTTGGGCGCCTCGGGAAAGAAATCGATGGCGATGTACAACTGCCCAGTGAGCAGGCTCGCTGTGCGCAGTTGCGCACGCAGTCCTTTCGATACCAAATAGTCGGCAACAAGCCTTCTATCCAACGATCTATGCTCGCTACTGCCGGCACCATCGTCGCGCGAGACCATGCGCTCGGGAAAGATATTCACTGCGACGGGAATGCTGTATTCCTTCTTGTCCTGATCGAAGTGTATGTTGATGGCCGAAACCTCACCGACGACGATGCCCCGAAAGTCGATGGGCGCGCCGACCGCCAAGCCGCGTACCGACTCCTTGAAATTCAAAACGAATTTATCGACGATGACATCATGTTGCTTCATCGCTTCGGTCCGATCGGCGAACAGCGAATACTGCCGCAGGGGGGCAGCGCGAGTTTCCTGAGTCGTGTTGGCCGGGTCTTCGAATGCAAGACCGCCGACCAAGAGCGAGAGCAGGGATTCAGTGTTGACCTTGACGCCCGTTGCATCCACCGTCATATCGACACCGCTGGCGTGCCAAAAGCGAGTGTCGTCGGTCACGTATTGATCGTAAGGCGCATTGACGAAGACATGTATCGTCATTCCCGTGCCACCGGCGTCCAGCGCGTACGACACAATTTGGCCAACCTGCAAGCGCCGAAAGAATACCGGCGAGCCGATATCGAGCGAACCCATATCCGCGCTTTTAAGAATAAATTCCCGCCCGGGAGTACCGGTAGCCAAGACGGGGGGCGATTCGAGTCCGACAAAACTGCGGCGCGCTTGCTGCCCGGCTCCGACATCCATCCCGATGTGCGAACCGGATAACACGGTACTTAGGCCCGATACCGTGCTTCCCGAAATGCGCGGCCGAACCACCCAGAAACGCGTGTCGTCGACCAACATGTTAGCCGCGTTGCGGGACATTTCGGCGCTTGCCAGTACCGTTTTATGGTCATCGGAAAGAACCACACTTTTTATCACCCCGATGTCGACATTCTTGTATTTAATCTTGGTTTTTCCGGCCTCGAGCCCCTCTCCATCGGTGAAGCTAATCGTGATGGTCGGCCCTCTTTGCATCATTGACGTCACGACCAGCCAGCCGCCGATCAGGACCGCGACCAGCGGCACTAACCACACCAACTGCATGTGCCACGGCGCACGGCGTGCGGCCAACGCGGTTGGGAAGCCGGTCGCACCTTGGCCGGCCGTTGGTTCGGTTGAATTATTCATTTTTCAACTCCACGGCATCCCAATCCACGCCGTCCCATTCCACCGGGTCCCATATCAAACGTGGATCGAACGACAAAGCAGCGAACATGGTCAGCACGACCACCGCACCGAATGCAATCGCACCCGGACCTGCTTCTATCGTTGCCAGATCACCGAATTTCACCAGCGCGACCAGGAGGGTAATGACATAGATATCCAGCATCGACCAACGACCGACGAACTCGACGAGTCGATAGAGCGTGGTTCGCTGATGCGGAATGAGACGAGAGCAAAACTGAACGCTTACCGCGAGATAGGCTAAAGAAAAGATTTTGAGTAGGGGTACTGCAATGCTTGCAATAAACACGATAATGGCAAGAGGCCAGGAGCCCGTGTTCCAGAAATACACAATGCCACTCATAATCGTGTCGGGTTGGGTGCCGAGCAGAGTTCCTGTGAGCATCACAGGCAAAACAAGCGCTGGAACATAGAGCGCCATTGCGGCAAAAATAAATGCCCACGTGCGCACTAGGCTACTGGACTTACGCTGATGGAGCGCGGCTCCGCAACGCGGACAACGCCGATGCTTATGACTAGGGAGTTTCGACAGTAAGCCGCAGTCGTGGCAAGCACATAGGCCGACGCTTGCAGCGGTTATTGCTCGGGGATACGCTAATACGTCGTCGACCGCGTCCGCAACGCTACGCGCGATATCCACGGTGCCGATGCGCGTCAAAATATCGCGAGGATTAAACGAGATTGTCGCTGCGGCAAGCAGCAGCATCACCGCTGCCAATACCCACATCGCAGCGCCGGGGACGACTGTCGCGATGCGTTGAAGTTTGACAAGCGTAACCAGCAAGCCGAGCATCAGTACTTCAATCATTCCCCACGGCGCAACATGTCGCAGAATCCGGCAAACCATCTCGGGCTTGCAGGGAACGCGGCCAACACGCATAGGCGCAAGCAAATAGATCACAGCAGCGATATTCAATAACGGCATTAAAAATGTCGTCACACAGACTAGCCCCGCGATAGGCCACATGCCGTCGTTGTAAAGCGTGAGCACAGCCCCCAAAAGCGTCGTTTCGACAGATATTCCGTTGACCGACAGCCCGGCTATCGGGAGGTAATTTGCCACGATAAATAAGATTGCGGCCGCGCAAGCCAGCGCCAGGGCATGGTCGACCGTTGTCGGCACGTATCGGTAAAGAGTCGCACCGCATCGTACGCAGCGTGCGGCCGCGCCCTTGGATAGCCGGACTTTCCGTTGGAGCAAATCGCACTCGCGACATGCGATTAACTGAGCTTGATTCACGGCCGGCATCTCCTGATGAACGCGCGCCCTCGTCTAAATGAACTGAAACGCCTGTGGGCTCAGCGGAGTTGCGCGAGCAGCGCATCTGCACCTTTATCGATGCCTACTTTGGACGCGTTTAACGCCCCAAAGCTTGCGCCAAGGTTATAGGGATTGGGGTATTGCTTGGTCACGTAGGCGCTAAGGAGCCGGGAGGTCGATGCATCGTAAATTTCAACGGCGTACATCACAGAACCGGTGAAGGCACCCTCCCGACCGCGGGTGGTTTGAACCACGTTGTAGATGCCGCCCGCAATATCGAAACGCGAAAATGTGCCCAACACAGGGGTAGTGGTCGACGCGCCGGTCAGCGTCAGCTTCACGCGCAGCGTGTTCGGGCCCGCATGCCTCGCTAATTCGAAGCGCGTGCCGAGTTTCTCCGCGAACTTGGTTTCGGCGTACTTGGCAAGAGACTCACGGTCCTGCTCGGGCAGGTCTCCAAACTGGTTGTCATTACCGCGATAGACCGCCACCGGGTCGATCACGACCTTGGTGTACTTCCGCCAATCTGTTTGGGTCGAAAAACTATACGGTACACGGCCCGTTTTATCGTTCTGCTCTTGTTTGAGATAGGACGACGACTCGAGCCCCGAATAAGCCGCGGGCTCGACGCTGGCGCAACCCGCCAAAGCGGCGCAAATTGCGGCGACGAAAAGGCCGAGTGACTTGGTTTGTTTATACATTTGGGGCTCCGGACGTAAAAATTTCTGGGAATATTTATAACGATTGTTATAAGTGTAACGGCTGTTATAAATATGTCAACTGTTATAATTCCTGAGCCCAACGTCACCAGCGAAGGATTTGATGAAAAGCGCACCTAAACACCGATACAACAGCGATGGCGGAAATCAGCGGGGCGAAGAGACACGCGCGAAAATTGTTGCGGCGGCTCTGAAAGAGTTTGGCGAACGTGGCTTCGAAGGGGCGTCCATGCGCGATATCGCCCAGGTCGCCGGTGTCAACGCGCCTGCACTGATCTACTACTTCAACAATAAAGAAGGGGTCTATCTTGCCTGCGCCGAATTTATCGTCACCTGCATGTGGGAAGCGCTATCGCCCGCCGTGCAGGCCGCGCAAGAGGCACTTAAGGGGAAATCCGACGAGCAGTTGATCGATGCATTCTGCGCAATCCAGGCCGGCTTGGCCGAGTACATGCTTGCGCCGAACCACAACGCCGATTGGCGCACTTTTATTGCGCGAGAGCAGTCGGGTCTAGGCTTAAGATCGACCTTCGACGTCATCAACGACGGATTTAACAAACGGCTAAGCAGTTTGAGTGCCGCTATCGTCGGACGATTCTTGGGGTTGCCTGCGGACCATGAGGAATGCATTGTGCGTACCTTGACGCTCAATGGACAGCTGTTGTCATTCTATTTCGCGCGGCGTGCTTCATTGAGCGTATTGAATTGGGATGAGATTGACGCTAAGCGGTTGACGTTTCTTGTGCGGATTGTCAATGAACAGACTACTGTATTTCTGCGGAGCCTGCGAAAGAAGGGAAAGGCTCGCTGATTGATGCGCTACCACCACTCCGATCCACGTGGTGTGCTTGCATAAGTTGATTTCACAATATCGCGTTGGCCAATGCAGCGCCGGCGGCCGCTGCGGTGGCCAACGACGTGGAAGTCGACCAGGTCGAATCGGACGGCAGTGAGCTGGCGGCGCATCCCGACCCTCACCTTGGTCGCGGCACGACAGGTACGCCCCGGAGGCTAGGTGATTGAATATTTTTGGATATCCGCTTTTCGTGGTCGACTCTCATGTTTCGTGTTGCGTTGGCGTAATCGTTCTTTTACATGCGTGAGCGCCCCGAGCGGCAATCATCGACATATAATGTAGGGAGCGATCAGCGCCATCAACCGACTTCGACCAGCCATATAACAATGGCCTTGCGTTCGCATGATATGCGGAAGAGGAGGCGGTAAGTCTGTTTTACTTGTAATGATCGTACGAAACTCGACGGTGGGCATGTGGAATCGATACGGGCATCAGATCTCAAGAACATTCTGCACTCCAAGCGTGCCAACCTCTACTACCTTGAACACTGCCGGGTGCTTGTGAACGGCGGGCGCGTCGAATATGTGACCGACGCCGGCAAGAAAAGCCTGTACTGGAACATTCCCATTGCCAACACCACCAGCATCCTGCTCGGCACCGGTACGTCCATTACGCAGGCGGCGATGCGTGAACTGGCCAAGGCGGGCGTGCTGGTGGGCTTTTGTGGGGGCGGGGGTACGCCGCTATTCAGTGCCAACGAGGTTGATGTCGAAGTGGCCTGGATGTCGCCGCAAAGCGAATACCGGCCGACCGAGTATCTGCAGGCGTGGGTACGCTTCTGGTTTGACGACGCGCTTCGCCTGCACGCCGCCAGACAGTTACAGACTTGTCGCCTGCGACGGCTGCAGCAGGCCTGGAGCGCGCGCGCGTTGCGTGACGCCGGCTTCACGGTGGACGTCGAGCGCCTGCTGGCAATGGTGAAGCAGTTTGACGGGCTAATCGCCGGCCAATCAGAAGTGGCGGGGCTTCTACTCGTCGAAGCCCGCCTGACCAAGGCTCTGTTCAAACTTGCGGTGGATGCGGTGGACTACGGCGAATTCACGCGCGCCAAGCGCGGTAGCGGTACCGATGCCGCCAATCGGTTCCTGGATCACGGTAACTATCTCGCCTACGGCCTCGGTGCCACGGCCACTTGGGTACTAGGCCTGCCTCACGGACTGGCCGTCTTGCACGGCAAGACCCGGCGTGGTGGCTTGGTGTTCGACGCTGCCGATCTGGTCAAGGACGCGGTTATTCTGCCGCAGGCTTTTCTGTCTGCTATGCGCGGAGATGACGAGCAGCAGTTCCGCAGTCAATGCATCGAGGCATTGACGCGCGACGAGTCGCTGGACTTCATCATCGATACCCTCAAGACCATCGCGATCGATACGGCACGCCAAGTCAGCGCTCCAGAGACACGGTCATGAATGTGCTGTTCGTCTCGCAATGCACCAAACGCGCGCTGACCGAAACACGCCGCATTCTCGATCAGTTCGCCGAACGGCGCGGTGAACGCACTTGGCAGACCCCGATCACCCAGGCTGGACTCGATGCCGTGCGCAAACTGTTGCGTCAGAGCGCGCGCAAGAACACCGCCGTGGCTTGCCATTGGATACGCGGACGCGACCATAGTGAGTTGCTGTGGATCGTCGGCGATGCACGTCAGTTCAATGCGGAAGGGGCCGTGCCGACCAATACAACAGCGAACGACGTGTTGCGCGCCGATGATGAAAGCACGTGGCATCATCTGCCCGCCATGACAGCCCTGACCGCGTTGGCTGCGTTGCTGCATGATCTGGGTAAGGCCACTCAGGCGTTTCAGGCGCGATTGCGCGGGCAGGGTGTGCGGGAGCGTAACCACTACCGCCACGAATGGGTATCGGTGCGACTGTTCCAGGCGTTCGTTGGCGATGCGCAGGACGACGCTGATTGGCTGGGTCGCCTGGCGACCGGCGCGGATGCGCAGATGGACCTGCGGGCGTTCGAGGCACAGTGGCTCGATCATCGCGGAGGCCGGTTGTTGCGTGACGGGTTGGACGAACCGCAGGCCATGAAGCGCTTGCCGTTTGCGACGCTACCGCCGCTGGCGCAGGCTGTGGCCTGGCTGGTGCTAACACATCATCGGATGCCATGTATGCCCGTCCTGCAAAAGGACGGCAGTGCGGTTACCGATGTCGAGCAACCGCGAGATCGTTGGCGTCGGTTCGGCGCGCACATCGACAGTGTCAATGGCGATGATCTGCTGGACTTGCTTCGGAAAATCAGCGCGGACTGGAACGAGCCTCGCGAGGCGGCAGCGGGTGCCACCGTGGCTGCGCATTGGAATTTTCCGTTTGGCCTGCCGGTTGTTTGTGTCCCCTGGCGCAGGCAGGCGGCACGATATGCACGCAAGCTATTGGAGCTGCCCCGCCAGCTAGCCACGCTGGACGATCCGTTCGTGATGCATGTCTCGCGGCTGTGCCTGATGCTGGCTGACCACCATTACTCCAGCATCGAGGACGAAGTTCGCCGCAAACCTTATCGCAACGCCGATTATCCGCTGTACGCCAACACGCTCGGCAAATGGCGCATTGAACGATTACAGCTGGCAGGCACGGGGCCGTTTTTCAACCAGACGCTCGACGAACATCTGCTCGGCGTACAGGCCCATGCATCGTTGGTGGCGCGCTCGCTGCCTACGTTGGCGCGCAGTCTGCCCGCATTGCAGAACCATCGCGGCCTGAGAAAGCGCAACACCAACGCGCACTTCCAGTGGCAGGACAAGGCAGCGGACTTGGCGGCCGGCGTGCGACAACGCGCCGCCGAGCAGGGCGCTTTCGTCGTCAACATGGCATCGACCGGCTGCGGAAAGACACTGGGTAATGCCCGCATCATGAATGCGCTGGCGGATCCGCAACTGGGCCTGCGTTGCGCGTTTGCGATCGGCCTGCGCACCCTCACGCTGCAAACCGGACGCAGTTTCCAGCAGGACTTGGGACTGAACGGCGATCAGCTAGCCATCAAGGTCGGTGGTACGGCCAGCCGCGCATTATTCGAATACTGGGAAGCACAGGCTGAAGCGACCGGATCCGAATCTGCCCAGGCGTTGCTCGACGAAAGCGGGCAGGTGCTGTTCGAAGGCAACGATCAGCACCCGCTGCTGCAGCGCTTGACTGACGATGCCCAGGTGCGTTCGCTGATTGCCGCACCGTTGCTGGTTTGTACCGTTGATCATCTGATACCCGCCACCGAAAGCCTGCGCGGCGGACGCCAGATTGCACCGATGCTGCGGCTGATGACTAGCGATCTGGTCCTCGACGAGCCGGACGATTTCGATATGGCTGACCTGCCCGCGCTGACGCGGCTGGTCCACTGGGCGGGACTACTCGGTGCGCGCGTGCTGCTGTCGTCGGCCACGTTGCCGCCGGCGCTGGTGCGGGGCCTGTATTTGGCCTATCTGGATGGCCGATGCCACTATCAGCGCAATCGGGGTGACCGGCCTACGGAACCCCCGCGCGTGGCGTGCCTGTGGGTGGACGAGTTCGCGCAATCGCATGCCGACTGCGCAGATGACGACAGTTTCGCCGGTGCACACGAGGCCTTCGTGCAAAAGCGCTGCGCGCAGTTGGCCCGTGCTGAAGTTCGGCGGCGAGCCGGGGTGGTGTCGTTGCCGGAGGTATGGGCGTCGACGGCGAAGGACGAGCGTCGCGAAGCATTCGCCCGACTCGCGTTGCTGAGTGCCTGGGCGTTGCATCAGGATGAGCAGAACCATAGCGTCGATTCCGTCACCGGTAAGCACGTAAGTTTCGGGTTGATTCGCATGGCCAATATCGACCCGCTGTTCGATGTCGCTCTAGTCATGTACCGGCTGGGCGCGCCAGCGCCCGACGTGCGCGTTCACTTGTGCGTGTATCACTCGCAATTTCCGCTGCTGGCCCGCTCAAATATTGAGCAGCAGCTCGACGCTGCGTTTGATCGTCGGTCGACGCGCAGCGACGACGATCCGGTACTGTCGCGTCCTGTGGTGCGGGCGCTGCTCGACGAGCATCCTGAGCAGCACCAGATGTTCGTGGTGCTGGCCTCGCCGGTTTGCGAGGTCGGGCGAGATTGGGACGCAGACTGGGCGATTGCCGAACCTTCCTCGATGCGTTCGCTGATCCAGCTCGCGGGGCGGGTTCGGCGTCATCGGCCTGGGCCGGTGGCGCGGGCGAACATCTCGGTGTTCGATACGAACCTGCGATATTTCGAGCGACATGACGACAGCAGGCCCGTGTTCTGTATGCCAGGGTTTGAAATGAGTCGGGTGCCTGAATCTTCGAGCCGGGAAAAGTCAGAGCGGCGGGATTCGTCGGTTTACTTTCATTTACGTTCGCATCGTCTGACCGATCTGCTGACGTTGCCCGATGGCAAAAGCGATTGGCCCATTGATGCCCGGCCGCGTATCCGGCAGGCGGACAAGCTGCAGCCCGCGTTCAGCCTGATCGACCTGGAGCATGGTCGGATGCGCGACACCATGCTGCCGCGCGACGAGACTAGCGCGTTTTACACACCCGTGGCACGTGATGCTACTCGACATTGGTATAGCTGCGATGCCGGTCATAGCTGTCGGATCTGGCTGACCGGTGTGTTGCCCCAGTTCCAGCGTTTTCGCCACGACCCGCGGCGACGCGACGAAGTCGTATTGCTGCCCACGGAGGATGAGGACGAGATGCGCCTGCATCGGGTCATCGACAGGCAAAAGCGCGGGGATACGCTTTACGTGGATATTCGCAACCTGTTGCTGCCGGTGCACGATCGCGATCTGGCCGGCCCGGGCATCAACCCGTGGTGCCATGTCGATCTGGTGGACCTGCTGCGGCAATGGGCCGATGCGCAGGATCAGAGTCTGTATGTTAGTGCGGAACGGGTGGCTACTGCCAGCTTGCCTGAGTCGGTACAGGGGTGGATGTATCACTCGATGTTGGGGTTCAACAAGGAGTGATGTGGAGAGCCACCTGTCCGGTACAATGATTGGACATAAATTCATTTTCAATGAAGCTACGACCACGGCTGCTAACTGTGGTCGTAGCAGTATCGGTGCATGTCTTGAAAACCTAATTTATTGCCACTATCGTGGCGGAGGGCATAACAGGATGTCCGAATTACCTGTAGTGGCGGACGGCTCAAGTTTTCGTGCGGCCGTCGAAGCATTCCTGCATGACCGTCTTCAGACTCGGATCGATAAACTCCAGCCTGACGATCCGAAGCGACCTGAACTGATTGCCGAATATCAACGCGGTCCGTGGCTGGAGAGTGCGGCCAGGCGCGTCAAACAGATTCAGGCTGTCACGCATTCGCTCAAACCCATTCATCCCGACGCCCGAGGCACTAATCTCTATATTGCGCCCGTCGATTTACCCACGCTCGACGAACTGGGTAGCCACGCGCTCGGGCACCGCTTTGCCACCGACGTGGTGGGCAATGCTGCCGCGCTCGACGTGTACAAGCTGCTGAAACTTGAGGCCGGTGGACGTAGCCTATTGCAGGCACTTCATGCCAACGATGCGGACGCCTTGCAGGCGCTCAGCGAGAACCCTGCCGAAGCCCGGTCCCTGCGTGATGCGTTGGTCAGCCTGACCGTCGAACGAGAAGGTGGTGCCAGTTCACATGTGCACGCCAAACAGTTGTACTGGCTGGTTGGCGACGACGCCAATGACGATGCGCAATACCACTTGCTCGCGCCGCTGTATGCCACCTCGCTGGCCCAGGCAGTATACGAGGAGGTGCAGGACGCCCGCTTTGGCGAAGCCAACAAGCTGGCGCGCCAGGCTCGTCGTGAAGGGGCGCCGCACGACGGTGTTTATCGCGAATACCGCGGGCTCGCGGTACAGAAAATGGGCGGCACGAAACCCCAGAATATCTCGCAACTTAATAGTGAACGTGGCGGGAACAATTACCTGCTGGCTTCGCTGCCTCCCATCTGGCAAGCCCAGCGTAATTACCTTCCAGTCAAAGCGAGATCTATCTTCGACCGGGTCTTGGGTGGACGCCCTTCGGTGCGTTCTGCCATTCGTGAATTGCAGGCATTTTTGCTGAGCAACCCGCCTACCAACACGCATACCCGTGAGCGGGTCAGTAGCCTGATAGACAGGCTCGTCGACGAACTGGTCGTCTACGCTGGCGAACTATTGCATCGTCCTGCTGGCTGGACACGCGACGTTTCTTTCGACGATTTAGCCGAGGAAGAAAAACTCTGGTTGGACCCGTTACGGGCGGAGCTTCCGGAAGAAGGCGCGTTTGCCAGCCGTTGGTTGGGGATGGACTGGCCGGCCAGGATCGCTGAGCGATTCGGCAACTGGCTTAATGGGCAATTGCAAGGCAGTCTGCCTGACGTCGGATATGCCGAGTCCCACGAATGGCGCCGGGTTCTATCGGACGAGGACGGCACCTGGACACGGCAATTGCGCCAGATACGCGCGCAACTCGATGCACCGGGATACATCCCGTTCCGCAAGACGCATGATGAACTGACTACGCTGAGGGAGGGGACATGAGCCATACAACCATGACCGCAGCTAAAGCGTTGCTTGTCCTGCCGCACCTTCGCGTGCAAAACGCCAATGCCATCTCCAGTCCCCTCACGCATGGCTTTCCGTCCATCACCGCATTGACCGGGCTGATGTGGGCATTGCAACGCCAACTTGCCGCTGCCGACATACCGCTGAAACTGCAGCAAGTGGGGGTGATCTGTCATCACCATGAAGAGCAGGTGACGGATGGCTATGTCAAGACTTTTCGGTTGACGCGCAATCCCGTAGACAAGGATGGTGGCACCGCCGCCATCGTGGAAGAGGGGCGGATTCATCTGGACATCACCGTTGTGTTTCAAGTGAGGCTGTCGGCGTTACAGGACGCCGACTCTGCGCCGGCATGGGGGCGTGACGAGCAACTGGCTAAATGGGCTGAGCAGGTTGGCGAGATTGTGGCGCGCATGCGGATTGCTGGTGGGACACTGCTGCCCGCCCGCCCCATGCCGGGGCGACGCACACGCCCATGGATGGCAGTACTGCTGGAGGACCACGAGAAACAGATCCAGGCCTTTGCCCGCTGGCGTCGTCAGTGGCTGCCGGGCTATGCGTTGGTCGGGCGCGACGACTTGCTGGCGGATCGCCATCGGACCTTGTGTGATGAACGACCCGACACCACATTGCTCGATGCGTGGCTCCATGCGGCGAGATTCAATCACCAGCCCATGACGGAGGCACTAGATGGCGCAGTACCACCTGGTTCCAGCAAAAATCAGCGCTGGGCGGATCCCGCTAGGCAAAAGGGCGCGGGCTGGACGGTGCCGATACCCGTGGGCTATGCTGCCCTGACGAAACTGCAACCAGCCGGCGCCGTGGCCAATGCGCGCGACGCCTCCACGCCCTGTGTTTTTGTGGAATCGATTTACTCGTTCGGTCAATGGATCAGTCCACATCGGCTGGATGACGTGCATGAATTGTTGTGGCAGCCCGAAACCGACGCCACGACCGGTATGTACCGATGCCGCAGCGGTTACGTGCATGACAACTCAGCTGCCGCATGGACTGATGACGAAATGCCTGATTTTGATTGAGTCTGTCTGATCCATGGATGGGGTGATTCGTGTCGAGTCACTGCGTCTGCCTTCGTCTAATTTATTGAAGGATGTCTACTATGTCCGAAAAATTGACCACTGCTTCCGTCCTTGCATTCGAACGCAAACTGGATCCGTCCGATGCGGTTTTTTATGCAGGCTGCTGGGATGATCACGCTAACGCATCGCTCTGGACACCGATCAAGATTCGCGAAAAATCGGTGCGTGGCACGATCTCCAACCGTCTCAAGACCAAGGACCAGGATCCGGCCAAGCTGGATGCCGCCATCGAAAACCCCAACCTTCAGACCGTGGATTTCACCACATTACCAACTGACGCCGACACGCTCAAGATACAGTTCACGTTGCGCGTGCTGGCCGGTACCGGTATACCTTCGGCCTGCAACAGCGCTGCGTATCGAACCAGGCTGCAGAGCGTGGTGAATGACTATGTTACGCAGCAAGGCTTTACCGAACTGGCCAACCGCTATGCGGCCAATCTGGCCAATGGACGTTTCCTGTGGCGCAACCGCATTGGGGCGGAAAGCGTGCAGGTAGAAGTGGCGCGACTGCAGAACGGCGAGCCGACACAACCCTTTACCTTCGATGCGCTGTCACTGAATTTGCGTATTCTGGACAAACCCGATCCGCAAGTAAAGGCGCTAGGAGGATTGATTGCCGATGGCCTGGCAGGCAATGCGCATGTGCTGTTGCAGGTGACGGCTTACGTGCGTCTCGGGCACGGACAGGAAGTGTTCCCGTCACAGGAATTGATCCTCAATAAGGGTAAGGACGGGAAAAGCAGAACGCTATATGACGTGCAGGACGTGGCGGCGATCCATTCGCAAAAGATCGGCAATGCCGTGCGAACCATCGATACGTGGTACGAAGAGGCCCAAGAACTTGGCCCGATTGCGGTGGAACCCTACGGTTCGGTCACCACGCAAGGCAAGGCCTACCGCCAGCCCAAGCAGAAGCAGGACTTCTACACCCTGCTCGACGACTGGTTGCTCAGGGACAAAACGCCGCCGGTGGATCAGCAGCATTTCGTGATGGCCGTGCTGATCCGCGGCGGGGTGTTTGGCGACGCGAGCTGATGGCTATGACGACCCACTACATCGACATCACGCTGCTGCCTGATCCAGAGTTCAGCCATGCACATCTGCTGGGCGCCCTCGTGGCCAAACTACATCGAGCGCTGGTACAGCTTGCGGCCGACGACATCGGCGTCAGCTTTCCGGAGTGCAGCCTGCATCCACGCTCGCTGGGCCGGGTGCTGCGTTTGCATGGCGGTAAAATGCCCCTGCAATACCTGATGGAGCAACCCTGGCTGCAAGGCATGAGGGATCACGTGAGGCTGACTGAGGTCATGTCGGTGCCAGCGGGGGCAACGCATCGTGTCGTACAACGGCGTCAATTCAAGACCAATGTCGAACGTCTGCGCCGCCGCCGTATGCGACGAAAAGGCGAGACCGCTGAGCAGGTGGCAGCCGCGATTCCAAACGGAATCGAGCGCCGCCCCAATTTGCCCTACGTACAACTGCGCAGCGCTAGTACGGGGCAACCGTTTTGCCTGTTTGTTGACCAAGAGGCAAAGTCGGCCGAGGCGGTGTCAGGAACGTTTAATAGCTACGGCTTGAGCCACGGGGCGACTGTCCCTTGGTTTTAACCCTTTTCCTGATCATTCTTTTATTTCTATATAAATCAGAAGGTTAGGGTTGGTCCGGAAATTTGGGGAAATTCGGGTTAAGGGGAAGATGTTCTTTAAAAATCAGAATGTTGAGGTTTGGGAGGACTAGTGTGCTGCCGCGTAGGCAGCTCAGAAAGCTCGAAGAAACGCTGGCGGCAGCGGATTATGTGTGTGCTGCCGCGTAGGCAGCTCAGAAAATCAGAGCTTCGCCGGCACGCGGGCCGAATTTGTGTGCTGCCGCGTAGGCAGCTCAGAAAATGAAAGCAGATCGCAACTCCGAAGTAACGATGTGTGCTGCCGCGTAGGCAGCTCAGAAAAACGTGCTGAGCGCTGCCTGGTCGGCGCGGTAGTGTGCTGCCGCGTAGGCAGCTCAGAAAGCCCGCCCCACTACAGTCAGCGGGCCGAACTTTGTGTGCTGCCGCGTAGGCAGCTCAGAAATATTCGGCGAAACGGTCGTGCTTGAGATCAGCGTGTGCTGCCGCGTAGGCAGCTCAGAAATTCCTGATCCCGCTCGTTCTGCGCACGGATTTCGTGTGCTGCCGCGTAGGCAGCTCAGAAACACTCCCCGCGCCGCGCTCCCTCTCACGCTACGTGTGCTGCCGCGTAGGCAGCTCAGAAACTAGACGAGCGCGCCGCACGTAAAGCCGAATTGGTGTGCTGCCGCGTAGGCAGCTCAGAAATCGGGGTATTTAAGGTCCTGGAAGCGTGCACCGTGTGCTGCCGCGTAGGCAGCTCAGAAAGACCAGCAATGGCATAACGTCGGTCGGTACCGGTGTGCTGCCGCGTAGGCAGCTCAGAAACAGTTCATGTATGCACGCCCGGTAACGCGGCAGTGTGCTGCCGCGTAGGCAGCTCAGAAAATCCGGTCTATGCACCCACTCGCCGAGATTGAGTGTGCTGCCGCGTAGGCAGCTCAGAAAAAAGCAAGGGGCTGACGGATAGTGAAATCGATGTGTGCTGCCGCGTAGGCAGCTCAGAAACAGCACGCAAGGAGCTGACCCTCGGACATGCGGTGTGCTGCCGCGTAGGCAGCTCAGAAAATATAGCCGGCGCGAACAGTTGCACCGATGTAGTGTGCTGCCGCGTAGGCAGCTCAGAAACCACCGGAACTCCCGCAAGCACTTCTGGATCAGTGTGCTGCCGCGTAGGCAGCTCAGAAAAGCGAGTCCGTATCCCATTCGTGATAGGTTTGGTGTGCTGCCGCGTAGGCAGCTCAGAAACTCAGGTTCGCGCCGCGCAGGTCCGTGCCGCTGTGTGCTGCCGCGTAGGCAGCTCAGAAAATTCCCAAGCACTTGCAGGGAAACACGGGCGAGTGTGCTGCCGCGTAGGCAGCTCAGAAAAGTAGATTTGGTAATCGCTGGAATGCCGTTGGGTGTGCTGCCGCGTAGGCAGCTCAGAAACACTCACACTCGTCGTCGGTCCAGCACCAATCGTGTGCTGCCGCGTAGGCAGCTCAGAAAACAAGAGTGCTGCGCTCCGCGCAGTCGCCGTCGTGTGCTGCCGCGTAGGCAGCTCAGAAAAGGCGATGAGATTCCGCTGCGCGGCTGTACCAAGTGTGCTGCCGCGTAGGCAGCTCAGAAAACATCGTCGGCAGCTACCTTACGATTGACGATGTGTGCTGCCGCGTAGGCAGCTCAGAAATGGCAGCGTAGGTGCCACCTCGACCGCCCCACGTGTGCTGCCGCGTAGGCAGCTCAGAAAGATTCGCGCATGGGGTGGCACGCCGTACCTTGGTGTGCTGCCGCGTAGGCAGCTCAGAAACGGCAGGGGGTGGCGACTGATGCAATGTGACTGGTGTGCTGCCGCGTAGGCAGCTCAGAAAATCAATGATCCCGCCGCTGCATCGGTCGGCTTGTGTGCTGCCGCGTAGGCAGCTCAGAAAACGTCATTTTTTCCGCTCGATGGCCAAACCAAGTGTGCTGCCGCGTAGGCAGCTCAGAAATCGATATCGACAACGCCAGGAAGGTGCTATACGTGTGCTGCCGCGTAGGCAGCTCAGAAAATCAACGCCAGCGGCCAAGTCCCATTGCCAACGTGTGCTGCCGCGTAGGCAGCTCAGAAAATTGGCGGGAATTGTCATGTCGCCGTGAGCACGTGTGCTGCCGCGTAGGCAGCTCAGAAAATGCTGCCGGTCAACGTCCAACCCGTCGCGGTGTGTGCTGCCGCGTAGGCAGCTCAGAAAAACGGCTCGCAGTTGAACCCCGCCAGCAACCCGTGTGCTGCCGCGTAGGCAGCTCAGAAAACCCAGTCGTCGCTGAGAAGGTACTCGAAGCCGTGTGCTGCCGCGTAGGCAGCTCAGAAATGAGCGGCGCGAACCTGAGCGGCGCGGACCTGGTGTGCTGCCGCGTAGGCAGCTCAGAAAAGCCGCGATGCGAAATCCTGCGCAGGGCGTGCGTGTGCTGCCGCGTAGGCAGCTCAGAAATACCATGTGCGGCTGAATCGTGATTGGGCTGAGTGTGCTGCCGCGTAGGCAGCTCAGAAAAGTCAAAGTACGGCCAACACCGGCCACCTGACGTGTGCTGCCGCGTAGGCAGCTCAGAAAATTCGGGTCAGCCAGCGGAAGCGTTGCCACACGTGTGCTGCCGCGTAGGCAGCTCAGAAAATCAACGCGCTGTACGATCGGCGCGACCCCTTGTGTGCTGCCGCGTAGGCAGCTCAGAAAGCCAATTGGTTGCATACCAGTTTGGTCGCCCAGTGTGCTGCCGCGTAGGCAGCTCAGAAATTACGGCCCGCGCTTGCTAAATTTTTAAAGATGTGTGCTGCCGCGTAGGCAGCTCAGAAAATGAAAGCCTTAACCTCCCTGGAGCGGGCGACGTGTGCTGCCGCGTAGGCAGCTCAGAAAATAAACGTCACCTCGACTAAGCCTTCGATTCCGTGTGCTGCCGCGTAGGCAGCTCAGAAAACTGGCACTTCGCGGACAAGGTGCCGGATGCCGTGTGCTGCCGCGTAGGCAGCTCAGAAACTGACAAGTCGGTCATGTTCTTCGTCGTAAGCGTGTGCTGCCGCGTAGGCAGCTCAGAAAAATACCGCGATGACGACGGCACGCAAGAATGTGTGTGCTGCCGCGTAGGCAGCTCAGAAAATGACAATCACCACATCCGCACATAGCAACGTGTGTGCTGCCGCGTAGGCAGCTCAGAAATTACACGGGGCGCTGCGGCCAGCCTATCGCGAGTGTGCTGCCGCGTAGGCAGCTCAGAAAATACACGATACAACTCACCGCAATACAAAGCGGTGTGCTGCCGCGTAGGCAGCTCAGAAATTGCGGAATATTGTCGACTAAGGCTTTCCCGCGTGTGCTGCCGCGTAGGCAGCTCAGAAATGCGCCGCTACCGCCGCTCTATGACGTGCGTTGTGTGCTGCCGCGTAGGCAGATCAGAAATATATCGACTGTCGGCGGACGAAGCGGAACACGTGTGCTGCCGCGTAGGCAGCTCAGAAATATGTGTGCATAGAGAAGATGCCGGCGGACACGTGTGCTGCCGCGTAGGCAGCTCAGAAAGCCAGCCGGCGAACGTTGGAACAACGTGCTCGGTGTGCTGCCGCGTAGGCAGCTCAGAAATGATGCACCGGGGCCGTTGCCTGAAAAATATCGTGTGCTGCCGCGTAGGCAGCTCAGAAATGGACTAGTGAGGCGAAGGTGCTCGCGGACACGTGTGCTGCCGCGTAGGCAGCTCAGAAAATGTCAGCGAGGAAATTTGCGAAGTCATTCCATGTGTGCTGCCGCGTAGGCAGCTCAGAAACTGTGAAACCTGAACTTGCATGCCGTTGCGCAGTGTGCTGCCGCGTAGGCAGCTCAGAAAATCGTTGATGTGACGAACTGCAACAGGGTTTGGTGTGCTGCCGCGTAGGCAGCCCAGAAAACCCACAAGGAACAACCCGATAGTTACCCAGGGTGTGCTGCCGCGTAGGCAGCTCAGAAACGGATGACTTTGTCACCGGCCGAGCTGGTCACCAGTTGATTTGTATTGCACAATACAAAAACAAAACACTCGTAGCGCGTCGACCATGACACAGACTCAACGCCCCACCGAAACGGCATATGACGAGCTGCAGATGGCGGCCGACTGGTACAACACACACTTGTTCGACGGCCAGTTGCCGGCATGCCTGATTACATTCCAGCGCGTCAAAAATACCTTCGGCTATATGTCGCACAACCGGTTCGTGTCGAAAGACGGCCGTGAATACATCGACGAGCTCGCACTGAATCCCGAGTTCTTTGCGTCGATCCCTTTGCTCGAGATCCTCCAGACCATCGTTCACGAGCTCGTGCACCAGTGGCAAGAACGTTTCGGCAAACCCACCCGGCGTAGCTATCACGATCGCCAGTTCGCCGACAAAATGGAGTCGATAGGCTTGATGGCGTCCGATACCGGTATGCCGGGCGGCAAGCGTACCGGCCAGAAGATGGGCGACTACATGATCAAAGGAGGGCGGTTCGAGGTCGCTACGCGTGAGCTTTTGACGAGCGGTTTTTCGATTAGCTGGTTCGACCGTTATCCGGTGCGAATGGCGCCACACCGCTTTCTTCA
>Ga0302227_10001076_pt1 | contig 20893 bp, 10 predicted proteins | sample II_Palsa_N1_1_FD_193525 | JGI IMG/M metagenome (GOLD analysis project Ga0302227, IMG submission 193525) | Peat permafrost microbial communities from Stordalen Mire near Abisko, Sweden - II_Palsa_N1_1 | ecosystem: Environmental > Terrestrial > Soil > Palsa > Peat permafrost | place: Sweden... | reverse complement strand
CTGATTTCGAGCCAGCCTCTGAGGGGAGGACATCATGAATTACCGCAAGACATTGCTAGCCGCCAGCATCATCACCAGCCTGTGTCTATCCGGTGTGCTCAATGCACAGGACAACACCCAGACCAGTAACACTACGACTACGACGACCACGTCAAATACCAAGCCCGACAAGACCAACGTGAAAGAGTTGCCCACCGTTGTTGTCGTCGGTATTCGTGCCAGCTTGCAGGCATCGCTAAACACCAAGCGCAATGCTGATGCCATCGTCGATGCGATCACCGCCACGGACATCGGCAAGTTTCCCGCCACCAATGTTGCCGAAGCGCTGGCGCAGGTACCGGGCGTGACGCTCGATCATCTGTTCGGGGCGACTCAGCGCGTCAGTATCGACGGCATCGATCCGAGCCTCAATCAGGCTTTTCTCGATGGCCACCCAGTAGCACAGGCGATGTGGCTTTATGGTGATAGCCCGAATCGTGGCTTCAACTATTCGCTACTGCCTCCGGAAATCCTTGGCCAACTCGAGATCTTCAAGAGTCCCGAAGCGCGTCTGCCCGAGGGCAGCTTGGGCGGTACCATATTCATGCATACCGTGCAGCCGCTCGATGTGCCTTCAAATACGCTAAGCGGTTCTTTCGGCGCGAACTACAACGACATGGTGGGCAATTCGCGCCCGAATGCCTCAGTGTTCTACAGCTGGCACAACGACGACAAGACCTTCGGCGTCGACGTCTCCGCGCAACATTACGAAGAGATCACCTCACGTGAAGGTCAGGAGGTCTTCAGCTACACGCCAGTGTCGGCTGTTGCTGCAGTCAATCCTGCCATTGCTTCGGAGGTCGCATCCGGTGCGATCAAGGGAAGCGACCTGTTTCCGAGTGAACTCAATGCTGCCAATTTCCAGCAGACGGAAAAGCGCAACAGCATATTTATCAACCTTCAGTACAAGCCGAATGAGAATTTCGACAGCACGCTCAGTCTGATGTACATGAATGACAGCCTGAACAATCTGAACACATCGCTGTATCCGATTCAGTCGTTCAATTACGCGGGAATCAGCCATCTGGGTCCGGCAGCCAATGGGATCATCCAGTCCGGCACCCAAGTTGGCGCGGCTTGCTTGAGCGCCGCCACGGCGACCCCATGCACCAGTACCGCCGACACCTACGAAGACAATGATGCACGTCATTCGTTCGTTGCAACCAGGGGTGCTGATTGGCGTGGGACGTACCACGGCGACGGTTGGAGTCTTGGCGGCCAGATTGGCGTTAGTACGTCGGCCGATAATATTTCGCAGGCCTTCAAGGAGATCTACTACGGCGGCGGCTTCAACTGGAACATCAACAAAGGTTTCAACTTCACCAACTTGGCGACGGCCGATAATCCGGCCTATTGGGCTGACAACGATTACGGCGGCAACATCGGCTACAAGCCTTACAAGTCAAAGGACTCATACGCCCAGCTTGACTTCAGCAAGAATCTCGACGGCTTCTTCAACGAGCTGGAGTTTGGCGCACGTTATGCGTCGCACTGGGAAAGTCAGAGTCTTGAGATATTAACTGGCGTTCCTAACATGACGCTCAATCAAATCGGTTACGGCGGCCTGACCAATCTTCAGGGTGCATCGAGCATTGGTCTGGGTGGCAGCACGGTGCAGCACGTGCAGACAAGCGGCTACAACGCGATTTACAACGCGGTGCTCAACAACGGTCCGCTCAACGCGAATGATCCGGTCGATACTTGGGATAACACGTTCAACGTCCAGCAGCAGAATACCGCTGCATACGGGCAGGTCGATTTTGGCACTGACAACCTACATGGCAACCTCGGCGTGCGCTGGGTTAGCACGAAAACGACAGCCTACGGTTACAACATTCCCAGTACATGTGCCGCCAGTGCAGCGAATACCGGATCCTATGCATGCGACTTCCCATCCGGTTTCGGCTATGTAGGCCAGACGAGTACACACAACAATTGGCTGCCTGCCCTCAACGTCGCGTGGAATGTTACGCCCGACTTCATCCTGCGTGGAGCAGGTTCGGAAACCGTTGCCTACGCACCATATAACGAGCTGGCTCCGTACTTCGAAGCCAACGATACGGTGCTGACTGCGACAGCTGGTAATCCAAATGTAAAACCCTATCGTTCCATCAACTGGGATGCTTCTGCCGAGTACTATTTCAACAACCAATCGGTAATCGCCCTTTCCGGCTTCTACAAAAATGTCCTGAACTACATCGTCAATGCGGCGAGCATCCAGAGCAGACAAAATGGCTCATGGCTGGAGATTGGTTCTGGCCCGACGGGTCAGATGTTGGTCGATTCGGGTCAATGCACTGCCTCAGGTATCTGCCAATATGACGTAACGGCGCCTGTCAACGGCGGTCGTGCAACGGTAAAGGGCGCGGCGATCAGTTATCAGCAGGCGTTTGGCGATAGTGGTTTCGGCTTGCGCGCCAACTACACCTACTCCGATTCGAAAACTGTGGCTGGCGGCCCGCTGCCCTACAACTCGAAGAACTCGTACACCGTTGCCCCTTACTTCGAGCAGGGTCCTTATACCGCAAGCATCTCCTACAACTGGCGTAGTCAATATCTTGCTGGTGGTTATGTAGCTGGTGCGCCAGACACGTACACCGCCAGCTACAAGGAACTCGATTCCTCATTGGGATACCAGTTCAACAAAAACTTCTCCCTGTCCTTCAACATGCTGAACCTGTTGAATTCCGTATATAGGCAGTATTACGGCTCCAGCGATACGCAGCTCGGTGATGAGTACGCGAGTGGTCGTGAGTTCATGCTCGAGGCGCACTTCAAGCTCTAAGTTTTTCCGTATTCCCGTATCACTTTCCCCAAATTGGATCTGGCGGCTTGCCAGGTCCTTTTTTTTACCGGCAACATGATCCCCGGGAGTCGGTGCAGGATCGTGCCGCCTCCCACCTTTTGTCACGCATCACGGGAGATGCCATGCGCATCGCTAGCCTGTTCCTGTTCCTGTTCCTTTGCGGCGCAGCCATGCGAGTGGACGCGGATGCCACGGCGCCTCCCCTGATTCCGCTGCCGGCCGAACTGAGTTATGGCAGCGGCCACCTGCGGATGGATGCCAGCACGCCGATCGTGCTGCAGCCGGATGATGCGGCGAACCGTGCAACCGCAGGTTACCTGTCGTCGCTGTTGCGGCGCACGCGTGGCCTGTCACCCAGGATTCTGGCTACGGCGCCGGAGGTTGTAGCCATCACGCTGGTGCGTGATCCCCATGCGACGGTCGTCAACGCCGAAGGCTATGCGCTGGATGTCGATGCCCATGGCGTGCGCATCGTTTCACGCGATGACGCCGGGTTGTTCCATGGGGTGATCACCTTGTGGCAATTGATGACACCGGATGCGCTACATGGCGCGGTGCAGGTGCCCGTACTGCATATCCGCGATCAGCCGCGCTTTGTTTGGCGCGGCCTGATGCTGGATTCGGCGCGACACTTCCAGTCGGTCGCCGAAATCGAGCGACTGCTCGACCAGATGGCCCAGCACAAGCTCAACGTCTTCCACTGGCATCTCACCGACGACCAGGGCTGGCGCATCCAGATCAAGCGCTACCCGGAGCTTACCCGCATTGGTGCGTGGCGCACGCCACCAGATGCAGGGCATGACGGTGAGCCGGAACGTTATGGGGGTTTCTACACGCAGGAGCAGATCCGCCAGATTGTTGCCTATGCCGCCGCACGCCATATCACGGTAGTACCCGAGATCGATATGCCCGGTCATGCGCAGGCCGCGGTGGCGTCTTACCCGCAGTTTGGCGTGACCGGCAAGCGTCCCTCGGTCTCGGTCGACTGGGGTGTCAATCCCTACCTGTACAACGTGGACGACGGTAGCTTCGATTTCATGGACCACGTCCTCGATGAGGTGATGGCGCTGTTCCCGTCGAAATACATCCATGTCGGCGGCGACGAAGCGGTCAAGGATCAGTGGCAGGCGTCGCCCGAAGTACAGGCGAAGATGCATGCGCTGGGTCTGAAGGATGAGGACGCGCTGCAAGGCTGGTTCATCAACCGCATCGGACAGTACCTCGCCGCGCACGGCCGCCAGCTGGTGGGCTGGGACGAGATCCTCGACGGCGGCGTGTCGGTCGATGCCACGGTGATGTCGTGGCGCGGCAGCAAGGGTGCGATCAAGGCCGCGCAACAGGGGCATGACGTGGTGCTGTCGCCCGCCCCCGACCTGTATTTCGACCAGCTGCAGAGTGATCGCGTCGACGAGACGGCCGGGCGCATTCCCGCGCAGAGCCTGGCCCACGTATACGCGTTCGAGCCGGTACCGAAGGAGCTCGATGCAGCACAGGCGGCCCACGTGCTGGGCGCGCAGGCGAACATGTGGACCGAGCACATGCCGACGATGAAGCACGTCGAGCATGCGGTATTCCCGCGGCTGGACGCATTGAGCGAAGTGGACTGGTCGCCGGCCGCATTGCGCGACTGGAACGGTTTCCTTGGCCGGTTGCCGGCGCAGTTCGCGCGCTATCGCGCGCAGGGCATCGGCTATGCCGACAGCACGTTTGCGTCGGATATCAAGCTGGATCGCAACGCCGCGTTGGTCGGTGGCACAGCGCAAGTCACGCTGTCCAACCAGGCTGGCTACGGTGAAATGCATTACACGTTGAACGGCCGCGCGCCCGACCGGCACGCACCGCTGTACCAGGCGCCCTTCACCGTGAAGCTGCCGGTGACGGTGCGCGCAGCGACGTTTGCCCGCGACGGCAGCATGCTGGCTGCACCACGCCAGCGCGTGCTGGATCGGACCAGCCTGCTCAGGCTAAGCGGCAACGAGATGCCGAACTGCCCGGGCAGTGATTTCCGCCTGCGCGTGCAACCGATGCCCGATGCCACCTCGCTAGCGCCGGTGTACAGCATCAACGTGTTCAACGCTTGCCAGCTGTATCCGGCGACGCCGATGGATGGTGTCGCGAGAATCCACGTCGATGCCGTACGGCTTGAGCGCAATTACGCGCTGGCACATGACGCAAAGCTGGTGGTGTCGCGCCCGCACAGCACGCCATTCGGCGAGCTGGTGGTGCACCAGGATCAATGCACCGGGCTGGTGCTGGCCACGCTGCCGCTGCCTGATCCGGAGCACAGCGTGCGCCGCTTCACGCTCGACGCAGCGCTGCCGGCGCAGCAGGGCGGCCATGCGCTGTGCTTGATCTATACCGCACCGATCGATGGCCCGCTGTATGCGCTGGATCGGGTTGCATTGATTCCAGGCACAACGAAGCCGTGAACGCATCGCCGCACCGGCTCGCTTCGCTCGATGCGCTGCGCGGCTGCACCGTGGCGGCGATGCTGCTGGTCAACGATCCGGGTGACTGGGGTCACGTCTACGCGCCACTCGATCACTCGGCATGGAACGGCTGTACGCCCACCGATCTGGTGTTCCCGTTCTTCCTGTTCGTGGTCGGTGTGTCGGTGGCGCTGGCAATCCTGCCGCGGCTGGAGCAGGGTACTGCGCCGGGAGTATTGGCCCGTACGGCGCTGTGGCGTGCATTGCGCATTCTCGCGCTGGGCGTGGCGATCAACGTGCTGGCGGCATTGCTGATGCCGGGCGTGCATCTGCGTTTTCCCGGTGTGCTGCAACGGATCGGCATGTGCTTCGCCGGGGTGGCGCTGTTCGCGATCTACACGAAACCGCGCACACAGTGGCTCACGATCGCGGTGTTGCTGCTTGGCTACTGGGGTCTGCTGCTGGCTGGTGGCTCGCTGGAGCCTTGGGCGAATATCGTCAGCCGCACCGATAGCGCGGTGCTCGGTCACTTCGTCTATCTGATCGATCCGGCCACCGGCCGTGGCCACGATCCGGAAGGCTTGCTCAGTACGCTGCCGTCACTCGCCAGCACCCTGCTGGGATTACGCGCGGGCTGCTGGTTGCGCCAGGGGAAACTCAAGACCCTGCTGATCGCTGGCGTGCTGTCCGTGTTGCTCGGTGCGCTATGGTCGCTGTGGCTGCCGCTCAACAAGAACCTGTGGACGCCTTCGTTCGTGCTGTGGTGCGCGGGCTGGGTCACGCTGGCACTGCTGGCGTTCCACCTATTGATCGATCGGCGTGGCTGGCCGGCGTGGGGGCGCCGCTTCGGGGTCAACGCGATCGCCGCGTACGCGGGCTCCGAAATAATGCAAGTCCTGCTGCCCGCGCTGGGCTGGCAGAAGTCGATCTATAAACATGTGTTCGCCGGCTGGATGACGTCCCCGTTCGGCCCATACGTTCCCTCGCTGGCGTTTGCGCTGGTGTTCGTGCTGCTGTGGTGGCTGATCGTCTACGCGATGGATCGGCGTCACATCTATCTCAAGCTTTGAAGTCAGCGCTCGCTATCGCCGGCCGCGCAGTGCCTTGATGAATAGTCCCATCAACAGCAAGCCGAGCAGGAAGCCGATGCCGGCGCCCCACAGGGCACCGGTCTGGCCGGCGATCAAATAGCCCACGCCGAAGCCCAAGGGAAACAGCAGCAGCAAAGGCAGGCAGCCCATCGGATCGCTCCTTCGTTTCAGTGCGCTGCAGTCAGCGCATCGGGTAGCGACGGTGGATGCCGCAGCAGGGTGTGTTTCGCGGTCTTGGTTTCGGCGCCGGACAACTCGATTAGCGGCACGAGTTTGCCGCCGATCAGGGCGGCAATCGCCACGCCATCGCGGTACAGCAGGCGCGAACCGGTCAGCGCCGGCACTTTGTCGCCGACCAGTACGGTGCCGACCAGATTCAATGGATCGCAGCCGCTGAGGCAGACCAGCTCGCCGTCATCCGCGCGCTGGCGTACCGCGCGTAGCGGTGAGATCGCTTCGGGCAAGGCGAACTGCTCGCCGACCAGACCCTCGATGAAGCGGCCCCCGCGGATCTCGCCGCGGGCCTCGAGCCGTCGGTACACCCGCAGCAGTTCGCGCCACGATGGCAACCATGGTGCTTCGCGTTCCAGCAGTTTCCAGAACACCACACCGTAGCGGCGCAGCAGGGTGCGCGCGATGTGTTCGATCACCTCCGGATCTAACTTGTCCCCGCCCTTGCCTGCAGGAGAAGGTGGGGGCGGGGTGCTCTTGGTCGTGCCACGCGTCAGTGACCAGCGTCCGGCATCCTCGATACCGTTGAGCAGATGCCGGCGCAGGCGCCGATGCCGACCGCCGTCGCGCTTCGCCGCCGGCAATAGCAGGGCGCGCAGGCCAGCAAAGCTGTCGGCACTGACCCGTCCGGCGGCAACGAGCTCGCCCAGCGCGTCCTCCAGTTCGGTACGCAGCAGATGCGTTGCGCCGAGCAGCTCGTCGAAGAACAACGCGCCTTGCTGGCGCAGCACATCAACGACGGCCTGGGCGCGTGACGACAGCAGGATGTCCTGGGTGTTCTCGATCGATGCGATGGACGTCCAGACGGGCATCTCGCGTCGCGACAGCAGCACGATTGGTGTGCTGCGCAACGGACCGCCGCCACCACCACTACCGGTACGCAGCCGGCCCCAGCTGATCCGACCGGCACGACAGAGTTCGTCCAGCCAGCTGATCGAATAATCGTTGATGCGCGCCGGCAGGATTTCCGTCTCCCAGGCGCCGGCCGCCGCCTCGAAACCTTCCAGCTGCGCCAGCGTAGCGCTCAGCGCATCTGGCCCGCTCAATCGGGTTGCCGCCGACACGTGCTGCCAGTCGAACAGAAAGCGCATCAGTTCGCGTCGGCTGACTGGCTCGATCTCGCGACGCAGGCGCCCGAGGGTGTAGCGATGGATGCGTGCCAGCAGATGCCGCTCGCACCATTCCGTACCGGTCGCGTCGGCGGTGAAGCGACCCTGCATCACATAGCCTTCGGACTGCAGACGGAGCAGGGCACGTTCGACCTCACCCGCTTCGACCGTCAGCGAATGGGCCAGTGCCGCCATGGTGACCGGGCCGAGTCCGCCGAGGCGATGGCGTACCAGTTCCAGCAGTGCATCTTCACGGGTCCATACTTGTGCGGTGTATTCGGCGGGGGCGCTGATCGCCGGTTGCATCGACGCGGACGGATGCAGGATCTGCCACAGCGGCAGCTTCTCCGCGGATGTCCATATCTGTCTTTCGATGGCGAGCAAGGTTGCGCGGCTGTTCCTGGCCAGTACCTGCAGTCGCTCGCTCCAACCGCGATTGGCTGCCACTTCGTCGGCAGTGACGAAGCCCAGCAAGCCCAGTGCTTCGTGCATCTCGTCCGCGTCGCGCACCTGTGGCCACGCCTCGTCGCGCACGGCGGCGATCGCCTCGGGATCGAGCCGGCCCAGGTCATCGGCGCTGTCGCTGTCATTCCAGCGGCGTGTCTGCACCGCCTGGGTGCGGCGTTCTTCCAGCGGCGCGTCGTCGAGGAAGGCATACGGTGCGGCATTCAGTACTTCGGCGGCGAGCGGACTCGGCGCAGTGAGGTCGCGTGCGACCACGCTGATCTCGCCGCTCTCAAGCCTGCGCAGGATCTGCAGCAAGCCATCCACGTCCATCGCCTCGCGCAGGCAGTCGTGCATGGTCTGGTTGACCAACGGATGGTCCGGCACCTCGCGCTCGCCCACGATGTTTTCCAGGCAGGCGACCTGATCGGGGAATACGGCGGCGAGCAGGTCCTCGCTCTTCATTCGCTGCAACGGCGGCGGTGTCTTCTTGCCGCCGGTGAAGCGCGGCAGTGCCAATGCGGTCACGGCGTTCCAGCGCCAGCGCGCGGGGAACAGCGGGGCATCGAGCAGGGCCTGGATCAGCACGTGTTCGGCAGTGTTCGAATGCAGGTAATGCGCGACTTCCTCCAGCGGGAAGCTGTGGCTGGTCGACAGTGACAGCACGATCGCATCTTCGGTTGCCGCCGCCTGCAATTCGAAGTTGAACTGGCGGCAGAAGCGCTTGCGCAGTGCCAGGCCCCACGCGCGATTGATACGGCTGCCCCACGGCGTGTGGATCACCAGCTGGGTACCGCCGGATTCGTCGAAGAAACGCTCCAGCACCAGCGTGTGCTGGGTCGGCAACACGCCGAGTGCAGCCTTCGCGCGGGCCAGATAATCGACCAGTTGCTGCGCAGCCGCTTCGCTCAAACCGAGTTGATCGGAGAGCCATGTCATCGCAGCTGGCACGCCGCCGTCATCCAAATGCGCGGAGATTTCATCACGCAGCCGCGATACGCCGAACGACAACTCCTTGCTGCGTCCGGGTGCTTCGCCCAGCCAGAACGGAATGCTCGGTGGCGCGCCATGCGCATCTTCCACCCGCAACCGGTCGCGCTCGACGCGCTGGATGCGATAGCTGGTGTTGCCGAGCTGGAAGATGTCGCCGGCCATGCTCTCGACCGCGAAGTCCTCGTTCACCGTGCCGACGATGATCGCCTGCGGCTCCAGCACCACCTTATAGTCGGCGGTATCGGGAATGGTGCCGCCCGAAGTCAGCGCAGTCAGCCGTGCGCCGCGGCGCGCCCGCAACTGCCGATGTACGGCGTCGCGATGGATGTACGCCGCGCGTGCGCCGCGGCGGGTGGTGAAACCCTCGGCCAGCATGCGTACCACGGCATCGAAATCGGCGCGTGCCAGCTCGCGATACGGATGCGCTCGGCGCACCAGGTCGTACAGCGCATCCTCGCCCCATTCCTGGCAGGCGACTTCGGCGACGATCTGCTGGGCCAGCACGTCGAGCGGCTGCGGCGGCAGGATCAGTGCATCCAGTTCGCCGCGGCGCACGCAGTCCAGCAGCGCCGTGCATTCGATCAGGTCATCGCGGGTGGCGGGGAACAGCCGCGCCTTTGGAGTGCCATCGATGCTGTGGCCGGAACGGCCGGCGCGCTGCAGAAAGGCAGCGATCGAGCGTGGCGAACCGAGCTGGCAGACCAGATCGACGTCGCCGATGTCGATGCCCAGCTCCAGCGATGCGGTCGCCACCAGTACTGAAAGCTCGCCGCGCTTGAGTCGTTGCTCGGCATCCAGTCGCAACTCCTTCGCCAGGCTGCCGTGATGCGCGGCGACGGTTTCCTTGCCAAGCCGCTCGGACAGATACCGCGCCGCACGTTCAGCCATCCGCCGCGTATTGACGAAGACCAGGGTGGTGCGATGCGCCTGCACCAGCTGGGCCAGCCGGTCATAGACCAGTTCCCAGCAGTCGTTCGACATCACCGCCTCGAGTGGCACTGGTGGTACTTCGATTGCGAGGTCGCGCGGGCGGGTGTGGCCCACGTCGATGATGGCGCAGCCATCATCGACAAGATGAGTATGGCCGTTGACGGTCACCCCCGGCCCGCCCAGGGAAGATGTGGGTGGTGCGCCGACCAGAAAGTTGGCGATTTCCTCGATGGGTTTCTGCGTCGCCGACAAACCGATCCGCAACAGACGCCGCTGGCACAGCGACTCCAGCCGCTCCAGCGACAACGCCAGATGCGAGCCGCGCTTGCTGCCCGCAATCGCGTGGATCTCGTCGACGATCACCGTGCGCGTACCGGCCAGCATCGCGCGGCCGGAGTCCGAGCCAAGCAGCACGTATAGCGATTCCGGCGTGGTCACCAGGATGTGTGGCGGCAGCTTGCGCAGCAGATTGCGTTCCACCTGGGGGGTGTCGCCGGTGCGCACTGCGGTACGGATCGCCACGTCGGGCAGGCCGAGCTTTTCCAGTTCGGCGCGGATGCCTTCCAGCGGCGCCTCCAGGTTGATGTGGATGTCGTTCGACAGTGCCTTCAATGGCGACACGTAAACCACCGAGGTGGCGTCCGCCAGCACGCCGCCATGCGCCACGCCTTCACGCACCAGCGAGTCGATTGCCGCCAGGAACGCTGTCAGTGTCTTGCCCGATCCGGTCGGGGCGGCGACCAGGGTGTGCTGGCCGCTGCGGATCGACGGCCATGCCGCCGCCTGCGCCGCCGTGGGCGCGGCAAAGGTGCGGCGAAACCAGTCGGCAACGGCCGGGTGGAAATCGTCCAGCGGGCTGGGGTCCAGGCGCATCGGTGGTTGTCCGCGCTGCGGCAGGGAAGGGGTCACCGGATCATATATGGGGCTTTTCTCAGATCCTGCAATCTGTCATGGAATCCGCCGCAGACGTCGGTGCAAGCGCCGTTGGGGCATGTCAATATTCACGCTCGGCCGTCGCAGGTCAGGGGCCCCGTCGGGGAATCCGGCGCGGCCTTCATGCGAAGGACGCTCATGCACGTACTGGAAATGATTCTGCGCAAGACAGGCTCAAGGGCGATGGCACTGGCTTGCCTGGTGTGCCTTGTACTGTGTGGCGGTGCTGCCCGTGCCGCCAGCCTCGACCCGGCGGTGCTGCCGAAGATCCAGGCGGCCACGTTCGAAGTGGTGGCGGCCAAGCCGGTCAACGATCCGTTGACCTACGAAAAGCCGCTGCCGTTGGAGCTGCTGCCGTTCCAGGAACGCAACGACAAGTACTACTCGATCGGCACGGCCTTCGCGCTGGGCAACAATCGTTATGTCACGGCGGCGCACGTGCTGCAGGTCGGCATCGACAGCCTGTGGGGCGAACCCGCGCTGCGCGACACCAGTGGCCATGTCTATGCCATCGACAAGATCGAGAAGTTTTCGCTGCAGCAGGATTTCGTGGTGTTCTCATTGGCCACGCAGCCGGCAACGGCGGTTGCGCTGGATGTCGATACCAAGCCCGCCTTGAACGAAGTGGTCTATGCGGTCGGCAACGCGCTGGGTACCGGCGTGGTGATTCGCGATGGCTTGTACACCTCCGACACGCCAGAGGAGCAGGATGGCCGCTGGAAATGGATGCGCTTCTCGGCTGCTGCGTCGCCCGGCAACAGCGGCGGTCCCTTGCTGGACAAGAGCGGCAAGCTGATCGGCATCGTGCTGATGAAATCGGCAAACGAGAACCTCAATTACGCGCTGCCGATCAGTGAGGTGCTGGGTGCGCCGGAGGGTCAGGCCGTGATGGATGCCCGCGGCGGCTACCAGCTCGATCTGTTCGATACGCATCAAAGCGGTACTTTCAAGGCACAGTTCAAGCTTCCGCTCGGCGTGGCCGCTTTCTACAGCGAGTTCAAAAAGCGCCTCGACGCTTTCAATGATGAACAACTCAAAGCCCTGCTTGCGAAGGAGTCGGCCAATCTGTTTCCCAACGGCCAGGGTTCCGCGCGATTGCTGTACCAGCAGGCGCAACTCAACGGTTTCCCCACGCTGATCGTGCGCGGCAGCAACGGTGAATGGGCCCGGGTGGGTGAGGCATCGCAGCATTTTGCGCTGGACGGCAACGGTTATGTGGATGTTGGCGCCGTGGGCCGCAACGGTCTGGCCCATTTGCGTCGCCCGGATGACGTGGACGCCGCGAAGCTTTATGACGACGCGACATTGCGCATGGACCTTCTGGCCAGAACCGGCATGTTTCAGCGCACGATCGGCAGCGAAAAAATCAAGATCACCTCGCTCGGCAAACCGACCTTCCGGGCGGTGCATACCGACCGCTGGCAACGCCCCTGGTATGTCGAAGTTTGGCCAGTGCCTTACGCAAACGCGCTGATCGTGCTGTATGCGTTGCCGGTTCCAGACGGTTACGTGATGCTGAGTCGGACTGTGCCAGCTTCCGGCGAGCACGATGCAAAACTGGATATGGACGAAATGAGCAGCTTTGTTTACGTCACCTATCAAGGCACCCTGGCGCAGTGGAAGCAGTTTCTCGCCGCACCGGCCTTGCAGCCAGCCGTACTCAAGAACATCCACATCGACTTCGACTACGGCCATCGCTTCAGCTATGCATCGCCGCGGGTGGCTTTTTCGTATACGGATGATGTGCAGGCCATCACGCCAGACAACCTGATGTACCTCGGCTTCAGCTTCTCACTGGACAATGGCCAGCCGGTCTGGGATGTGGCGGATGTCGATGTCTGGAAGACCACGGCCTCGGACGATCACAACAACGTCAACATCCAGCGCTATGTCGCGCCGCCTACCGGGCTGGACGACGACATGACGAGTCGCTGGCAGAAATTGTCACAGCGCCAATATCCCTACAATGCCGTGGCGCGTCTCGAGGACGATTTGATGAAGATCGATGCTGTGGTCGCGCCCGCGGCTGCGGGCGACAAGCCGCCAACGGTGCTGTACACCGCGTACTATGGCATCGAGGGTACGCAACCCCTGGCTGAGATGAAAGGCAAGCTCGACCTGCTGATGAAAAACCTGCAGGTCCTGGAGCATTGAGCAGCGGTATCGGCTGGCCGGTTCAGGCATGATCCGCGGCGCAGGCGTCGGTACAAGCGCCGTTGCGGCATGTCAATATTCACGCTCGGCCGTCGCAGGTCAGGCCCCCCGTCGGGGGGATCCGGCGACGCTCTTCATGCGAAGGACTCTCATGCACGTACTGGAAATGATTCTGCGCAAGGCCGGCTCACGGACGATGGTGTTGGGCTGCCTGTTATGCCTTGTACTGTGTGGCGGCGCTGCCCGTGCCGCCAGCCTCGACCCGGCGGTGCTGCCGAAGATCCAGGCGGCCACGTTCGAGGTGGTCGCGGCCAAGCCGGTCAATGATCCGCTGACCTACGCCAAGCCGTTGCCGATGGAGCTGTTGCCGTACCAGGAGCGCAACGACAAGTACTACTCGATCGGCACGGCGTTCGCGCTAGGCAACAACCGTTATGTCACCGCGGCGCATGTGCTGCAGGTCGGCATCGGAAGCTTGTGGGGCGAGCCGGCCCTGCGCGATGCCAGCGGCCATGTCTACGCGATCGGCAAGATCGAGAAATATTCGCTGCGGCAGGATTTCGTGGTGTTCTCGCTGGCCACACAGCCGGCGACGGCTGCGGCGCTGGATGTCGACACCAAGCCGGCCGTGAATGGGGTGGTCTACGCCGTCGGCAATGCGCTGGGCACCGGCGTGGTAATTCGCGACGGCTTGTATACCTCCGACACGCCGGAGGACCAGGATGGCCGCTGGAAGTGGATGCGCTTCTCGGCGGCGGCTTCACCCGGCAACAGCGGCGGTCCGCTGCTGGACCAGGACGGCAAGGTCATCGGCATCGTGTTGATGAAGTCGGCAAATGAAAACCTCAACTACGCGCTGCCGATCAGTGAGGTATTGAACGCGCCGGATCATCTGGCGGTGATCGACAAGCGCATTCCTTACCAATTCGACGTGTTTGATACGACTTCGAACAACATTTTCAAGGAGCAGTTTGCGTTGCCGAAGAGCTTTGCCGATTTCGGCGCCACCTTCATGAAACTGCAGGATGCGTATGTCGACGAGCAGCTCAAGGCACTGCTTGCCAAGGATCCAGACAATCTGTTTCCACATGGCAATGGCTCCGATCGCCTGCTGCACAGCAAAGCCGTAATGGACAGTTTTCCCAGCCTGATCATCCGCAACAGCAATGGCGACTGGGATCGGTCAGTGCAGAAGGGGCCAAAAACCCCGTTGTCCGACAATGCTTACGTGGCCCTCGGCGTTGCAGGACACAGCGTCCTGATTCATTTGCGCAAGCCAGACAGTGTCCCGGCCAGGCAGTGGTACACCGACCCTACCCAGCTCATGAATCAGCTGACGAAAATCGGTTTCCTGAAGCGTCCGATTGGTTCCGAACAGATCAAGGTCACTTCGCTGGGCAAACCCGTTCAGGACACGGTTTACACCGATGCATGGCAACGCCATTGGCAAGTGCGCGTGTGGGCCGTGCCCTATAACAACGGGCTCGTCATCACGTTTTCGCTGCCGGTGCCAGATGGCTATGTGACCATGATGCGGTTCTCACAGGCAGGTCAGCAGCATGATCATGTCGCCGACATGCAGGCGCTCACCGGTTTCTTCTATGTGACTTACGAAGGCACCTTGGCGCAATGGAAGGACTATCTGCAGAACACCACGCTGCTGCCTGCGGCATTCAAGGACATCCGGATCGACTTCGACTACGACCACCGTTTCAGCTATGCATCGAAACGACTGGCGTTTTCCTTCACGCCTGAACTTCAGAAAATCGCGCCGACCAGCGTGCTTGCCCTAGGTTTCAGCTACTTCACCGACCACGGCAGGGTCGTGTGGGACGTGGGCGATGTGCGTGTCAGGACGGATGCCAGCGAAGAAAACCTGGTCAATATCAGGCGCAACGTGGCCCCCTCAGGCGATCTCGAGGACGACTACAAGAGCGAGTGGCACAAGATCTCGCAGCACGATCATCCCTACGATGGCGTTGCACTCAGCGAAGGTGACGCGACGAAGATCACCGCCGTCGTCAACGCAGCTGCCGGTGCTGATCCGTCGGTGCTGTACACCGCGTATTACGGGGTCGAAGGCACGCACCCGCAAGATGCCATGAAAGCCAAGCTTGATCTGTTGATGAAAAACTTGCAGGTGACCGAGCACTGACGCAAGGGTGGCGCCAGGCTACGGCATGGCGTGCTTTGGACAAATGGGACAGCTTTCGGATGCCCGCAGGCGAGCTACTAGCCTGTGGATGAATCCGGGGTGGGTAAAGACCGGCGGGACAAGGGATGCAATTGATGTCACGGACCAACAGCGCGAGCGCAGAGATGCAGGCGACGTGGCTGACGATGGCCGATGGCCAGCGGCTGTTCCTGCGTGACTGGCCCAAGGCGCAGGCGCGTGGTGCGGTGCTGATCGTGCATGGGCTGGGCGAGCACAGCGGCCGCTACCAGCTGCTGGCGCAATGGTTCAACCAGCGCGGCTATGCGGTGCGCAGCTATGACCAGCGCGGGCACGGGCAGACGCCTGGGCAGCGCAGTGCCATGCGCCATGGCGACGATTTGCTGGAGGATCTGGCCACGGTCTACATCGACTATGCCAACGGGTTGCCGCATGCGCCCTTGCTGCTCGGCCACAGCATGGGCGGCCTGGTCGCGGCGCGTACCGTGCTGGACGGCCGCATTGCGCCGCCGGCGCTGCTGCTGTCATCACCGGCGCTGCGCAGCTGGGAGTCACCCGGGATGGTGCGCCTGGCTCGCCTGCTGAACCGGCTGCTGCCGAACCTGCCGCTGCGCACCCGATTGAAGGTCGACAAACTCTCGCACGACGCGCAGGTGGCGCAGGCCTATCGCGACGATCCCTTGTGCACGAGCTGGATCACGCCACGGCTGGCCAATTTCATCTTCCAGGCCGGCGCGGCGTGCATCGCCGATGCCGCCAGCCTGTCAGTACCGACCCTGCTGCTGGTGGCCGATAGCGACGAACTGGTCGATCCGTCCGGCAGTCGCGCGTTCGCCCGCAAAGCCGCGTCGACCGGGCAATTGACCACGCGTTTTTTCTCCACGCTCTACCACGAGCTGTTCAACGAAGCCGAGCCCGGACGCAGCCAGGTGTTGATGCAGCTGGGCGACTGGCTGGGTAGGCGCGTGTGAGCGTTGCGGCGCTGCCGACCGGTTTGCGCCGATGAGAGCAAGGCATCCTTAAGACAGAACTAAGCCGTACTCTCCAGAATGATGGTATGTGCCATGCCAACCGTCCACGTCACGTACTTCACGTAGTGCGATATCCCGCCCCTGGGACGCGGCGAATACGTCATCTGTTTCAGATGGCGGTAACTCTCGCCGCCGGTCTGCTGCTATCCGCCTGTGCCACCTATATGCCGGCTCCACTCGGTGATGGTCAGGGTGGCGCCAGCGTAATGCAGCTGACGGCACCGGTTGCTGCGATGCCGGGCTTGGCCTTGCCAGAGCATCGTTTCGATCCGTCGGATGGGCTCGATGTCACCGAAGTGGCGATGCTGGCCGTGGTCAACAGCCCGGCCTTGAAGCTCAAGCGCGACGAGCTCGGCATCGCACGCGCGCAGGCGTTTGCCGCGGGCCTGCTGCCCGATCCGCAGCTGACTTTCGGCAAGGACTATCTCACCCATCCCGGGCCCGGTCTGAGCAGTGCGTACAACCTCGGTCTCAGCGAAGACGTCACGGCCTTGCTGACGCGTTCGTCACGCCGCGCGGCCGCGCGCAACCAGGCCGAGCAGGTGAATCTCGATCTGTTGTGGGCGGAATGGCAGAGCGTGGCACAGGCCCGACTGCTGTTCGATCAGATGCAGACCCTGCGTGCGCAACAGGCGCGGCTGCGCATCGAGCAGGCGGCGCTGGCCCCGCTCGAATCCGCCATCCACGCGGCCCTGCGTGCGGGTAATCTCACTTACGACACCGCCAGTGCAGGCCTCAATGCCGGTGCGGACGTGCGCAAGCGTCTGGCCGATACCTCGGTCACGCTGCACCAGGCGGAAAGCGACCTGCATGTCCTGCTCGGACTGGCACCGAATGCGCCGCTCGATCTGGTCGGTGCGCCGTATCAGGCCAGCGCGATGCCCGAGCAGGTGCAGCAGGCGTTGACCGACCTGCCGCGGCGGCGGCCCGACCTGCTCGCGCTGCAGGCCGGCTACCAGTCGCAGGAAGCGCAGCTGCGCGCGGCCGTGCTGGCTCAGTTTCCGGCGCTGAACATCGGCTTCAATAAAGCGCGCGACACCACCGACGTGCCCACCCGCGGCTTCAGTATCGGTATCACGCTGCCGCTGTTCGATCGCAACCGCGGCAACATCGCGATCGCGAAGGCCACCCGGCAACAGTTGAAGGACGACTACGAAGCGCGTGTGCTGGATACCCGCAGCGACATGCAGCGACTCGTCGCCGATCTCGCCACCCTGCAGCAGCAGCGCGTGGCGTTGGCTGCCCATGCGCAACAGTTGGATGCAGCCTGTCGCGCCGCCGAAGCGGGGTGGCAGCAAGACTTGCTGGACTGGCCGACCTATCTGGCCATCCGCAGCAATGCATTGGGTGCCGACCTTGATCTGCTCGACCTGCAACAGCAGCAGGCCACTCAGGCGATCGCGCTGGAAGCCCTGCTCGGCAACACCGATCTCGCCACCGCCCACCCTGTTTCCGTCAAAGCAGTCACGCCATGAACCGTTCAATCCCTTTGCCCAAGCTGTGCGGCCTGCTGCTGCTCGCTGTGCTGGCCGGCTGCAGCCATGGCGCCGCCGATGACGACGATGCCGCGGCGCCGCCGGGTCAGGTCGCGGTGACCACGGTGATGCCATCGCAGCAGCCTTTTCACGACACCGTCGAAGCCTGGGGCAGTGCGCTCGGCGATCCCCAGCGCGCACGCGCGATCAGTCTCGCGCATGGCGGCCAGGTGGCCGCGGTGAATGTGGCGGCTGGCCAGACGGTCAAGCGTGGCCAGCCACTGCTGCTGGTCACGCCCGATCCGGTAGCGCGCAGCAGCTACCAACAGGCGCAGAGTGGACTGACCCTGGCCAGCGGCGAACTCCAGCGCACCGAGCAACTGGCTGCCCAGCGGCTGGCCACGCAGTCACAGCTGGCGGCTGCGCACAAGGCGCTGGCCGATGCGCAGGCGGCGCTCGACGCGCAGCGCGCGCTGGGCGGCGGCGCGGCCGAGGAAGCGGTCAATGCACCGGCCGATGGTGTGGTCACCGCGCTCAGTGTGGGGCTGGGCGAACGTTTCGTGGCGAATGCGCCGTTGCTGGCTTTTACACCGGCGCATGCGCTGGTGGCCCAGCTTGGCGTGCAGCCAGAAGACGCCGCGAAGCTGCACGTCGGCATGCCGGTTCGACTGCACAGCGTCTACGGCGCCACGGATGTTGCCGGCAACTTGAGCATGCTCGGGCAGTCGATCGATCCGCAGACGCATCTGCTGCAGGCACAGGTCGAACTTCCCGCGGCGGCCGGCGCGACCTTGCTGGCCGGTGCGGCACTGCACGCGAAGATCCGCACGGACGACTTCAACGCCTGGGCGGTGCCCCGTGCGGCGGTGCTGCATGACGAGCATGGTGACTACCTGTTCCAGGTCGAACACGGCCACGCCAAACGCATCGGCGTGACGGTACGCAGCCCGGATGGCGAGACCGTCGGCGTGCAGGGTGCGCTCGATGCGCAGGCCAAGGTGATCGTGCTCGGCGCCTACGAACTCAACGATGGCGATGCGGTGCGGGAGTCCGCCCAGTGAGCATCACTGCATGGATGCAGCGGCATCGTCGTTCGCTGCTGTTCCTTCTCTTGATGCTGGCGATCGGTGGCATCGCCAGCGCGTTGCTGATGCCGGTGGCGCTGTTCCCGAACGTGGCCTTCCCGCGCGTGCAACTGACCCTGGATGCGGGCGATCGTCCGGCCGACCAGATGGCGATCGAGGTGACCACGCCGGTGGAGGAGGCGATCCGCCGTGTGCGTGGCGTGCGCGACGTGCGTTCCACCACCGGGCGCGGCAGCGCGGATGTCGCGGTGACGTTCGACTGGGGCGCAGACATGAGCACGGCGCTGCAGGAGGTCAACGCGGCCGCCGTGCAGATCCTGCCGCAGCTGCCGGCGGGCACCCAGTTGTCCACCCGGCGGATGGATCCGACCACCTTCCCGGTGCTGGCCTATAGCCTGCGCTCGCATACCTTGTCGCCGAGCGCCTTGCATGATCTGGCCGAGTACCAGCTGCGCCCGCTGCTGAGCGGCATCAGTGGCGTGGCCCAGGTCGAAGTGCAGGGTGGCGAGGTGGCCGAGTTCCATGCCGATGTCGACCCCGGCAAGCTGCGTTCGTTGAACCTCAGCCTGAGCGACGTCGCCGGCGCGGTCAGCCATGCGGCGACGATTCAGGCGATGGGTCGCGTTTCCGACCATTACAAGCTGTATCTGCTGCTGGCCGACAACCAGCCGGCCACGGTCGCCGCGCTGCGCGATATCGTGGTGCGTGCCGGCTCTGCCGGTGTGGTGCATCTCGGCGACGTGGCGATGGTCAGTCTCGATCATGTGCCGCAGTGGATCCGCGTCAATGCGGATGGCCAGAACGCCGTGCTGCTGCAGGTCTATCAGCAGCCCGACGGCAACACGGTGCAGATCGCCAATGAGGTGAAGCAGCGGCTGGCCGACTACGCACCGCAGATGCCGACCGGCGTACAGGTTGCCAATTGGTACGACCAGACCCAGCTGGTGACCGGCGCGGCCCGCAGCGTGCGCGACGCAATCCTGATCGGCATCGTGCTGGCCGGGCTGGTGCTGTTCGTGTTCCTGCGCAACACGCGGGTGATCCTGGTTGCGCTGATCGTGGTGCCGGCAGTGCTGGCGATCACCGTGCTGCTGCTTTACGTGCTCGGCATGAGCTTCAACATGATGACGCTGGGCGGCATGGCCGCCGCGGTCGGCCTGATCATCGACGATGTCATCGTGATGCTCGAGCACATCGTGCGTCGGCTGCATCCGGGCGAAGGCGCGCAAGGCGCCGGCGAAGTGCGCGAGCGCATCGCCGGCGCGGCGCGGGAGTTCACCCGCCCGCTGACCGGCTCCAGCGCCGCCACCGTGGTGATCTTCCTGCCACTGGCCTTCCTGACCGGCGTCACAGGCGCGTTCTTCAAGGCGCTGTCGCTGACCATGGCCAGCGCGCTGATTATTTCCTACCTGCTGACCTGGATCGCGGTGCCGTTGTTGGCCGAACGCTTGCTGGATCAGCGCCACCGGACCGAGCATCCGCCGGGCCGTTTCACCCAGCGCATGATGCACGGCTACCAGAACCTGCTGCAGCGCGGGTTGCAGCGGCCGCTGCTGATCCTGTTGCTGGTGTTGCCGCTGCTGCTGGTCGGTGGGCTGGCCTACACCCGCGTCGGCACCGGCTTCATGCCGCAGATGGACGAGGGCGGTTTCATCCTCGATTACCTGTCCAAGCCCGGCACTTCGCTGGAGGAAACCGACCGCCTGCTGCGGCAGGTCGAGACGATCATCCGCGCCAACCCGAATGTCGATACCTACTCGCGACGCACCGGGCTGCAGCTGGGCGGCGGCCTCACCGAGGCGAATCAGGGCGACTTCTTCGTGCGTCTGAAAAGCGGTTCGCGCCCCTCGACCGAAGAAGTGATGACGCAGGTGCGCACCGAGGTCGAGCAGAAGGTGCCGGGATTGGACATCGATTTGTCGCAGTTGATGGAGGACCTGATCGGTGATCTGGTGGCGGTGCCGCAGCCG
>Ga0302227_10001071_pt1 | contig 20924 bp, 27 predicted proteins | sample II_Palsa_N1_1_FD_193525 | JGI IMG/M metagenome (GOLD analysis project Ga0302227, IMG submission 193525) | Peat permafrost microbial communities from Stordalen Mire near Abisko, Sweden - II_Palsa_N1_1 | ecosystem: Environmental > Terrestrial > Soil > Palsa > Peat permafrost | place: Sweden... | reverse complement strand
AGAAGCGGCCACGAGGACCTCGAAAAAAAATTGCAACGATCTAGGGCGCACAAAATCTCATGTCGTAACTCGAAGGACAGAGCGGAGAGGGAGGGACAGGAGCACAGAAATCCAAACACAGAACTCGGAAGAAAGAGTGTTCAAGGAGGTCCCGCTGCCGCAACGGCAAACAAGAGGGAAAAGGATAAAATGAGGCCACATGGTCCCAACGCCGCATGGCCAATTGTTCCCCGGGTCACCGAATTTTGGTTTTCAAAAAAAAATTTTTTTTCCCCAAAGTCGAGTTTTTTGCAGAAGTGAAAGAAGAAAGTATAATTTATATTTATTGCAGCCGACAGTCTGCCGCCGGCCTCAGCAGGCGTGTTGGTTTCCTTGTTGCCGCGAGTGTAAAAGCACTGAGATGTTTAGAAGAAGAGAGGGAAGAAAATTTGATATTTATTTATTCTTTTTTATTTTTCAGTTGTAGCTCCACACCGAGTTGCTCGTTACGGGTGGGGATGCCGATGGCGATGAGGGGCTTCCAGCGGCGAATAGCTGAGACGTGTACCGCGAAAGTCCAGTGATATCGGATGGTGCGGCTGATGTGGTTGAGGACGACGTCGGAGGCAAGATGGCCACAGGTGCGAGTGGCAAGGACGACGAGGAGGACAGTGGCAAGGCAGAGGATGACGATGCAGTGACTGGAGTAGAGACGTGAATGGTGCGGCGGTTGCTGCCGATGGGTGCTGTAGGCACCGTCTGCGAGGGCGAGCTGACGTGGATGGTACGTCGATTTGACGAAAGGAATCTTGCGGACGCGGCGCCAGTGCTGGTTTGGCCGGCGTTGGTGGCCGCGGAGGAGCCGTTACTCAGACTGAAGCCCGACATCATCAAGGCGAGGTCGCTTCCCGCTGCTGCTGATGCTGCGGGAGACGTCGGGGAGACGATGCGGGAGCGGAAGAGGTCCTTGGTCTGCTCCATCGCCTGGGAAATCTCGTTGACACAGTTGTCGTCCGACTCGCAGACCCAAACGCGGCTGAGGGTGGTGGCCTTCTTGCACGAGATAAAGTGGTCCTTGATGGCGTTGACGAGGGCCTCGGCCAGGAATGCCGTACTGTCGCCAAACGACGACAAGGACAGGGCCACCGATTCGACGTTGCGGGTCTCGCACTCGCGCAAGCACGCCTGGATCATTTTGGTAAAGGGGGCGCTGGAGGCCTGCAGGTTCCACGAGCCCATGACAATATTCATGAGGACCAGCTGGACCGAGCGGCTTGCGCCCGCAGTGGTCACGATCAGCGAGTCGTCCGCCTGTTGACCGAGCGTCCACTTGCGCGAGCCGTACGACTGCGATAGCTGATCGAGAACCATCGATCCGCCTTGGAAAAAGAGCTGCTGGCTGGACACGCTGCGAGGCTCCAGTTGACCCGTCGACGCCGACTTGGTGAAGACCACCACCGCTGCGTCCACGGCACTCTCGGGCAGTTCATGAAGTGGCATTTTGACCAGCTAATAAATAGAAATAAAAATTGGAAAAAAAAATTTTTTTTTATTTATTTCTTTTTTGGAATACCGAGACAATCTTGGAGCCAAATGCCAAGTCACTCTCGGTGAGGGGATTGAAACCGCGGTTGACAATGCCAGGGGATGTTGCCGAGAGGGGGCTAGAGAGACTTGTTGCAGCCGATGTGGACGCTGTAGTTGGCAAGCTGATTGTCGTGAGAGGAGGAAGGAATGGCGAAGAGGTGAGCGTGGGGCTCATGTAGTCGGACGAGGCGCTTGTAGGCCTCGATGGGGACAGCGGCAATGGGGATGATGATGTCATAGCCACAATCCTTTGCGGCTGCTGTTGTTGCTGCTGCTGCTGCTGCTGAAAGTGGGGGTCGCTGCCGCGGATTTGCTTGACCATCTCCATGATACGATCCTTATCGCGCTTGCTGAGGGTGGTGAAGAACACGTCCGACTCGTGCACCGAGTCGCGTGACTTGAGGATGACGTTGCACACGGTGATCGGCGGGGTGAGCTTGGACGCTGCGAGGCTGATGAGCTCGACGCTGGCCAGAGCCTCCTCCTGCGACTTGAAGTTTTTCTTCCAGCAGTACGAGTAGGTAAAGTTGTCCTGGAAGATCATTGCGAGCAGGCGAGCAAACTGGTCGGCGACCTTGTCGGGCGCGTGCAGGTACAGGGCCATGCTATCGGGCTTGCCCGCAGCGGTGGGTTGGCGATCGAGCGAGAGCTGCAGGGACGAGCCGGGGTATTCTTGGAGCGCCGAGTATCTGCCGAGGTCCTGTAGCATGCGCTTGCTCAGGGTACGCCACTCCCGATCCAGCAGGAGGATGCATGTGTAGTGCAAGGTGACTTGGACGGTCTTGATGTTGGGCATGGGGCGGAGCCAGGTGGAGTAGTAGGGCGATGGGGGGAAATTAAGCACCGCGCGACGGTTGGGGCCGCTCTCCTCGTAGGTGATGTTGTCGATCACGGTCGTCGTTGTTGTCGTTGCCGCTGCAGTCGGGGCCGAGGTCGTGACAGGCGAGGAAGCGCTGGTGGGGGAGGCGGCCTCGGAGAGGCCTGCTGATGGTGCATTGCCGGTGATGTTGTGGCTGCCGCCAAAGCCGCCCACGACACTGCTGCTGCTTCCCGTCGGTGACAAGGGGAGCGGGGATGACGACGACATGGCCAGAGGCGACGAGATGCCGGCGAGGGCCTCTTGCCCGACTGTCAAGGGCGACAATTGGGATGACGCAACCGGGCCAAGGTGATGATGGTTGCTGGTATACTGCAGGTGGGCAAGCGTTGGGCGGGCGGTCGTGGGCCTGAACGACGACGTCGACGTTCCGGCAAACGGCTGTACTGCTGGGCGAGGTCCGGACGCCTGTTGCTGGTTGGTAGTAGGGGCCGGACCGCGATAACGAGCGTACGAAGGCTGCGGTTGCTGCTGCTGGTACTGAGGCTGCTCGTAGTAGCCCATCATTGACGGCGACTCGGGGCTCACCGAGAAAGACGAGGCAGGCGAGAGCACGTCCTCGTACCCGGTGGGCGAAAAATGCTGCTGCTGGTAGAAGGAAGGCTGCATGGGATCCTGTTGCTGTTTGATGTAGAGATTAATTGGCTGTTGCTGTTGCTGCTGCTGCTGCTGCTGGAGTTGGTAGCGGAATACTGCCGCTCCTTTCTCGGTGGCGGTGCTTTGGTGGTGGTGGTGGTGGTGGCTTTGGTACTTTTGCCGAGTTGAGATGTTCCCTCCACCCCACCAGCGTTCAAGGGTCTTATCTTCACTCAAGGCCAGCTGTTGTGCGAGTTGTTGCGGCTGCGGTGACTGCGGCTGCGACTGTGGCTGCGGCTGCTGTTCCTGGCTGCGGAGACTGAGTTGGCTGCTGCTGTTGAGGTGGTGGTGGTGGTCGTCGTCCGTGCTTGCGGCAGCCTCGGGCATCGAATTTTTTGAAAGGGTGGCAGTGAAAAAAGTTTTTTTTTTCGGCCTGCGCGTGCGTCACTTTTTTGGGGGCCAGATGATTGACTGGGTCGTCTCCAGCCTCTGCGCCGTCGGAGGCCTCCTGCTGGCGTACGTCGTGTTCGAGTATGCATACCGCCTGGTACGGTTTGGCACGGGTAGCCATGCGATTTGCTGACTTGCGCAAAATAGAGTTACGGTGACCTCAACAAGTTGCCTGGTCCGACTCCGCTGCCGTTTATTGGGTCGACGTACTACTTCCCTCGCGACAGAACCAAGATTGACGCGTTCCTGACCATCACGAGCGAGCGATTCCGCAGCAAGTACGGCGCATTCTTGATCTGGATTGGCTTCCTCCCGTCTGTGAGCGTCTCCTCGCCCGACGTCGTCCAAAAAGTCCTCTCGACTTCCAAGCACACATCAAAGGGGTTCTTCTACAAGCAGCTCTACCCCTGGCTCGGCCGCGGTCTGCTCACATCGGACGGCGAGGAGTGGCATGCTCGCCGCCACCTCCTCACCCCCACGTTCCACTTTAGCATCCTGAACGAGTTTGGCGAGATCATGAATGCTCAGGCCGCCATCCTCGTGCAACAGCTTGCCAACCACGCCGACACTGGCAAGACCATTGATGCGTTCAAGTTTATCACGCTCTGTGCGCTCGATATCATCATGGAGACGGCCATGGGCGTGTCCCTGGGCTCGCAGCTCTCTGGTGAAGAAAATGCTTACGTGGCCGCTGTCTACAGCATGACCTCGCAGCTGATCCTGCGCGGTCGCAAACCCTGGCTCCTGAACGACTTTCTCTTTTCGCTCTCGTCCGAGTACCGCGAGGAGCGCGAGACCCTAAAGGTCCTGCACGGGTTCACCGAAAAGGCTATCAAGGACCGCCGCCAGTCGATCGATCTCGACGACGCCAAGGGCAAGCGCCATCTCACCTTCCTCGACATGCTCCTGACGGCGAAACTCCCCGACGGCTCGGCGCTTTCCGATGTCCAGATTCGCGAGGAGGTCGACAGTATGATGCCCCACGTCACTTTTTTTATGTCGATTAAAAAAGACAACTTTTAGCTTTCATGTTTGAGGGCCACGACACGACGAGCGCTGCGGCAGCATGGGGCCTGTATCTCATTGGCAGCCATCCCGACGTGCAGAAAAAGGTCCACGAGGAGTTGGACGATGTCCTCGGCGCCGGCGACGACATCACGACCGAGAATGCCAATAAACTCAAGTACTTGGACATGGTTCTCAAGGAGGCGCTGCGACTCAAGCCCTCGGTTCCTGCCATTATGCGCGAGCTCTCAGAGCCCATCCAGCTTGAAGATGTCACCCTGCCCAAAGGCTTGGGTGTCTTGGTCCGTATCTGGGCCATGCATCGCGATCCGAAACTCTGGGACGAGCCGATGAAGTTTGACCCTGGTACAACAGACTTTTTTTTATCTTTTGAAAAATCAATCAAGATTAAATTTCCTAGATCGCTGGTCGACTGAGCGCTCCAAGAACTATCACACCTACCAGTACATTCCTTTCTCAGCTGGACCGCGCAATTGCATCGGCCAAAAGTTTGCACAACTTGAAGACAAGGTTCTCATCGGCAAGGTAAGAAGCACAATCAGTCACATCCCGGTTACAACTAAAACCCGGGCGCCGGTATTATGCAGGTCCTCAAGAACTTTAGAATCGAAACCGACCAGTCTGTTACTGTCCACGCCATCCCGGATGTATCGTATTTCTTCTTTTTATAAAATCCTTTATTTTAATTTTATTTTTTTTTAGCTTATTCTCCGTCCAAGCCCGCAAATGCCGGTCAAAATTTTCAAGCGCTGATGGGCCCACCCTTTCCTTTTAAATGGCATTGTATTGTCCCCACGAAATGAAAAAAAGTTTACCAAGAGTACAAAAAAAAAAAAAAAAAAAAAACACCGAGTAGACGGCTATTTCCCTCCCTTTGGCCCGTATTTTTTCCGTTCATAAAATAGGTCAGTTTTCGCCGAGCCCAGATTGACAATCTTTGGACAGCCGTCTCTCTACATTTTCAACAAGAAAAAAAAAGTCGGTTAGTTTCTCAAGTTTCTTTTTTTATTTATGGAAATACGCGTACGTCTTTCTCAAGAATTGTGCACTCCTTGCAGTAGTACGCATCCGAAATGCCAGCACCGCCACAGATGACGCAGCGGCCCTGGTACGAGCCGTAGTTGCACTCATCGCATACACGCACCAACGTGCACGGCCGCACGAGCGAGTCGCAAATCACACATCGTCCATCACCTGGACAACACGGGTGTTAGTGTTCTCCCTCCCTCTCTCTTTCTCTTTGTACAGAAGACGTACACTTTTCGCACAAACGGCCGATGGCGACGCCGGGCTGCTTGCGGCAGAAGACCAAATCCTGCCAAAAAAAAAAAAAAAAAAACTCAAGCTCACACATAATAAAGAAACAAACGTACGGGGTGGTGCTATCGAAGCAAAAAATACAATGCGCGCATAGGTCACGAGTCCATCCAGCAAGTCCGTTTGCAAATCCCATCAAGGAAGCCCATCCCGTTAGTTCCTTCTCCTTTTCGCCAAGTTCCAACGTACCTTGGCCATGGCTTAGGGAGGAACCTTGAAAATGATGGTCGACAGTCAGAGTTCAATGATGTCATTGTTGCGCGTTCGTGTCTTTGCTCGGCGGACTACTACCGTTGTGTCGCGTCTCTTCGGCAGCCAGCAATTCGGCAGCCAGCAACTGCGGCAGAGCACCATTCGATTTTATGCCACAGGTAAATAAAGAAGAGGATAAAATAAGTCACCTTCCGGAGTTGAACACTCCAAGCAACACCTAGGTCGCGGCAATGGTGATGATGGCCAGGGCGGAGGTGGAGGACCAACAGGCGGGATGAACCTGCCGCCGTGGATGCAGCCGCCGATGGGCAAGGGCGAGGCACTGAAGAAATACGCGGTAGTAAAGGAAGTGCACCGGTCGATGAGAAGTAATTTTGAGTGACAGACCGACCTGACGGCGCTGGCGAGCGAAGGAAAGCTCGATCCGGTGATTGGTCGAGAGGAGGAGATTCGGCGCACGATCCAGGTGCTTTCACGTCGGACCAAGAACAACCCGATTCTCATTGGCGAGCCTGGTGTTGGCAAGACGGCGATTGCCGAGGGACTCGCCCAACGTATCGTCAACAAGGACGTGCCAGACTCGATGAAGAACAAGCGTGTCATTGCCATCGACCTCGCGGCAATTGTTGCCGGTGCCAAATTCCGCGGCGACTTTGAAGAGCGCCTCAAGGCAATCTTGCGCGACGTCGAGGAGTCTCAGGGCGAGATCGTGCTCTTCATCGACGAGATCCACACTCTTCTGGGTCTTGGTGCGGTACTACATGGAAAACAAGCTGTTTGTTCTCCCCTCGTACCTTAACCGTATAAAAAAAATGGGACAGGGAGAGGGCAGCATGGATGCATCAAATATGCTGAAGCCGGCGCTTGCTCGGGGCACGTTGCGATGCTGCGGTGCCACAACGATCGATGAATATCGCAAGGTACAGCAACTAATACCTTGTTTGCTGTTTTTTTTATTTTATTTTAATTTTAATAACTGTTCCCCCCCCCTCATAGCATATCGAAAAGGATGCAGCCCTCGCTCGACGTTTCCAGCCAGTCTTGGTCGCGGAGCCGTCGATTGAGGACGCTATTGCAATTTTGCGTGGCCGTATGACCCTCTTTTGCTTGTTGTGTACTATTTCATTACTATCCTGATTCCTTGCGTGATAGTAAAGGAAAAGTACGAGGTCCATCACGGCGTACGAATCACAGACTCGGCATTGGTTTCGAGCGTCATCAACTCGCATCGCTACATCGCGGACCGTTTCCTTCCCGACAAAGCCATTGACCTGATCGACGAGGCGGCATCGCGCCTTCGACTGCAACAAGAGAGCAAACCCGAGCCAATCGAAAATCTCGATCGTGCTATCATCACACTCAAGATCGAAGCCGAAGCTCTCGCAAAAGTATGTTTTTTTTTTTTTTTTTCCCACCTCTGGTAAAAATTTTTTTTTTTTGTTATCTCAGGAAATTGACAGCTCCTCCAAGGAGCGCCTCAAGACTGTCAATGAGGAGCTGCTCAAAAAGGAGGACGAATCTCGCCAGCTGACGATCAAATGGGAACATGAGAAGGACAAGTTGCGCCACATCAAGCTTTTCAAAGCCGACCTCGAGAATGCGCGCAATGAATTGGAGCGCGCGCAACGAAAAGGAGATCTGGCCCGAGCCGGAGAGCTGCGATACGGCCTCATTCCAGGTACTTTGCTCTTCCCAAACTGCCGATAATAATATAAAATATTATTTTTTCTCACTCTATAATTTTGAAGAGCTCGAGAAAAAGATCCCCAAGGAGGGCGAGAAGCATCAAGGAAAAGACGGCGATGAAGAGGACGATGTGCCAATGCTCAGTGACGCTGTCACCCCAAACGACATTGCCAACGTGGTCTCCCGAGCCACAGGGATTCCCATTCTGGCCCTCGTCCGTGGCGAAAAGGAAAAGCTGCTCACGATCGAAGAGAAGCTCGGCGAGCGGGTCGTGGGCCAGACCGAAGCTGTCAAGGCCGTGAGCGACGCCATCCGTTTATCACGTGCTGGTGAGTCTTGTTTTCATGTCTCTTCTAATCCTTTATTAAATAAATTTCCTTTTGGCAGGTCTCAATAGCTCGCGTCGCCCGATCGCTACGTTCTTCTTCCTTGGACCGACGGGCGTTGGGAAGACCGAGCTCTGCAAGGCTTTGGCTCAGTACATGTTCAACACCGAATCTTCCATCGTGCGCATCGACATGAGCGAGTACATGGAAAAGCACTCGGTCTCACGGCTGATTGGCGCCCCACCGGGCTACATTGGCTACGACGAGGGCGGTCAACTTACCGAGGCTGTTCGTCGCAAGCCATACTCACTTGTTCTCGTATGCCCACAGAACGAATATTTTTTCCCGTCATATTGAAACCCTCGTATGTACGCAGCTGGACGAGTTTGAAAAGGCCCACCGCGACGTGTGCAACATACTCTTGCAGGTCCTCGACGACGGCGTGCTGACAGATGGCAAAGGCAATAAAGTCGACTTCCGAAACACAATCATCGTCATGACCAGTAACGTCGGAGCCTCGCAATTTGTGCGCACGCCCATCGTTGAGGGCGCAGACACGTCCGGTACGAAACAGTTTAGTTATGGTACTCTTGACGATTTTTAAAACAGGTCAGCTATCTGAAGTCGAAAAGGCCAACGTGATGGAAGTTATGCGTGGCACGTTCCCACCCGAATTTATCAATCGCATCGACGGTAAATATATAAGTCTTTCTTCAACGCACACCATGACATTTATTAAATTTACAGAGACAATAATCTTTAATCGCCTGTCGGAGCAAAACATGGGATCAATCGTCAATATCCGCCTCAAGGAGATAAACAAGATGGTGGACGAAAAACACAAGCTCAGCCTGCATGTCCCCGAGGATGTGAAGCGGTGGCTTGGCAAGGTGAGCATTGCAGAATAATAAATAAATATAAACAGAGCTTATGGGGGTTTTATTTGCAGGCTGGATTCGATCCTGCATACGGCGCCCGTCCACTCAACCGTTTGCTCAACAAGGACCTCTTGCAACCCCTTGCTCGTTCGATTATCGAGGGCTCTGTGCACGATGGCGACAAGGTCAATGTTTCTCTCGGCGCGGATCGTCTCATCATTCAACCGGAACCTCGAGACCCTGCCTCCTCTTTGCAAACTCAGAAATAGCAAATATAATTGTAGAAATGTAGGGCTACGAAATATTAGCGATCAGGAGAGCTGTGTGACGACCAGACCGTCCAGATCGATGCGAGCACGATGGAACGTGACGACCGACTCAAATCCTGAACCCGCGAGCGCGCTCCGTACAGTCGCCTCGAGTTCTGCTTGAACGCCGGCTTGCTTGGTGATACAATACATGAATCCGCCACCTCCAGCGCCGGCCATCGCTTGGCCCCACACGTGCGGTTTCAGTGCATCCATTATCTTGGTTACGTGCGCAGGCTCGCACATATCGCCAGCCATAAGCTTCTTTTGTACCCTGTAATGCTCCACGCACTTGCCAAGCGCTTCGACGTCTCTCCTCTCAAAGGCTTTGGCGCACACTTCCGCATTTGCGACGAGATTTCTCACCTGTCCAATGAAACTGATTACTCAAATTTTAGCTTGAAGAATTTTTTTTTTTTTACGTTTTCAACAATGCCGGGCTGTTGGAGGGCCCATCGGCGCAGCACAGATTGGAGGAGGTCACGGGCCAGCCGAGTCTGACCCGTATATATCAACAAAATGTGGTCCTCGAGGAAAAGAGCTCCACCCAATGGGGTTGTCACGACCTGCAGTGGAAGCTGGGCGGGGCTGCGAGCAATCTTGGCTCCGGGGTACATGCCGCCAACTTGGTCTTGCCATCCGCCTCCCGTCGTTAGCAGTTGCTCAAGCTGAAGGACCTTGTACACCAGACGATCTAGGTCGACATCGACGCTGCCGCAAGCTCGGGCCAGCTACAAATTTAAAATAAATAAAAAATTTATTTGAAAGGGGGGGTTCATTTGTGCATGCATCAAACCATACGGCAGCAAGAAGGGCACCAGCCAAGATGCTGCTTGTGCCAAGTCCTGAACCTTGAGGCAAATGTGCCCAGGTGAAAACACGGAAGCCGCCATCATACGTCGCTCGCAGATGGTCCTGGAGGGTTGGCGCGTTTGGCAAGCCAGCAGTGACAAGGTCGAGGGGCACGATGCCAATGGCAATAAATGCCTGAAGAAAAACGTTTATTTTTTTAACTTTATTCCAAGTTGACAAATACCGCTTTGAGCAATGCGCCTGGAACCATCGGGTTGTTGTAGTTTGCAAGGTCCTCGAAAGATCGTACAGTGATGATATTGGGCGAGTTGATGCCTTGGAGAACAAGCTCAAGGACACACTCAGAGATTCGGGTCACCTGCGCGCCGACAGGCCGGCGGTCGTCCAGACGCAGAGCCAAGTTGATGACTGCGCCCCCAAAATCGTAGCTGAGCGGGGGAGTATCGGACCAGCCACCAGCAAGATCGATCCGTACGGGACATGTTGCCTCGATAGTCTGGCCGAGCAGAGGCAGGCCCGTTCGTTCTGCGTCAGCGGTCGTTGTGGTCGACGATTCTAGCTCATACTGAATCAGATGATAGTAGATGCCGTCGCAGTGCCTGACAATGTGGTAGTAGTCCTGAGGCTGATCTTGCACCAGAAGCTCGCTGGCGACATAGTCGTGGATAGTTTTCAACTTGTCGTCGCTGCCACACCTGAGTATCGACTCGGGCAAAGAGATTGCACCCAAACGGTCTCCTTCGCCCCCAAGCCACGACATGTACTCTGAGATGGCCAACTTTACAACGATACAATAGTTAGGAAATAGCAAGTTTTTCGAGCAACGTACAATAGAGTATTTAAATAGCAGCCCCTTGGATCGACTATTCTTGGCACTGACGAGAGCTGTGCTCAGTACGTCCAAAGTATGCGCCCGGTGGCCGCTCCAGGCAGACGTCGCTGCGAATTTGGCCCGGAGGTCTTGTACGGTGCTTTCCTGGTGTTGCATACAATAGGAGCCTACCTGCAAATAAAAACACCAGTCAATACAAAATAACTCAAAAATTAGACGTCTGAGAATCAGCAACAAGAAGGTTTGCAACTCGAGTGCGCATTTGAGAGGACGCTCTCTCATCGATCAAAATACGCGTTGGGAGAGATAGTTCCACAGGATCCACAGTTTGTTTTAAAGCCTCTTGGATGTTCTCCATCACAAGCATTGCGTAGATTCCACAGTCGTATGCTACCGGGAAAGAAAAGGAAAAAAAAAAAATAAGACCCTGCGTGTCAACGACGTCCTATACCATTCTTCTGTTGCGAAACTTCAGCAACCACAAACTCAGCACCCTGGTCCCATTGGTATATGCTGGCAATTGATCTCACAACAGCTCTCGCTGCCTGGATGTTTTGGCTGGACGCACGACCGACAGAGTCATAGTAAAAACATGTCCGTCTCTTGAGGTCGCAAGCAACAACAGCCCTGGATGGACACCTTGTTTAATTTCTCCTCCTTCAGCATGCATTCGCGTACCAGTGACTACCGCTGATGTGTGCTGTCAGATCGGTGCTGTCGTTCACCGGCAAGACGAGAAATCTGGGTGGGCACTGGACGATCGCGCGACCTACAGCGTCCCGGATCACGTCCGCGTCTACATATTCAAATGATCCCTCGTCAGAATGTGCAACGTCCATTATCCGTACCTGGGACCATGCGCATGAGCTGCACGAGCGATGGCGCGACAAACTCGACGACATCCTTTGTCTGGCGCGCCAGGTTCAGCCTCCTACGAATTGCGATTATCACAAAACTACATATTTCAAGGCGAGTGGAACCTACTGCGCCCAGTACGCTAACACGAGATCCAGCACGTACTGCCGTGGTCCCAGGGACTCAAACGCTGGAGTCGTCACAAAAACATCGCCGATGTTCATTTGGCACGGGAGAGGAACTTGGAAAAAATGGGTTCGGACTTTTTTTTTTTTTTGATTTTGGTCTGCCTTGTTTTCGATGCGGGTGAAGTCTGTGTACGAGTACGCCGGTGCCAACGAGACCGAGCTCTCGTTCTCTGTCGGTGAGCTTATCGACGTGATCGACGAGGTGAGCCACTTTGTCGTGCTTCTTCTTTTTTCCACTAACAATGGTTGAGCGCTCTCAAGGGACTCGGAGATGGCTGGAAGCAGGGACGCCTCGTGAGCACAAACCAAACGGGCTGGTAACGTACCTTTGCGTTCTGAGTAGATCTAACGAGAGTACGTGCAGGTTCCCAGAGGCGTACTGCGAGGTTTGACTAAATCTACGCGAGGTAATATCAGTAACAAACAACAAACATAGAACGTGGACTCGAGCGCAGCCAGTGCCGTGCCCGCCGCCGGATTTGCCGACAACGACGACTGGGGTAACAGTGCAGCGCAGGCTGAGTCTGGACAGGACAGCTACTACTCTGGCAACCAACCTCTCCAGCGAACTGGAAGTGCGTTCTTTGTGAGCTTGGAAAAACACCCAACGGTTTTTTTTCCCTTTTTCTTTTCAAAACAGCAAAGTCGAGTGGTGGTACTCTCAATCGCCTGTCGATGATGTCGTCCGCTGGTCGAGGAAGCGACGATTTTTTGGGCGTCGGCTCCAAAAAGGAGAAAGAGTGTGAGAGCGCGCTCAAGATTGTCCTCATCGTAATCCACCGTTTATCTTCTTTTGCCAAAACGGTCCAACAACAACAAAAAAAAAAACTCCGTAGGATGGACCTCGCTGGAAGGAGGAGGAGGCTGTGTTCACAGTGTCGATCAGCAACCCGGAAAAGAAGAGCAAGCTTGCCGGCATGAAGGAGTTTATTGCTTACTCTGTCGTGTCAACCAACGGCCACACGGTTGAACGTCGGTACAAGCATTTTGACTGGCTGAACGACCGCATCGCCGGCAAGTTCCACGTCTTTGCTTTGCCTCCTCTGCCCGAGAAACAAATCGCAGGTTTGTGCATTCGGACTCTTAGTGTAGATCTCTTGACACGCTTTTAATCATGGCAGGTCGATTTGACGACAACTTTATCGAGCACCGACGCATGCTACTGGAGAAGTGGATCAATCGCATTATCCGCAACCCAGTGTTGCGCAACAGCGAAGTCATCAAACACTTTTTGACATGCACCGACGAGGACGTACGGCACACGGACGGAATGCCCCCCCTGGCTTTTTTAAGGAACTATTTTTTTTTTTTTCTGTAGGAATGGAAAAATGGCAAGCGCAAAGCTGAAAAGGACCCTGTGACTGGTACGGGCCTGTTCCTGACCGTCGTGCCGCCATCCACAAACGCTTTTGGTGTTGACGGAAACGCCGGTGAAATGGTTCAGTTTGGTAAGTTTATGAAGACAATGCAGAAGGACGTGCAAACGACCATCAGCACCTTCGAGTCATTCAATAAGACGTCTGAAGGTAGTTGTACAATGCAAAAAAAAATAAAAAAATTGCGCCTTATCAACCGGGTATGGGACTGCAGACATGGCGCGTCAGTATGAAAGGCTGGGTTTCATGTTTGGGCTGTTGTCTGGAACAACGCCTCATCGCGGTGATGCCACAGTTATCAACAATATGCAGTCATGGGACTCGCGCCACGACAACACAGACATGTGGGAACTTACCCAGGCCATTAGCGAGACTTCCAAAGTGTTCAAGCAGGTCTCGGAGGCGTGGAAGAAGGAGGTACGAAGCCAGCAAAAAGATTGTATTTATTCATTTATTTTTGAAAAAATTATAATCAGCCCGTCGCGGCCGTCAATCCTCTGGTCGAGACTCTCAAGGAATGGTCTGGCTTGATTCCTGGCTATGCGGTAAGAGGAAAGAAGAATGTTTTGTTCTGAAAAACCTGCTATTATTATTAATTAATCAACAGGCGCCCCTTGAGCAGCATGCCGCAACCAACCGTAAATTGCAGCAACCGCAAAGCCAAAATGATCCCAACATGAGTAAGAAGGCCGGGCTTGTGTTCAACGCCACGCTGGCCGAAGTGAACCGTTTTCACGACGAGCGCCGCGACGACTTTAACAACTCCATCGCGCAGTTCCTGCAGGCCCACATCGACCACCACAAGCATGTCACTCAGAATCTCGAAAAGGCGCTGAAGATGTTCCAGCCCGTGTCACAAGCGCAAGCACCAGTCGCATCCACTTTTGACGAATAAGTTAGTATACACACACACACATACATGGTTTGTTTTTCTGTTTCAGATGAATATTTTTTTTTTTTCAAATGCACACTCCCGAGTCATAGTGTTACAGAACAGGAGGCCAGTTTAGTACTTGCCCGACTTGCCGACCTTGTCAGCCGACTTGGCGAGGAAATCAGAAAACTCTTGCGCGGGGGCCTTGATAAAGGCAGCCTCCTTCCAGAGATCGGGGGTGAGGAACTGGTAGGTGAGGCGGATGCACTGGAAAGTGGCCATGACAAAGTTGCCGAGGGTGCGGGTAGAGCCGCACGAGGCAGTGTAGCAGTCAGCAACACCAGCCATCTGCAGGAGCTTCTTGGGGACGGGGGCAGCGACGATGCCAGTGCCACGGGGGGCGGGAATCAGGCGGACACGGACCGAACCGCTCTTGCCAGAGACCTTCTCGGGGACAGTGTGGGGCTCACCGAGCTTGTTACCCCAGTAGCCACGGCGAACGGGGATGACGTTAAGCTTGGCGTCTGCATATCGACAAATCGAGAGGGGAGATGTTAGAACGCAAAGAAAATATTCCGTAGAAAAACTGGCAGGAGAAAGGTGGGAAGTGTGAAAAGGAAAACAAAACGTATCAGAAGGAACCATTGGAAAGTAATTTGTGGATTTATCTTCAAAGTCACAATAAAAAAATTGTGCTCAGCAAAAGATTTAGCCCAAACTTTATCATCATTGTAAAAACGAGTTTGTGTGTGCGTGTGTTTGTCAAGAGGATGGAGAAAGAGCCTCTTACCGATGATGGCACCGCGGATGGCAGTGGCGACTTCCTTCGAGCACTTGGAGCCAAGACCGACGTGGCCGTTGTAGTCACCGACGACGACGTGGGCCTTGAAGCGGGTGCGCTGACCAGCGCGGGTCTGCTTCTGGACGGGGGAGATCTTCATGACCTCGTCCTTGAGCTTGGGGAGGAAGTGGTCAACGATCTGGTACTCCTTGATGGGGAGCGAGAACAGGAAGATCTGCTCAATGCTCTTGATCTTGCCGTCCTTGACCAGGCGACCCTGTTTGTTTCAAAGAGACAGTCAGTACAGCAAACTATGCAGGAGGAGCATACAAGCTTGGTGACGGGGATCCAGGGGCCTTCGCCCTCCTCCTTCTTGCCGCCACGGGGCTTGCCACCGCGTCCACCACGCTCACCGTCCTTTCCACGGCCACGACCAAAGCCTGTCGAACATGGAAATTACAACAAAAAAATTTTTTTTATTATTAAAAGACGTCCTCCGGAAATTGGCACGGCGTACCTCCACGGCCCTTCTTCTCACCAGCGTCACCCATTGTTTTGAAAACACGCGAGTTGTTCTGCAGTTGCCAAATTAGACAAGGTTCGCAGACACGAAACAGTCTCTTCCATCCATCCATCCATCCATCCATCCTAGCCAATCCACTCCTCAAACTGAGCCACTCCGCACCACCCCCACCCCTTCTCCCTCCCTCCCTCCCTCGCTCCCTCTCTCCCTCTCTCTCGTCCATCCCCCACTCCTTTCGCAACGGCGGCCCGCAAGACACGCATACCTTTTTGAAAGAGACCCGGCATTTTTATCACAGTGCCATTCCCATGTTGGTGTGCTCGCATTGCACCAGCTCGCACATTGAGCACGACTCGGCCACGGGCCAGACGATTTGTCAGGCGTGCAACTACGTATGCGAGCGGCTTGTTTTGGGGGGTTGGAGAGGGCTGACTTCACCGTTTTTTATGCAGGTGCTTGAAGAGAATGCCATTGTCTCTGAGGTGACCTTTTCAGAAACGGCTTCTGGCGCGTCTGTCCTGCAAGGCCAGGTTTGTTTATGCCCCCCCTCCTGTTTTGACCCGGACCCGCCTCTCCCTAGTTTATTTCGGCAAGCAGCGGCACAAAGCCTCTTGCCACTGGACCTGGCTTCTCGGGCCTCTCGCGCGAATCACGCGAGATTACGCTTCGCAACGGTCGAATGCGTATAGCCACGCTGGCCGCTGCTCTGCGCCTCAACTCGTACATTGTCGAAGCCGCCCAGCGCCTCTTCCAGGCCGCGATGCAGCACAACTTTATCCAAGGCCGCAAGACCCAGAACGTAGTCGCGGCGTGCCTGTACATCATTTGTCGCCGAGAGCAGACGCCGCACATGCTCATCGACTTTTCAGACATGATCCAAACAAACGTGTTTGTGCTCGGCGACACCTACACAAAGTTTATCAACCTCCTGCATCTGAAGATGCCCATTGTCGACCCGTCACTCTACATCGAGCGCTTTGCCAGTCGCCTCGAGTTTGGCGACAAAAGCCGTCTCGTCGCCGTCACGGCGCTACGTCTCGTGGGACGTATGAAGCGTGACTGGATGCAGGTGGGCCGTCGGCCCTCGGGTCTCTGCGGTGCAAGTAAGTAGTCGTTTGTTTGTTTTTCCCCTTGCTGACTTGCAACGTGCAGGTCTCCTCATCGCCGCACGCCTGCATGGTTTCAAGCGCACGCACAAGGAAATCATCGAAGTGGTGCGTGTGTGCGAGCTGACGCTGCGCAACCGTCTCAGCGAGTTTGAGCAGACACCCGCTGGCCAGCTCACTCCACAAGAGTTTGAGACAATCGACCTTGAAGAAGAGGCCGACCCGCCTTCATTTTCCCAGGCCAGAAAAAGGCAAAAGCTTTCTCTCGTAGACAAGCCACGGCAGGAGAAAGAGGCTGCCTCCTCATCGTCGTCGTCGTCGTCAGCCGCAGCAGGTGCTGCGGTATCAGTGACGACCGGTGACGTTGGGGTAATTATTTTTTTTTTTTTTACATTTTTCTCTTTTGTTTTTGAACGAACGAATAAATAAATTAAAAAAACAGGTCGCTGAGGATCTTAGTGGCGTACCCGTGTCCACTGTCGAGGAGACAGAGCGCGAGATGGAGGCTGATTTGCTAAAGATGGAAAAGGAAGAGTGTACGTTCTTCACTCTTTTCAAGTTTTGTCGTACTAAAAAGTAACTCTTCTAGTGCAACGTATTCAGGCCGTCATTGAGGAAGAAAGGACACGAAAATCTGGGGCCGGTGGCAGTAGCAGCAGTGCTAGCGCCGGGAGAAGCAAGGCCACCGACGGACCTGCCGAAGGAGAGACAGATGTGGAGGTAGAAGAGGAGTCCCTATCTGACCTGGACGAAGACCTGGAGGTGGTGGGTGCGATCCTCACACCGGATGAGGTGGAGGTTAAGACGCTGCTCTGGATGGAGGCCAACGAGGAGTACCTCAAGCAGCAACAGGAGAAGCAAAGGCTACTTGCTGAAAACGGTGGTCTTGAGAAGCTCGAAGCTCGCAAGGCAAGTCATTCAAGTTTTTTTGTTTTTTTTTACTAGGACTGACAAACAAGCAAACCAAAAAAATTCGAGCAGAAAAAACGCAAGCTGCGCGCAGAGATGAAAGGACTGCCACCCGCACAAACGGCAGCGGAGGCGACCTTCCAGGCTCTCCAACAGAAAAAGCTGTCCAAGAAGATCAACTATGCCGTCCTCGAGAACCTCTTTAGCAGTTCCGAAAAGAACCCAGAGCCTGCACAATAGATTATTTGTTTTTGTTTTGTTAGTTTAAAAAGTCACGGGAATGTCACGTACGCCTTGAAAAAAAAATTGCACACGACCTTGGCTCTTACCCTCGGCACGGGAATAGAAACCGTGCTTGTGGATGGACCCACCAGTGGTGTCCTCGTGCTCAAGCTGAACCGCCCAAAGACCAAGAATGCGTTCAACGGCGAGCTGGTAACCTGTGCAACGTTCTTGTTGAAGTAACCCGCCTGTTCACCAGGTTACGACCCTGACCGAATTGCTGCGCTCATCCAAAGACGACGAACACGTCAAGGTGCTCGTGCTCTCTGGAACGGGCGATCTGTTTAGCAGCGGTGCTGACCTGCAGGACTCGCCGGCTGCTGAGGACCCCGACATGCCCTACCGTGGCTCGCCCGTCGGCATCCTGATGTATGTTTTTTGTTTGTCTCGATTGATAATGTTGTTTTACCGCGCTACCAGGTGGGAGTTCATCCACTATCCCAAGCCCATTGTCGTGGCGGTCAACGGTGGCGCCGTCGGGATGGGCGTCACTCTGCTTCTTCACTGTGGTACACAGCTCGTGTTTCTTCGTTGTTTTGACAACAACATGCTCTCTCACACAAAGATATCGTCTACGCCGTAAAGGACGCCTATTTTTTCACGCCCTTTGCTCGCAACGCCCTTGCTCCAGAGTTTGCGAGCTCACTGCTCCTGCCCGAGATCGTGGGCCCGTCGCTGTCCAACGAGATGCTCCTCGCAGGCAAGCGCGTGACGGCCCAAGAAGCCCACCACCACAAGCTCGTCAGTGCCGTGTACGACACGAAAGAGGCGTGCCTCCAGGCTGCCGTTGACATTGCCAAGCAGATGAGCTCGTTCCCTCTCGCGGAAAAGGTAATAAAATAATAATAATAAAAAGATCCCTTGGTTTTTTTAATTGTTTTGAAAAAAAAAAGTCACTGCCCCTGTTTAAAAGCATGATCCGAAACCCCAGCCGCCTGAAGGACATTGTCAGTGTGTACAACATGGAGGGAGACGTCCTGGATACTCGCCGCAAGAACGGCGAGTCTGCCGCTGCCATTTTGCAGTTCCTCTCTCAGAAGAAGGGCCCTGATAGCAAGCTTTGACGTGTTTTTTTTTTTCTCTCGTGTTCTTGCTGGTGCTGGTGGTTATATCATCAATTTACGTTGTCTGTACAAATACACAGTCGTTGCCAACCAATGACAGCAGCGCTACATGAGAGGGATCGGGTAAACGCGATTTTGCACCCGTCATTGTTTTGGGCGATGCTTGCCGCTGGCCATGCCGATCCCTCGTCCCGCTTGCAGTGGCTGATGTTGGTGCACAGGCCCGCTTCCAAAAGGGATTCACACGAGTTGACGATCGGAAGCAGGCGCTCGTCGCAGGCCAGGGCCTTGAGGGTGCACGCCTCTGCGCAACTCTGCCCGTTTTGGCCGATCGCAAGCGTGCCGTTCGATACGAGAGCGGGATCCCGTTGGGTGGACGAGGAGCTCAGGGCGGCAGCAAATGGGCTGTCATGGGCCAGAATGATCAGCGTGTTGGTGAGCCATGACAACACGACCACGCCTTGGTGGATACCGCGCACGATCCCGTCAGCCCCACGCGACAAGAGGCCCAGCTGTGTTTGCAATAGGTCGTTCCAGCCATCGTTCGGATCGCTCATCAGATGGTAGTGCTTTTTTTGGGAACAGGCTGCGCATACGAGAGCGACCGTGCGATATCGGAAGGCACTCACGTCTGCGATCTTGTCCACCACCACGACTGCGACTTGAGCGAGCGTATCCCGAAGCCACTGGTCATAGCTGGCAATCGCTGCCCGCTCAAAGGACTGCACGAGCATGCGGGTGCGATCTTGGACCAGCGCGGCAAACATAGGCGGGTCCCTGGGCATGCGCATCCCGTCGAACCGGGTGCGCTGCAGCTTGCTCGTGGTCGTGTACGTTCCCATCGCGTTCGTCGCGAGCGTGTGGTGCGTCCGTGGCACTTCGGGGTAGAGACATTCCCATCGGATGCCGTGCAGGTCCTTGTCGTGCACAAACAGGGCGCGAATGTAGTCGTCCCACTCTTGCGGGAACTCGGGGAAGTGCGGGTTGCTCACAAAAAACGCGTCGGGCGGCCAGTGCCGCGCAACGTGCTCGAGATACGTGTGCCTCGACAGCATCCACCCGAGGCCCATAAAGTGCTCGCCTCGCCGCACGGCCAGCTCGTCACTGCTCGTTGCCAGGAACCCGTTGTCGCCCCAGGCGGACACACAGAACTGCGATGGATCGAGGGCTCCTGCCGAGGCCACAGCGGCTGCAGCCGTGAAGAAGGCCACAAGGTCCCAGGCCACGTCCAAGTCGTCCTCGAGCAGCACGGCAAAGTCGTCCGGCCCCTCTGTGAACGCCATGTCCAGTGTCCACCGGTACAGATGTGCCAGATGAACACTAGCAGGCGCGAGCTCCTTGTTGCGCGCAGCCACGGGGACGGTCGCGGTCATGAGCGTGGCGCCGTGCCGTGCTGCAACGTTGCAGGTCGAGCGCCAATCCTCGAGCGATCCGGCATCGTTCACAACCACAATGTCCAAGGCAGCCGCAAAACAGGTTGTTTGCATCTGCGCGTCCACCTGCAGACGTAGCTTGCGCAACAGCCGATCGAGCTGAGTGGCACGCTGACCAGCCGTGAGGACCCAGAAGCGCAGACGGAACTGTTGCGGCTGCTGCCCTTGTTGCGGCTGCTGGCGGTGTTGCGGCTGCGGATCGAGGGGGAGGGCAACAAAGAGCGTCAGCTGGACGAGCAGCAGCAGCACGCACGCAAAGGCCGCGATGGCCCAGTAGCTGCGGCGACTCGTATGTATTTTTTGACGTCGAAAAAAAAAAAATAAACATGCATTCAACCGCATGTTTTCTTCTTTCCTATTCGTATTGTCGGACAAGGCATACTAATTCGAGTTGTTGTCTGTGAGGTGTGTCCGCCATCGCAGTGCTAGGGTTCCTTTTCCCTTTCTTCGTCGAGTTAATGTCGATTGTGAACGATGAATGCAAAGTGAATTTTGTCCTCAGCGAAGTTCTACAATTTATTATATTCTTTCTTTTTCTATCTTGTTTTTATATTTCGCTCCTTCTTTCTTTTCAACCACTGTATTCTCTCCTCTCTTGTGCTTTTCACAACATTCTGAATACGCACTCTCTTTCCGACCATCAGCGTTATCGAGTACGGGAACAC
>Ga0302227_10001068_pt1 | contig 20968 bp, 22 predicted proteins | sample II_Palsa_N1_1_FD_193525 | JGI IMG/M metagenome (GOLD analysis project Ga0302227, IMG submission 193525) | Peat permafrost microbial communities from Stordalen Mire near Abisko, Sweden - II_Palsa_N1_1 | ecosystem: Environmental > Terrestrial > Soil > Palsa > Peat permafrost | place: Sweden... | reverse complement strand
CAATCCATTATTGAGGTAGTCGCCAATCGCTAGCCCCATTCCGGCCTGGTCACGTCCCTGCTGGTTCAACGCGAAACCAGAGTAGTAGCTGGCATCCTCAAAAGTTCCATCGCCGTTGTTCATGTACAGATAGTTCGGCGATGAATCGTTGGTGACTACCAGGTCGACCTTGCCGTCATTATTAATGTCCACAAACGTTGCCGTGAATCCGTAGTATCGTGCTTTGTCAGAGACACCCGCTTTCTCGCTGACATCCGTGAAGGTACCGTCCCCATTGTTGTGAAATAAATGATCCGGCTCTCCCTGAAGTCCACGTGGACCGCACAGAGTATTGACTCCGCGAAACTGGCAGTAACTTAACCCAACAGCCGCGGAGCCTGGATCGGGTGGATGGTCCACATCGTAGTGAACATACCCCGGCACGAAGAGGTCAAGCCGACCATCGCCGTCATAGTCTCCAAAGGTCGCGCCGGTAGACCAGTTCCCCAGCATCACGCCTGCCTTTTCTGCCACATCGGTAAAAGTTCCGTCATGGTTGTTGTGATAGAGCCTGTTCTTGCCGAAGTTGGACACATAGATATCCGGCCATCCATCGTTGTCATAATCACCGATGGCAACGCCATATCCCCACCGGTCGTTTGTCACTCCAGCTTTGGCTGAAACATCGGTGAATGTGCCGTCGTGGTTGTTATGAAACAGCGCTGCATGAGGCGGTTCCGACTTACCCTTCAAGGCATCGTACGTAGAGCCGTTGACCAGGTAGATATCGAGCCAGCCGTCATTGTCATAGTCTAATAAAGCGACTCCTGAACCAGTGGTCTCCAGAATGTATTTCTTTTCCGGTGTGCCCATCACATGATGCCAACTTGTCAGACCTGCTTGTTTGGCAACATCCTGGAAGATTACTGGACCGTCTTTGACAAATCCTCCAGCGGTAATCGGACGCAACTCTGAGTCCTTTACCGCAGCGAACACACCTGCCGTCGCAGAACCACCCTTAGGAATAGCCGGGACGGGTTGATCCTGGCTCGAACCTGCGTTTGGCTTCCCTGAGTCCTGTGCCCTGCCAATCGATCCCAACAGGACTTCGCCGATCAAGACGGCCATCAGGATCTTTTTTTGAAGATGTTTCATAGCCTCATTCTTCTCTTCCCTTTTCACCAAACATGAGAGTGGCTCCATCCAGATCAACATGATTGGAAAGTCGTTGATGAACCACCTGATCCCACCTTTTCAAGTGATAATCGCCATCCCTGCATCATCGGCCTTTGGAAGTGTCCCTGTCTATATCTATATCCCCATCAACTGATTGGCCAACATATCGGACTCACTTAAGTCGAGGTGCAGGGGTAGCACAGAAGGTGTAGAGAACTCGAACTTCTTTCCGGCTATCTTTGCTAGAGATTCATCTTTTGCTGATCGTTGGGCCTGGAACGCTTGCTTCTCTTCTGCATGTATCGAGCTGTCTGCGAGGGTGATGGGCCCTAGCTGACAAAATTTGCAATCCTGTCCAGGAGCCCCGATGCTGAAAGTAGCTGCGTCCCTTAATTTGCTTATCGCGCCGTCTCTCTTTACTTCATGCCTCAGCACTAGGCGTGGTGACCGAAGATCAAGCGGCTTGGTTAAGCTCCGGTCGGAATGCTTCCAAATTCTTGCCGCGACCCTCGCATTGCTGCTAATGACAGCCTGCGGTGGAGGGTGGAATGGCTACTCGGGTCAACCTCCGACAATTACGAAGCAGCCCGTGAATCAAACCGTAAATGTGGGTCAGACCGCTACGTTCAGCGTTACCGCAACAGGAACCGGAACACTTACTTATCAGTGGTTCGACAATGGAACAGCGATCACCGGAGCCACTTCAAGCACTTACACTACCCCTGCCACAGCCAGCACCGACAGCGGTTCCGTCTTTACCGTTACTGTAACCAATACGGCGGGAACCGTAACCAGTTCGCCTGCGACGCTTACGGTAGCAGCCGGTTCTACAACGGTGGAACCGAATGCTCCCCTTGTTATCAGCCAACCGGCGAATCAAACAGTTCAAGTGGGCCAGACTGCGACGTTCAGTGTTACTGCCAGTGGGACCGCTCCACTTACTTACCAGTGGTATAAAAACGGAACTCTAATTCCGGGGGCCACTTCAAGCAGCTACACCACTCCTGCGACGGTGATCGGAGACAATAACTCGCAGTTCACCGTCACCGTGACTAACTCTGTTGGGTCAGCCAAGAGCAATCCTGCAATCCTTACGGTGATTAATACGATTCCGGTGGCAACTAGCCTTGCGTGCAACTCGTCCACGCCACCGTACAACTCATCAGCGACTCTCGTTCCCACATTTTCGGGTGGAACTGCGGTAATCGGTTCGACCGGAGTTGGAAGTAGCGATATTACCTTGTCTGCAATCAGCGGCGGTTCCTATTCAACACCGCAACTTATCGCACCGAAAACCTATACCCTATCGGTCACCGGCACAGGAGGAGCAGTTGCTTCCACAACATGTACCGTCACGCCAACCAATGTAACCATCTCGCCGATCTCTCCTGCGAATTCGACGATAGCGCCGGGGACTCAGGCCTTTACCGCAACCGCTTCTGGCGGAGCTACGAATACTTTGATTTGGACCGCCAATGTGGGAACTTTTGTTGGAAATGTTTGGACCTCCCCTAATACTGTAGGCACCTACACAATCACCGCTACGAGTGTGGATGAGCCTTCCGTGTCGGTCACCACTACGGTGACCATTAGCTTGCCGGTTATCACGACGCAACCGTCGAGCGTAGATGTTTGCAACAGTGCCTCGGCAACACTCTCTGTCGTGGCACAGTACGCAAGCACCTATCAGTGGTTTTTCAACGGATCACCGATTGCAGGCGCCACCAGCTCCAGCTACTTCATTCCTAGCGCTATCGCGATCGACGCCGGCAGCTACACGGTCACAGTTACGAATGCTGCTGGCAGTGTCACTTCACATGCAGCCACGGTCCTGATTGGAAGTTCTATCACCTCCAATCCCGCAAGCCTTTCTATCACTCAAGGCCAAACCGCTACATTCTCTGTCGCAGCTGCTGGCGACGCTCCATTCAGCTACCAGTGGTATGTAATTGCTCCGGGCGCCTCTACTGGAACTGCGATTGCTGGCGCTACCTCGAGCTCCTATACAACACCAGCGATGAGTTCGAGCGGATCCAAATACTACGTCACGGTTACAGATACCTGTGGAACGCTGCTTACAAGCACGTCGGCTACCCTCACGGTCAACGCGGGTAATGTTCCGCCTACGATCATCACACAGCCTGTCAGCCAGACCGTGTCGATTGGCAGCACGCCAACCTTCTCGGTCACCGCTACAGGCTCGCCTACGCTTACCTATCAGTGGTACCGGATTCCTGCTGGAACCGTGAACGGTATCGCGATATCGGGCGCAACCGCTACTACCTACACGGTGCCCGCGACCGACACTACGGTCAGCAACGATCAGGATGGCTACTATGTCATCGTCTCGAATAGCTACGGACAGGCGACATCTCAGACCGCCACGCTGGTGATCGGGAGTGGAATTCAGATCACGAAGCAACCTGTGAATGTGTATGTCAACCCCGGAGATTCAGCTACGTTTTCGGTAACCGCTGTTTCGTCCCTCCCTCTGACCTACCAGTGGTTTGAGGCAGCTCCTGGAAGTTCTACCTTCTCCGCGATCCCAGGGGCAACGAGCACAACTTATACGCAAGCTTCGACGGTTACTACTGACTCTGGGTCGGTCTTCTATGTCGTTGTGAGTAACGGATCCTCTCCTTCGGTCACTAGCAGTTCCGCTTCACTTTTTGTTGGCGCTCTAACAGGCATCAGCAATCTTTGCTCCGGTTGGATCTCGCTTGGCGATGCGCTTCCTCCTAACCCTTCCTGTGCGATTCAACTTTCCGCAGCTTCAATTGGTCAACGGGGGGAGATCGTCTGGCCGAACATTATCTCCACGGGCAATATTCAACTCAGCTTCACTTTGACTACCAGTAATTCAAGCAATCCTCCAGCTGATGGCTTCGCCATGACGTTAGGTGATCCATCTCTTGGAGCAACCACCAGCAGCATCGGATTAACCGGAGGCGGCTTAGGCGCTGAAAGCATTCCTGGAATAGTGCTTGCGTTCGACGATTACCACGATCCTGGCGATCCACCTGTTCCTTACATCGGTGTGGGTCGAGGAGAAACCGCTTTGTGGGAAAAGCCCTACTTAAACGTCAATACAAACATTCCTCCCCTCGCCGCTGCAGGAGCCACGGTATCGCATGATTATGTGGTCTCTATCGTTCAAGGAATGATGACTGTGACGATGGATGGCACACAGGTCTTTTCAGGCAACGTTACTGTTCCTCCTGTCGCCTACCTCTACTTCAGCGCTTCTACTGGTGCTCTCGATGAAGAAGCAGTCATTAGCAACCTTTCAGCCACCGTTACTGCACCGTCCAACTAGCGGCGGACGAGGAGAATTTATAGATGCGATTGCTCGTATTAGCATGTATTTGGTTATTCGGAACCACTGCGGCGGCCTGGGCTCAAGCGGTCGCCACCGGAGAATCTCACAGTGGAGACGCTGGAGTAACTTACCACTGGGTTCATACAAATGCTCCTCCGGATGGCGGATGTGGCTGCTTTCCACTGAATGGTGGTGGCATCTCGGCCTCGTGGAATTTCGGACCTCGGCTAGCGGCAGTTGCAGAATTTAGTGTGGATCACACCAGCAATGCTCTCTCCTCTAGTAGGTCGCTGACGTTGACTTCTTATCTTGGAGGCGCTCGTTATCGTCTGCCTCAACCTTGGATGCATGGTGAACACGCCTTACGGCCTTTCGCTCAAGTCCTTGTAGGAGCAGCGCACGCTGGTGGTGGAATGGCCGGCGTGGCCGATGGAACTTCTGCTTTTGCAGGCCGCCTGGGAGGAGGAGTCGACCTGCCGTTGAACTCCGGAATCGCTGTTCGGCTCATCCAGGCGGACTACTATATGACCTCTTTCAAAAACTCAGCAGACGATCGCCAAAATAATGTGCTGCTGGGGGCGGGCATCATCCTTCACTGGTTCCGATGAACGCTGAAAATCTATAGCTGACAAGTTCTAAATATCCTACTGACTCTCAGATAAGCTGACCTAACGATTGATGGGATTTTCGATCAACACGTGGCCTTCGCTTTAGCGGCAAGAGCGACAAACTCTTCCTTTCCAAAAGCCGTTCCTGCGATGCCCCAGCCACCTTCGGCTGCCTCTGTCAGCAAAACCCAAGTTCTTACTGTCTGTGTGACATCACCGGACACCTTCGCAACGATCTCAGTGATCTCTCTCGTGAGTTGTTTCTGACCATCCCGTGTGAGAGCTGAGGGCGGTGTTACGACCTGAACTCGTACCGTGCGCGCTGCTGCTGTCGCGCCGGTCTGGACATATGAGGCCTCCATGCGATGAATGTAGGCGGCTGTGTTATTCAGATGAAAGGAACCTGGAGTGGAAACACCTTCGGCACGGAGGACCGCATGGATAAGCTCTTCTCCGAGTTGACGTGTGCTTCCTTCGGGAAAGAGGTCTGCTGCGGCGTATACATCAATCATTGGCATGAAAAAACTCCTCTGAAATTGGTTCGGGTGAAAGACGGCAATCGAGACGAAGCGTTGTTACATTCCGCTTCCGCCGTACCGTACACCTGCGCAGCAGACGGCGATGGCAACGCACCGCACTCTTAAGGCTTCAAACCCACCTGGCCATGATACGATATGTATACACCTATCGATCAATAGGTGAATGGGAGCCTACATGAATTTGAGTTTGGAAGGCAGAGTTGCAGTGGTAACAGGTGCTTCCAAGGGAATCGGCGCTGGCATTGCAAAGACACTCGCCGAAGCTGGAGCGACCGTCGTTGTCAATTTTTCAACCGATCAGAAGGGCGCAGACGCAGTCGTATCGAACATCGTGGCGAAGGGAGATAAGGCCATCGCTGTTCAAGGCAACGTCGCCAAGGCCGCTGAAGTTCAGCATCTGTTTGCGGTAACGAAGAAGGAGTTTGGAAAGCTCGACATCCTCGTCAATAATGCTGGAGTCTACTCGTTCGCTCCGATTGCGAATCTTCAAGAGGACGAATTCCATCGCCAGTTCAACACGAACGTTCTTGGTTCGCTACTGACAATCAGGGAGTCGCTCCAGCTCTTCGGCCCGAACGGTGGGACCATCATCAATATCAGCTCGGTCGCAAGCACTGGTCGCGCTCCGGCTATGGTCGTCTATGCCGCCTCCAAGGCCGCAGTGGATTCCGTGACACGTGTGCTGGCTGCAGAACTCGCTCCGAAGAAGATCCGTGTGAACACCGTAGCACCAGGCGCAACAGAGACCGAAGGGCTTGCTGCCGTGGGTTTTAGCGGAGAAAAGTTGGAGCAGGCCGCTGCAGGCATTCCGCTGGGGCGCGTTGGTCAACCCATCGATATCGGTCAAGCCGTCCTCTTCTTAGCCTCTGAAAGCTCTTCCTGGATTACAGGGGAACGCATTCAGGTGTCGGGCGGCCAGCACTTCTAGATCCTTTCCCGTCTCTATCAGTTCGCTATATATCCACAGATCGTACGCTGTAGGCGGCATGTATCGGAATCCTCTGTCAACCAATTATTGGACCTTGTTACGCAGACGCGTACGAGGCCCGGAAATGGACCTCAATTCAGAAAGGTAACTAAACTGATGAGTCTCGCAACTGATCTCTCGACCCTCAAAGACGCCGCCCACGCGCGAATGCCTAAGGAGCAATCCGACGCAATTTCGAAGTCCATAGAAGATTTCATGGAAACCTGGAATCCTGCGAACGCGATCAATGTCGGGCAGCCATTTCCAGACTTCAGCCTGTCGGATGCAACCGGCAAGCAGGTGTCCATGAAGGAGCGCTCGCAAAGGGACCTCTGCTCATTTCGTTCTACCGGGGAGGATGGTGCCCTTACTGCAATATGTCCCTGAAAGCCCTTGAAGACAGTCTCTCGGCCATCAAAGCCAGAGGTGTGACGCTGGTCGCTATCAGTCCCGAGCTGCCCAATCAGTCCCTCACCATGCAGGAGAAGAACGAGCTTCAGTTCCCGGTCCTCTCCGACGTGGGTAACAACCTCGCCCGCAAGCTCGGAATCCTGTTTCAACAGCCAGAAACAGTGCGGCCCATCCTGAAAGCCTACGGTGTTGATCTACAGGCGCGAAACGGAGACGACAGCTTTGTGGTTCCGTTTCCCGCGTCTTATCTCATCGACAGCAAAGGCACGATCCGATATGCATTCCTTGACCCGGACTACACCCACCGCCTGGAACCATCGACTGCTCTGGGGTGGATAGACGAGTTGCAGCAGCGGTAAGTCGTTGGGCTCATCAAGGACATCCGCAACGATCTGCCATGAAGCCGAGTCCACAATATAACGCCTGCAATTATGGGCAAATACCGATGTAAACATCGGACAGCGCACAGGAGATGAAGCGATGAGTGGAGATCTGCAAGGAAAAGTCTTTCTTGTCACGGGGGCAACGGAGGGGATTGGCAAAGCAGCCGCGCGCGAGTTCGCGAAGCGAGGGGCGGAGCTCGCCCTCGTCGCGCGAAACAAGGAAAAAGGCGAACGCCTCGTTGCCGAATTGAGGAAGGCGACGGGGGACAACGACATCAGTTTGATCGTGGCGGACATGTCGAGCATCGCCGATATCAAGCGCGTCGCCGCCGAATTCCGCGCCTACCACACGAAGCTCGACGTGCTCGTGAACAACGCGGGGGCGCTCTTCAAAGATTACCAATTGAGCAAAGACGGACTCGAGATGACGTTCGCGCTCAATCACATGGGCTACTTCGGCCTTACTTTTTCGCTCCTCGATCTCCTCAAGAGCACGAAAGGGGCGCGCGTCGTCTCGACCTCAAGCATGGGGCACAAAATAGGGAAGTTCGAGCTCGGCCGGATCGCCAAGCGTGAACCGGGGCATGCCGGCTGGCCTGCGTACGGAGAGTCAAAGTACGCGAACATACTCTTCACGCGCGAGCTTGCACGAAGGCTCAAAGGCTCCGGCGCCACCGCCAACTGTTTTCACCCGGGCTTTGTGCACACGGGCTTTGGACTGGACAACGGCGGGTTTCTCAAGTTGGCGTTTAGCGTGGTGAGTCCCATTTTCGCGCGAACCCCGGAGAAGGGGGCCGAGACTCTCATCTGGCTTGCCACAAGTCCCGAGGCCGCGTCCCACACAGGAGAGTACTTCTCCGACCGCAAAGTCACGAAAGTGGTAGAGCCTAGGCGGAACGACGAACTGGCCAGAGGCTTATGGGAGCTCTCTGAGAAGCTCTACAGCTGACAGCGTTCCGCCGCGGACCCGCGGGAACAACTCCACGGATCAACCCACGCTGAACATGTGCTTCGTCTGATCACGCCGTTTCGGGCCTTTGCTGGAACGCATGCCCGGCGGCTCGGATTGCTGGCTCTCGCGGATCAGGGTGAGCAGGCCGCCGAGCCGCTTGTTCTCAAGCACCGCCGTCTCGGTGAAGCGTCAGGTGCAGCGGGGACGGGTCTCCCTTTTGCGAATGCTCCGGAGCGTGTCTAATGAAAGGTGAACATGTTTAAGTGTGCAGACATGTAGCGAGGGGCGAACGAAGAAAGTGTCAACAAAGAAGGCGAACAATTCAAAGAACCGGCTGCCCGCAAAGCAGTTTGCCCACGTGGCCAAGGTGCTTGCGGAGCCGCGTCGTGTGGAGATTCTCAAGCAAATCGCCGCGAACGGAGGGCACGTCGCGTTCGGCGACTTGGTGACGTTGCACAACATCACCAGCCAGACGATGTCGCACCATGTTCACGAACTGAAGCTGTCCGGCCTAATCGAGATCGTTCGCGAAGGAAGATGCGGAACCCTCCACTTGCAACGGGATGTACTGCAAGCTTATTTGAATGAGTTTAGTGACATTTAGCCTAGACGCCCGAAGCTATGTGCCCCTGGTTCTTGGCGAGTAAATCGAAGAATGCGTTTACGGCGGAAAGATACTTGCGGCCACTCCAAGCTGTATTGCTCCCCCTTTCTCATCCCGGTGTGAAGAGCGATGTCCAGTTCGGGCATGTGATGAGGGCAACGCTTCTCGATAGCTTCCCGCAGTTTCTTCTCCTCCTCGGCTGACAGAAAGCGCTTCCGACCATTCTTCTCGGGACGCTGCTCCACTAGACGAGCGGGATTGCCGCTGACTTTACCATCCGCGAGTGCGAGTTTGAATGCCTTACTGAAGACGCTCTTGTAACGATTCTTCGTAGCTGGTGCCCAATCGTGGTTGCCGAGCCATGCATCGATGTCGGAGGGCTTGATCTCTTCGACGAGGCGATTGGCGAAGTCTCTTAGGATCATGTCCATTCGCAGCTTGAAAGTCCGCAGGTCTTTTTGACCGTGGTTCTCATACCAAGCCACGGCTTCATCGCCGATTACACGAAAGCGGATGCCTCGCTGCTTCAAGTTGACTGGGAGTTTCACCCCGCGCAGAGCATCCGTCTTACGCACCTTGTAGAGCTTGATGGCGTCTCCGCGCCTGCCCACCTTCTCACGGTGTAGAACACCCTCGACTTTATAGCGAATCCACCAGATATCAGAGCCAGGTTCCTTCTCATAAACTCCCCGTTCTCGTTTCTCAATCCGTCTGGGCACTGGTCTACACCTCCGTAAATCGACAATAGCAAACCGGACTTCTACAATCTCGACTCAGGAACAAAGTGACACCAGAAGTGACACCAGCCGATTTTGAGCATGAAAAAGCCTCCCGAGTTGAGAGGCCTTGGTCGCTGTAACCTATTCATTTTGTGGATTTTATCTTGGTGCCGGGAGGGGGGGCGAACCCCCACGAGGTTGCCCTCGGCGGATTTTGAGACCGTAGGAGCCTCAAGTTCATCCACCCAGAATCATATGGATACAGCAACTTACGGAACGCCATCGTTCGGTTCCGTGAGATTATTTGAGGGTCTGTAAGTTCGATTTGGACAAAGTTTAGACCAAGTCAATCCGAACCATTTTCGCCTCGCTGTCAATATATCAAGCGGATCGCAATACAGCATAGCGGCGGTGCTTATTCTACGGCCCAGACGCTTTCTTCGCCTCCCTTGCCTCTCCTCACTGAATTCGGTAAACACAGGCCGACATCTCGGCACCAATCGAATCTGGCAATTACGCCGACGTTCGCCAGTCTGAGAGGATCTATCTCTATGCGATGGCAGTTTAGCCTGATCCGCCTGTCGGTATAAAGTAGTACGGCACGTTCTGGGATAGTCAATCTAAACAAGAATTAGTCCGCAGAGGGAACCCGATGAAGCGAACGTGGACGATCATAGGGGTAAATCAACGTGTTGGGCAGCTTGAAGTGGTACCAGGCTCTGTTTGGTCAGCCGGCTACCCTTCCTGCCCATGATTACTTTGGCAAATCCTCGATTCAGATGGAATGGAACAGTCTTGCTCTGCCTCCATGAGTGGGGTACGCTACCATCGGCTTCAGAGACCGCACTCATGTTCATCGTCGCATGGTAGTTTGAAAATTGCTGCGAACTGATTTCGTAACTCGACAAGCGCGCAGCCGTGTACTTTGCCGAAGCGCTGGCAAAACCAAGAAAACGATTGAGTGTATGCGCTTCCATCTTTTCGCACTTTTGCGAAAAGTATGAGCCGCTCATCGTAAGAGATGCTGGAACATCCATTGGCTCGCAACGCAAACGAGATAGCCAACTCCCGCGATCAGACCGGCGACCTTGCCAATCGCTGTCATCGGTTTCTTCTCGAGGTCAAGAAAAGGAAGAATTCCCCCCAGGCAGACAGGATTCTATACAGAATGCGAATCGAGACCGAAGACAACACGTAGAGCCAGACCCAAATCGAGGTAAACAGCGATGCAAAGAGAAACACTCTCATTTCCGGAAGATCCCGGATGTTTAAAGCCGTAGATCGAAAGATTGCCAATATTCTGACTGGTATGCAGCTTCCGCTCACCCCGCTCATAAGCATCAGCAAAATGCAAGTAAACACAGCAAAAGTGATATACGCCATTAAAAGCGTGGCGATTGTGTCAAGCAGTAGGAGCAGGATGACCCGCATCGCAGTTGGCCGCTTCGCCATTGAGCGAATAATCCAGCGGCTGATCAACACAGAAAAATAGTCCGGAAGACAGTTGATCGCAAGAGCGGCGGCAGGAAAGAGAAAAAGATCGGTATAGGCGCCATTTGTAGAAACAAGATGACCGCCAATCTCAATCAGCCAGAATCTGCGGAGAAAGAGAACTGTGGTTTCGAGGGAGATGACGACGGCGAAGAGCGACATTACCGTAGACCATAGAAAAAACGTCCAGGACAAAGCCTTCCGGCCAAAGATGCGGTCAATCAAATTAGGAAAGATGTTCCCCCAAACATAGATTTGTTCGTCGCCGGGCACGTTCTTGAGCCAAAGGCCAAGCCTGCGCCTGCCTTCCTCACTCACTCCGTCCTCGAACCATTCAAATGCCTTGGCGACTCCAACCGTAATGCCAAAGAACTTTGCTCCCTTCATGATGGAGCCGGCCTGGCTGAACAATGTGTCAGGAATTGTCATCGCGGAATGCAGTCAACATAGCACAGAGCCAGCTACAGCCAGCCGCCAGCTAAGTTAGGAAGATTGGTTCTCATGAACGCGCTTGTCGTCACCATCCTTGGCACTTGTCTTTCTCAGGATTGAATACACCGCCGGATTGTTCGATTCCAAGAATGTCCGACATCGATTCCTCTGCCTGGCGAGCCTAAGGTACTGCTTCGCCGGTCTCGTGACAACATCCCTAACGATTGCGTTGATGAGATCGGCAGCTTTTTATCCTTGCCGTACAAGTTCGGCAAGCCGTTCTTTGATGAGGGGGACCCGCTCGTTATCCAAGACGAATCCAGGAAGCACATCAAGGAACCGAGGTTCAGCGAGCAACATCTTTGCTGCCTCGGCCAGATAACGCCGAAGCTCTTGCGGAGATTCGGTGATCTCCTGAAGCAAGGTATCTCGTCCCTCAATCACAGCAACGAAATCTTCAAGATCGTGACTGGCCTGAAAATCCATCTTGCCGCGTCCCCGGAATGCTTCTATCTTCGTTCCGAGGAAAAACGGCGCAGTAATGACTCGGATCGATTGTCCGTTGGGCAGAGTGACTATGAACGCATGGCGAAGCGCCGACTCATACCAGATATTTGTGAACCCAAGGACTTCTTCGTTGAGTGCCAACACATCCACCGTTAGAGCGCCATTGTGCCACCGACAAGTGAGAGGTTTTTCTCCTTCGTCTTCTGTGAAATGGGCCTCGCGGAGACGTTCCGAGAACGCGATGTAATCCGCATACGTGACAATTTCGGCAATCACATCAACGTCGTTCGTACCGCGAATCGGAGCGGCGGCCTTGTCAGTAATCAACAGCCCCAGAGTGATGCCGCCAACAAAAACAATCTCATCTAGAAAAGGGGCGAGTTTGTGGACCGCATCTTCGAGCAGCGGCAGGTTCGGATCAGGCATTGATCTCCTTGCCGAGCAGTTCGATTGCGAGGTTTCGCTCTCGCGTTCTCCCGCCACGAATCGCATCGCAGAGCGCGAGAACGCCGTAGAACCTGGGATCTCGTAGAGCAGCCTTAGGTGCGCCCTTGTAGAGAGGGGCGAGGGAAATTCCTCGCACCTTTCCTTCGACATACGGCCAGACTTCAGGAGGGTCGCCATCGCCCAGAAAGCGTGACTTCAAAGGCTCCGCAGCCGCGGCCGTAGGGAGACCACGGGTCAGAGAGCCTTTTGCTGGCGGAAAGACATACTTGAATCCATGAGATAGGAACTCCATCAGCGCAGTCCGATTGACCCTCTTTTCTCCATTGGCGATGTGAAGCAGCCCCGATTCCGCACTGCGCTTTAGCGACTTCGACACCTCTGACGGAGAGATGAAGAGGCTTTCCGCTAAGTTCTTGGACGGCACTTGCGGCTCATTCTGGATGGCGAGTTTTAGGAGAAGCGCAACGTCCTGCCCTTGCATGGAGCAATTCTAGACCATAATTTCCAATTTGGAAATTGGAAATTATGCCGAAGGAGTGCGATGATCTATACCCCCCCTGACGATCCCTTGCAATTACTCAAAATGCTCGTTGAATCATTGTGAGGGATAATGACTCAACGAGCTTTTCGAAGAATTACCGAAACAGCAAAATCGTCATGCTCGCCGTGAAGAAATGAGAATCAATCGCGATGTTCCTTCTCCTGATATTCGCTTCGACATACTTGTAGCCAGTCTCTGCTTCGCTCGTCGCTTGGATTCCTCTAGCTTCGATAGAGCGTCCTCAACGTCGCCTTGAGAAACGATTGCGTATCGCTCGAAGATAGAGCGCGTCTTCCAGCCTCCAATCTTCATGATTACTCCCTCTGCAACTCCCGCACGTCTGTAGTTCCGAGCAGCTGTTCGACGTAGATCGTGGAAAAGGAGATCTGGAACACCAGCGGCTTCGCAAGCATTGTTCCAGGTGCCGCGAAAATCCCTGACCGGCTTTCCATTCGGTCGCGTAACACGTAGTCCTCTGCGCGTTTGCCTTCGAGACAAAGGGAAAGAAGCTTATGAACTGTCTCTGTCATTTTGACCTCGCGGCCTTCTTTGTTCTTGGTAGTGCCCGGGTGTAGGCGGATCGTCCAATTTGCTAGATCGATCTGGTTCACTTTGATCTTGAGCAGTTCACCGATACGCCAACCGTAGGTGGCCCCTACCTCGATGATCGTCTGAAACCAAATCTCCATGCATGATTCCAGCAGTTTCTGATACTGAGCATCCTCGAGAAAACCCTGCCGAACGTTGTTTTCAGCAAGTTTGGGAAAGTGCGGGATATAGAAGATCTTCGGCGGAGTTGCCTGGTGGCCGAGATTGAACATTCTCTTTAGTGCGGCCAGTTCACGGTTGATCGTGCCGTTGGCTGTACCCGTTTCTTGGCGCTTGTCGACGTACTTATTGAGGAGGACACTCGTTACCTGAGAGGCCTTCATCCTTCCAAAGAACGGCTCCAGGTGAAGCCTCCACCGTGTCTCTGCGTCATTGAGCGAGGTCCTGCCGTTGATCTTGTAGTCGCGAATGAAGTCTTCCGCCAGTTCCGAAATTCGAGTCTTCTTCGGAGTGAGCCCGGTAACAGAACCAGTTGTTAGCTCTGCGATCCGAAACTTCAACTTCTCCAAGGCATCCTTCCGATTAGAAGTCTCCGCGGATTCCCGTCGTTTGACACCATTCTGGTAATACTGCAGCCACCACACCGAGCTTCCCTTGGGCAGAAAGATTCGCCCCGTTCCACGTTGGCGTCGGATCATTTACCCCTCCTCTGTTGAGGTGAGGCCTCACGCACAGCTGTTAGTACGGGATTCGGTTCCCAGTGGTGGGCGTCGCCGATGTTGTGCTTATTGCCTTCGATGTAGGCATCCAAATCACGGACGTCGACGAGAAACGGCCCGCCGCGCTGGTCTTGAACGAACGGGAGAATCTCGGTCTGGATGAGGCGCCTCAGCTTCCATTCACTCATCGACAGATAGGCAGCGGCCTGCTTGGTACGTAAGAGCCGTCTGGTCATCATGGGAATAACGGTCATGGCGGGGTCCTCTCGCATGCAGGCAGCTCCGCGCCCACATGTCAGCCTCGACCAACGAGTCGGTCGAGTGGGGATCATGGGGCTGTTCCGGATTTCGGTCAAATGTCTGGGGTAGGGTTCCTGCTTTTCAGGCGAGGGAGCACGCAGGGCCACTCCGCGCGAGCTAGAGGAGGGCCACGCTCCGCCGGGATCTGGGCAGTCGTCGACTCGTCCACTAAGGAGAAACTGAGCTACCGAGTTTGCAGGGGCCTCAGTCGGCTCTTCTTCTCCCAACGGGAGCGAGGACGGAGATGATGATTTTTCTTTGGAGGGAAGAGGGGCGAACGATCTGCGGCTCCGCCGGTCGTTCAGTTTGGTTCGGAAGTTTGGACAAAGAATGGACAAAGTCGGCTCCAGGCTTGGAACCAACGATGATGTAAGTTATTGTATTTATGGTGCCGGGAGGGGGGGTCGAACCCCCACGAGGTTGCCCTCGGCGGATTTTGAGTCCGCTGCGTCTGCCAGTTCCGCCATCCCGGCTTTTATAACCTTGCCATCAGAGACTATTTTATTTGCCGATAATCATTTTACGAAATTCCGTGGCTCTAAAGTCGATCTCGTGACTTGACTCTTTAAGTATTGCACAGCATTTGCCGATCGGCATCTTCTCAAGTCCGCCGGTTGGGCCAAAGCCATGCCGCGCCACGAACACCGCTAGAATCTCCATACTTTGCCTGCACCACAGGCGTCGATGCTTCCCCTCCAAAAACATATTTCGGCAGCAACTTAGGCAGAGCCTCATAAATGTGCTCTAGCCTCGAAACGCCACCACCAACCACAATGACATCTGGATCCAGTATGTTGATCACGTTGGACAGCCCGCGCGCCAGACGATCTTCAAATCTCTCCACGGTGTCCGCGGCCGGCCGATCGCCTGCACCGAAGTCCGCAACGATCTCCCGCGTGGTGCGCGCTATGCCAGTTACATTTTTGTAATCCAATGCAATTCCTGTGCCTGAAATCCACATCTCCATGCATCCTCTCTTCCCGCAGTAGCACGCAGGGCCTGGAGTTTCTTCCGGCTTCGGCCACGGCAGTGGATTGTGCCCCCATTCGCCTGCAACTCCGTTAGGCCCGTCATGGACACATCCCTCAAGAGCAACTCCGCCGCCACATCCGGTTCCTAAAATAACGCCATACACGAAACGAACACCCGCTGCAGCACCGTCCGTCGCCTCCGATACCGCGAGACAATTCGCATCGTTAGCGACCCTCACTTCACGCCCGAGCGTATCAATCAAGTCTTTATGAAACGGTCGACCATTCAGCCAAGTCGAATTGGCGTTCTTGATGAGCCCCGTAATTCTTGAGATCGTACCTGGAATCCCGGCTCCCACCGTGCCTGTCTTTCCAGTTTCCGTTTCGATGCGGTGTACTAGGGCGACGATAGCTTTGATCGTAGCCTCATAATCATCTCGTGGTGTATCAACACGATGTCGAGCTAGCTCGGTTCCGCGATCATCGATAGCGAGCGCCTCGATTTTGGTTCCGCCAAGATCAATTCCGATCCGCATGCTTGTGTCTATCATTTTGACTTTCCTTCACTCCTATTTTCGGAAAAGGGAGCACATTGAACCCTATTGCACCTTGCCACGGGGACGCAACCGACGTAGTTCTAAGCCGCACGCAATTGCGTTCAGCGCCACGAGCTTCAGATTATCCGCAGCCATCCAAAGCCAAAAACGCTTTCCTTGCTCTCCCTCACCGGAATCTTTGCTTACGCGTACCATGATGTCTTCTTGTCCTGCTGCACTCAAATTGCTCGGGGGATCAGACTCTTTATTGACTACATCGATATGCTCCCCGACAAGCGCGCCCTCCACCACTTCCTGAGTTGCTTCGACAGCGAGTTCTACTAGCATCGAAACGACGTATCCATGAAATACAGGAGCTTGCACAACCTGCAACGCGAGCGCAGGCAGGCGTGAATCCGCGAGACTAGCGTAGTGCTTGCGGATTAGCCCTTCCGTAACATCCAGTTTCACCTTCGCCGCATCACCCAGTGAAGGCAACATATTGAACGCTACCTGCGCATCGTACTGTTCTCGCGGCAGAGCTTGAAACGAAAGCAATGTGACCGTCTGTTGATGCATCTCATCCATCGCTTCTCGACCATATTCCGAGGCTGGCTCCATTACCGTCGCAGCAACACTCGTCAAACCCAATTTTGTTTGCAATCTTCCAGCAACGAGTGCGAGCATCACTGCGAGTGGATGAGCAGCTACAACCGCGGGTGTTTTCAAGTCCGGTTCCGGGCCACTCGATTGGTTATTACCTGCAAGCACCTCAGTCACCCACGGCGCTCGTACCAAAACATCATTTTCTACCACCAGTGCATAGGTCAGGTCGACGATGCTCGCTCCCGCACGCCGTGCAGTCTGCCAATACTTCTTCGTTACCTCTGCATCGCCCGCGAAGAAAACGAAGTCCATCCGATCGAAAGAAGACGCCTCGAGCCTTTGAATAAAGGCGACCTCGTCTCCAGCAGCGGTTACCTGTCCGGCAGCCTCTTCTTCGTCAAGCAGCACAAAGTCCGACGCCCCAAGCAAAGATTCGCCCAACTCCTCGCTCAGCTCCTTACCGGCGAGCGAAGATGCCCCAACAATTCCGATTCGATAAATTTTTTCCGTCATATTTTCCTGAAAGTCGTCGAGATATAAGTCCCGGAGCGCCAGCATATTATCTTATCCGCTCACTGAGATTCATTGACTTGAACCGATGGAATGCCGCCGTTCTCTGCCCCACGAATATGCAAGCCGAGCCACAACCCCGGATACAAGATAAGCCATGGCAAGAATAATCAACATGTACTCCGAATAAAGAACAATCAGCGCCCCTATGAACGCAATCACTGCCACGAGTTGAAAGGGATGACGCTTACCCAGTGTGATCTCTTTTGCACTCCAGAATCGCCAGTTGCTTACCATCAAAAAACTCGTGAACAAAAGTAGACAGAGCCATACGAGCGCTATCCATGGACTGTCGATCGGCGATCCGTGCTGGAAGTGAATTACCGAGCTAATCACACCCGCACCCGCCGGTATTGGCATTCCCACAAAATACTTCTTGCCTGGCCGCCCTGGATTTCGTGGTTGCGGATTGATGCTGATATTAAACCTCGCCAACCGGCTGGCTCCGCAGATCAAAAAGATGAAGCAGACAAACACTCCAATATGCACAATTTGCTGTCGCGCCTCTACGTGCGCCATTGCAGGCAGCATGCGGAAGCCCCAAATATAAGCCAGCAAACTAGGCGCTACACCAAACGTAATCACATCCGCCAATGAATCAAGTTCTTTGCCGAAGTCACTCGTCGTATTCGTCATCCTTGCGATAATTCCATCAAGGCCATCGAATAGAACCGCAATACCAAGCGCCAGCGCGGCCCGGTCGAAGTAACTCTGGTCTGCAACCGACCCCTGAATACTCTGCGTAATCGCGTAGTATCCCGCAGCCATATTGCCTGCCGTAAATAGTGAGGGCAGCACGTACATACCGCGGCTCGGCTGACGTCTCACTTTACCGTCGTTCCCGATCTGCGCGTCCTCCATCAGACCACCACTGATCTAGCATCGTTGAACGCCTGCTCTGGAAGGACAGCCAGCACGGTTGATCCACCCTTAACCCGCGCTCCTGTCTTCACCTTCAAATTCGCCGCCGCCGGCATCAGCACATCCACTCGTGACCCAAATTTGATAAGACCAATTCTTTGTCCGCGCTCAACTCTGTCTCCTACCTTCAAATTGCAAACGATACGCCGTGCAAGCAGCCCTGCAATCTGTTTGAAGCTGACCTCATAGCCACCGGCATCAATCGTGATCAGAGTCTGCTCGTTATTCAATACCGACTCCGGCTTCATCGCATTCATGAACTCACCTTTGCGAAACTCGCACACCTTCACGACCCCGCCGACCGGTGAACGGTTCACATGCACGTCAAACACATTCAGGAAGATGCTAAGCCGCAACCGGCTCCCACTAATCGTCTCGATCCACTCAGCTTCTGTAACCACTCCGTCACCGGGAGACACAATCTGACCCGGCGCCTGCGGAATCGTTCTGCTCGGATCCCGAAAAAACCAAAGGAAAAATGCCGCCAACACCAACGGCAACGCCACCAACGCAATCGGCATATTTAGATACCAAAGCGCCGCCGCAACAACCCCAAGCCCTAAGGCATAGAAAAAACCGTCTCGCACCATAAGTGACTCGATTATAAGGCCACGCACACCTCAGACTTGAGCGCAGCGCCACTCTGGCCTTTCGCCTCTACCGTCGCGAGCCCGTTTGTAAACCTTAAGAAGCTCCCAAACGACGAAGCCGCTCAATCTGATCCTTCAAACTGAGCTTCAGCTTCTTCAGTCTCACCTCTTCCAGCTGTTCCGAATCAGTGAGAAACAGTTTGGATCGCAGAGTATCCAGCCTGCGGTCATACAGGCTGTGTTCTTGCACCAATTGTTGAATGGAAGGAAACGACGCAGGGTGGGGAAGCTCGGTGAACTTGCCAGTTTGCACGTGAGAGTACCTCCAACAACAGACGGCATTGCACTGATGGCCGACAAGCTATCACAGCGCAATCGACACCGGCAATGTGGATTACTCGTCTCCCCCTAACTTCAACTGCATCAGCAATGCGTCCTCTGGGGGATCCCTGTAATACCCGGCTCTTTTCCCTACGGGAAAAAAGCCCAGCTTCACATAAAGCGCAATCGCACCTGCACTCCCGGCCCTCACCTCTAGTTCCATCTCCGCGGCTCTTAGTTCCCTACACCAGGAAATAACTGCTTCGCACAACTCCCTGCCCACTCCTTGCCGCCGTGCCGAAACACTGACCGCCACGCTCTCAAGCTCCGCCAGAACCACTGCCTCTGAAACCAAAACCTTCCCCACGGCAAAACCTAGTAATCGTCCCTCTGCCTCGGCGACGAACAAGCACCGCCTAACCGCAAACGGCAAATTTTTACCCGAATTCGTGATAGCAGCGTACTCAGCTTCGAGCCAGTGTGGAGCCTCTCGCGTTCTCCGCTCGAGTTGCACCACACTAGCAATATCTGTGCCATGACCAGCGCGAATCCAATGCCGCAGAGAACTCATCGAGCCGCTCTCGGCATATCAGGTTTGGCGAAGATCTCCATATCAGTCCGTCTTAAATAGTTCGCGTCCAGCGTAGACGCATCGTCAAACTCTCCCAACGAAATCCGCTCCAGCGCAAACGGCAAAGCAGCGCCAGCCAATGGCTCATCCACATGCCTCGGACGCACCTCAGACAAAACCTCCGCCACCTTCTCTTCACAGACCACCACTAACCCACTCGCTCCAGCCGCAATTACATCCTGAGCGCCCATCAATACTTCTCGTACGCATCTTCTTCCCTCATACTCGCCGTAGTAAAACTCCCCGCGGCCCGCATCCAAAACTGCGTGCACCGTCTGCTCCGAAGCATTGATGGAGCCCGCGAGCAGCGCCAGCCGCGACACCGCAATCAACGGAACGCCTCCTGCTTCGCTCAGGCCCTTCGCCGCGCTCACGCCCACTCGAACTCCGGTGAAAGATCCCGGTCCATGCACAACTACCACTGCTACCAGCTCACTCAGACTCCATCCAGCGGAGGCCATCATCCGCCGTACTGTCGGAATCAGCCGTTCCGACGAGGTCCTTCCTGGCAGCAACTCGGTTGCAGCAATTGGCTGAGCCAGCTCTGCATCTCCCAGCGCAACACTTCCTTCACTACCCGCAGTATGAATCATCAAAAACCGCATCACTCCCCATCCCCATGGGGTTCAATAGCGTCTTCCACAATCTCCAGCAACACGCCACCAGTGCTCGCGGGATGAACAAAGAAATAACGATGCCCACCAGCCCCCACCCGTACCGCGTCACTCGTCAGCCTAACTCCCTGCTTCGCCAGCTGAGCAAACATCGCATCAATCCCATCGACACGGACGGCTATATGATGCAGGCCCTCACCTCGCTTCGCGAGGAATCTCCCAATCGTGGAGTCTTCAACGGTTGCCTCCAGCAATTCGATCCGGCTTTCCCCAAGCGGCAGCATTGCAGTCTTCACTTGTTCGTGCTCCACAGTCTCTTCATGACTCACCAGCAGCCCTAACGCCTCATAAAAACCGCGTGCGCCTGCGATACTCTTCACCGCGACACCCAGATGATCGAGTCGGAGTCCATCCCGCTCGAGCACACGCGATCTTTCAGAGCCATTCATCGTCAATCTCTTCGTCCCCTTGTTCGCGGCGCATCGTCTCACTATCTCCATCAACTCCCGCACACCTTCCCCAGTCGTCGCAACCGTCTTCATAACAGGAGGCACCCATTCACCCC
>Ga0302227_10001063_pt1 | contig 21005 bp, 20 predicted proteins | sample II_Palsa_N1_1_FD_193525 | JGI IMG/M metagenome (GOLD analysis project Ga0302227, IMG submission 193525) | Peat permafrost microbial communities from Stordalen Mire near Abisko, Sweden - II_Palsa_N1_1 | ecosystem: Environmental > Terrestrial > Soil > Palsa > Peat permafrost | place: Sweden... | reverse complement strand
AACACCACGCGCATCAGGCTAAAATTACCCGGTATTACTGTGGGGGGCACGGTTACCGAGGCATTATATGTACCTGTGGCATTAATTACCGGCGATGTAGCAACCAATTCGCCGGCGTCGTTAAAAGTGCCATTGCCGTTCCAATCGATGAATACCTTGGCTACTTTGTTAAAGTTATTGCCGCAGGTACCTAAGGTTAGTGATAGCGGGTAGGTTTTGCCTTGCTCCAGTTGGGCGGTAAGGCCGGTATAATCGGAATAAGTGGTACAGCCCGCCGGCGGCGTGTTGTTGATGTTTGAAATAGTAACATTATTGATCCTGGAGTCGGCACTCGAAAGCGGGCCCGATGTACAATAAGCTGATCCGCCCGCGCCGGTAACGATCAGCGAGTAAGCCTGTGGGCCCGAAACAAGCGTCCCTTTATTTGAAACGATTATGGTATAAGTTTTGCCCGGCACCGCGCCTGCCAGGTAAACCTGCTCTATGTTATCTCTTATATTATCGCCGGTAGTTGCCGCAGCGCCGGGATTATTAGGGTTTAGTACCCAGGGATAATAGGTTTTGGTACCATCGCTCACGCGGATGTCCAGGTCATTCACCAGTTTAATGGTGGTATCTTTTCCAACGCCGTAATCGGTAGCTGCCCCGGCAGGGTCCGTCCAGGAGATGGTAGCCATTAACGGCCCATCGCCCGATGCTACCACCGTTTGGGTTTGCGTTTGGCCCTGTTGCAGCGACAACTCTTTTATAAGGCTTTTGCTGCCGTTATCGGTGATGGCCTGTGCTGCTTTCTGCATATCAAGCAGGCCCCAGCCGTAAATATAATCGGGGCCGGGGTTACCGGCATCAAAGGCGGTGGCGCAGGCAAGGCCTTTAAGTGTAGCGGCACGCATAAAGGCACCGGCATTTATTTTAGCATAATATTCCTGCAATAAATACAGCGAACCGGATATATTTGGCGACGACATGGAGGTGCCTGATAGCACCAGGTAGCTTTGCGGGCCGGTTACATTGCAGGATAGCACATTTAGGCCCATGCCGGATAAATCGGGTTTAATGCGGCCATCGTTAGTAGGGCCGTAGCTGCTAAAATAGGTTATAGCCACTGAATTGCTGTTTGCCGGCCCGAAGGGTAATGGCCCTACGGCCCCTACCGTTAATACATTTTTAGCATCGCCGGTAGTAGTTATGCCGATATAACCCTGCTGGCTGCTGATGTTGCTGGCCGCGGTACGGGTTTTAAGTACCAGGGCTGGATTGGTGCGGCTGGCATAACCATAATAAGTACCGCCAATATCGGGGCCGGGATAGCCGCGCGCGTTACCTGCCGATTCTACAATTAAATAATTAGGCGCGTTATAGGCTATCTGGTCAAACGATTGGGCGCGCGTATCGTATATACCAAAGGTATAGTCAACGGTATCGCCGGGTAAGCCGTACCAGTCCCAGTTGCCATTATCATCCAGGTCCCAGCCGGCTACATCGCCGTAGGAATGGTTGGAGATCAGCAAGTTAGGCGCAGCGGCGCTCATGGTGCTTATATCGTTATCAAAATCATACGATTGCAGGGTAGAGGCATTGAATGCCATACCTTTTGCGGGCGGATAAACTCCTTTAGCTATCATGGTGCCTGCTACGTGGGTGGAGTGATCGAGTATAGCCTCGGTAGTATTAATGGTGATGGTTTTACCGGCAAACTCCTGGTGGGCAGCGTATACGGCCCCGCCGTCCCATATAGCCAGCTTATTATCCAGAAAACTGCTTGATCCGGACAGGTTTAACCCTAATGAACCGCCGGGCTGTACCGTATTGGTGAGGGTGGTAGCGGCAGATATAATGTTGCCGTTATCATTGGTTTTTAAATACATGGGCATACCCAGGTTGTTTACACCCTGCAAGGAAATGAGGCCGCCTTTTTTTAATTTTTTACGGATAACCCAGCCATGGCTGGCCGCAAGCGCCACCGCTTTTTGATGCGCGGTGATATATAGGGAGTTCTTTTTGGCAGAGAGATCGGCTAAGGCCTTTTTTTGGGTATCGGAAATCAATAAATGTTGCGCGGATACATTAGCAGCAAAGAATATCAATAATAAACCCAAAACAAATGCTGCGTAAATTTTCTTCATCCCTGCTGAAATATAATGGTTTAAATGCTAAAGTTTTAGTTTAACAAGTTTCTGTAAAAGAAACCATATAATGAAATTTTTTAAGTGCTAAGCGATGAGAATATGGAAGAATTAATGGCTGTGTTGTTAAAAATTAATTTGACTATTTTAAAGTTCCCTATTCATAAATAAATTCGATTTATTAATGTTTATTTTGTGAGTTATAATAAGATCATAGCCATTTGATAGAAGACAGTTAATGACAGTTATTTAAAACTATCTTTTTAAGTTGCCTCACCAATTATATCATAACCTGTTTTAAAAATGAAAAAAATTACCCTATTAGTTTTTTCACTGCTTTTTGGCGCCGTAGGTTTTGCGCAGGTAAAAGTGCAAAACCTTTTAACCGAGAACCTGGCTGATCCTATCAGCATCGATGCGGCCGCGCCGCGCTTTAGCTGGCAGTTAATTTCACCGCAGCGTGGCGTACTACAAACCGCTTACGAGATACGGGTAAGTATCAATAATACCAAACTGGACAAAAAGAAGGATTTAGTTTGGAGAAGCGGAAAAGTGCGCTCCGGTCAGTCGGTGTACATACCTTACCAGGGCGATGCATTAAAAAGCGGGGAGGCTTATTATTGGCAGGTACAGATTTGGGATAATAATGGCAAATCTTCGGGCTGGAGCGCGATAGCTTCCTGGCGGATGGGCATGCTAAGCCCTGCCGACTGGCAGGCCCAATGGATAACGCCGGGCTTTAAAGAGGATTCTCTGGTAAAACCCAGCCCCATTTTTCGTAAAGAATTTACATCAGGCAAAAAGGTGAAGTTCGCCATAGCCTATATCACCGCTCATGGTTTATACGAGGCGCAAATTAACGGCCATCGTGTTGGCGATGCCTACCTAACCCCCGGATGGACGAGTTACAACAAGCGCCTGCAATACCAGGCCTATAATGTTACTTCGTTAATACGGCAGGGCAGCAACGCCATTGGCGCTACCCTGGGCAGCGGCTGGTATCGCGGGCATGTGGGTTACGATCCTACACCCAATTTGTATGGTAAAGATATCGCCTTGCTGTTTCAGTTACAGATAACCTATACCGATGGCTCCACGGCTACCATCGTTTCGGATGATAGCTGGCGCTCGTCAACCGGCGCTATCCGCAGTTCGGAGATATATTATGGCGAAACTATAGATCACCGCAAGGAAAAAACAGGCTGGGCCTTAGCAGGGTATGATGATAAGGGCTGGTATGGCGTTACCGTGCGCGATTTTACGAAAAATACCCTCATTGCAACTTATAATGAATCGGTAAAGCAGCACGAAACCTTTAAGCCCATACGCATTTTTAAAACTGCGAAAGGCGAACAGGTGATAGATTTTGGCCAGAACCTGGTAGGATGGGTAAAATTTAAGGTAAGCGGCAAGGCCGGCGATGTGGTTAAACTTTCGCACGCCGAAGTGCTGGATAAGGCAGGCAATTTTTACACCGACAATTTACGTTCGGCCATATCACAGGATACGTATACCCTCAGCGGAGATGGCGAAGAAACCTTTGAGCCTCATTTTACCTGGCAGGGTTTCCGCTTTGTTAAGGTGGAAGGTTATCCGGGCGTGTTGAAGCCCGAAGACTTTACCGCCATCGCGCTTTACTCGGATATGCGGCCTACCGGCACTTTTAGCTGCTCCAACCCGCTCATTAACCAGTTGCAGCACAATATACAATGGGGGCAAAAGGGTAACTTTTTAGATGTACCCACCGATTGCCCGCAGCGCGATGAGCGTTTGGGCTGGACAGGCGACGCGCAGGTGTTTTCGCGCACGGCATCGTATAACATGGATGTACATAACTTTTTTACTAAATGGCTGAAGGATGTTGCTGCCGACCAGTATAGCAGCGGAGCGGTTCCGCATGTAATACCCGATGTAATAAAAAGGGTGGGCAGCGAGCCGGGCGGCAGCACAGGCTGGTCTGATGTGTGTACTATTGTTCCCTGGAACATGTACCTGGCCTACGGCGACACGGAAATACTGCGCAACCAGTACAAAAGTATGAAGGCATGGGTTGATTATATGCAGCACCATAGCCAGAATAACCTGTGGAATACCGGCAGCCATTTTGGCGACTGGCTTTTTTACAGCGTGAATGACGATACCGACGGATCATCCGCCATTACCAGCAAATATTTGATAGCGCAGTGTTTTTACGCTTACTCCACTTCGTTACTTGTAAAAACCGCCCAGGTGCTTGGCAAAAAGGAAGACATAGATTATTACACCGCCTTGCTTGAAAAAATTAAAAAGGCGTTTCTGGACGAATATGTTACGCCAAATGGGCTCATATCCTCCGATACGCAAACCGCTTATGTACTTGCCCTGCAATTTGATATGCTGCCGGAAAATTTGCGACAACAGGCCGCCGACAGGCTGGTAGCTAACATTAAAAGGTACGGCAACCATTTAACCACCGGCTTTTTGGGCACACCTTATATATGCCATGTACTGAGCCGCTTTGGCCATACCGATGTGGCTTACAATCTATTGCTGCAGGATAGCTACCCATCGTGGTTGTACCCGGTTAAAATGGGTGCCACTACTATATGGGAACGCTGGGACGGTATAAGGCCCGACGGATCATTTGAAGATGCTTCGATGAACTCATTTAACCATTATTCGTATGGCGCCATCGGCGATTGGATGTACCGGGTTATAGCAGGCATCGATACTAAAACAGACAGCCCCGGTTATAAACATATTATTATAAAACCTCATCCCGGCGGCATCTTAACCTATGCCCATGCCGATTATGAAACCCCTTACGGCAAAGTAAGCGCCCACTGGCAAACCGATAGTGCCAAATTTTCGCTCGATGTGGAAATACCCGCCAATACGGTAGCTACCGTTGATGTACCCGTATCGGCATCAAACAGTACCGTGCAGGAGGGTGGCGTGCCCGTTAGTGCGGTACAGGGAATTAAAATTGAAAATGAAGGAGTAGCAAAGGACGGTTATCTCGAAATGGAAATAGGATCGGGCACCTATCATTTTACTGCGGCGCCAACGGCTATACATTAGTACACTTGGTTCGAGTCCTTGTCATTCTGAGTAACCATACTTTTGCATAAATAGCCGCATTGAAAATGACATTTTTACCTTTGATAATCAACAGGTTACATATTTGTCATTATAAGGAGGTACAACGAAGCAAACTCGTAGCTATGCTCGTGAATATTAATTGCTACGAGATTGCCACGCTATCGCTCGCAATGACAATCTTTTTGAAGGCGCTTAATAAACCCCACTGTCATTTGGAACGATAGAGAGAAATTCTACAAGCGATATTCACAGCATGCATTTACGCGTAGCAATATTGTCATTGGTAACGGTTGAAGAATCTTAGAGTGTTTACTCCGTTAAGGATGACAAAAGGTTTATACCTTATCTATCCTGATCCACCGCATCCCGGCGGCTTCGGCGGCTTTTACGCCGGCATCGCCATCCTCAAAAACAAGGCAATGCTCGGGTGCCACACCCAATTTTTCGGCAGCGGCTAAAAAGGGATCGGGCCAGGGTTTGCCGTGGGCGGTTTCTCCGGCGCAAACCAATACATCCGGAATATGAGCTATACCTAATACACTTAGCGTTTTTTCAACCGTTTGCCTAACCCCGCCTGATACCACCGCTATTTTTACTTTGCCCACATGCGCCTTTAAATGATTTACCACATAATCAATAGGCTGGGTTTGTTCAATATACTCGTTAAAGAAGATATGCTCCCTTTGCTCGGCAAAGGTTGCCGGGTCAAACGAGCTATTGTAGCGCTTATTTATTTCCTCCACTACATTCACCACCGGGAAACCGGCCAGCTCATCTATCAGGCTGGCATCAATAGCAACGCCTTCATCGGCAGCCACGCGAACATAGGTTTTTTTATGCGCGCCCATATTATCGGCGAGGGTGCCGTCGCAATCATATAAAAAGGCCTGGAAATCTCCTGCTGATAGTTCGGTAAGCGACTGGTATTTTTGTTCGTAAGTTTTTATTGTCATTGTGCGCAAAGGTAAAGTTTAGCAATGTGCGATCAGTGGTTTGCAACGAGTTTTTTTCAATGTTTACTAATCACTGATCTCCAATCGCTGATCACTAATCTCCGCCTCAATAGCTGCTCACCAAAATAGCCTGCAGTACTTCAGTGGCCTTTTTGCATTTGTTGGTGGTGGTTTCGAGCGAATAAAGTATTTCGCGGTATTTAATAAGGTTGATGGCATCCTTTTCATTGGCGAAAAGCTGCGCCAGTGAGTTATAATAGATCTGATCTGACTGATGCTCGTAAAATTTTATCTGTTTGCATGATTCGAGTATGTTATCGCCCTGTTTGGGTGTTCGCAACAGGTTAACGGCTATTTCAATTTCGATGCTCGCTTTTACTACAATGGCGGCTATCTCCTTTATGGGCGTTACAAAATCAACTATACCATATAAAAACATGCGCTCGCTGGCTTCGTGTATATAATCGGCCACATCGTCAATAGCCGATGCCAGGGTATGTATATCCTTGCGGTTTAGCGGGGTAAATATCACTTTATCAAGCGCGAGGTATATTTTGTGGGTAATATCATCGCCAACATTCTCCAGCTTGTCAATTTGTTTAAAAACGAGCTCCCTTTCGGTCGCGCTGTCCATATTCACAACCTCCGACAATAGCGTGGCCATTTCAACCGCGTTTCTGGCCGCCAAATCAAACAAATTGTAAAACTGAGCCCCCTTTAAGAAATACTGCTGGAATAACCTGCTCATGCGCCTGCTTTATTAAGGACGCTAAATTAAGGGCGTAGTATTAAGTGCATATTAAGTAAAGATTATGCTATGTTAATTCTGTATGAAGAAATTGCATGGTATGTATTTTGTGATTAAGTAACTGATAAACAAGTTATTGACCCACTTATTTTTAATCAATAATTAAAAAATAACAACTTATAATGTGGTTTTTATATGTACTTAATATTTAAATAACATTACCAAATGTTAATCCATTCTTAATATTAAGGTAACCTTGGCTGCGCACTTTTGGAGCAAAATAAATCAACTCATTTCGATATGAAAAAAATGTTTACAAAACTGTTTAGTATTGCCTTAATAATAGGGTTATTAATTACAGGCGTTACAGTTAAAGCGCAAACTACTTACGCATCTGCAGAAACACTGCATAAAAAGAAAACAACCAAGCCGGATTCGGCTGCAACATCAGCAACTGAAATAGCTAAAGTAACAGCAACAGTTGTTAGCACACCTGCCGACCCTATTGATACTGCATGGCACCCACAAAGAAGATTATGGGGTTACGCGTTCGGCGATGCTTACTACGATCAGCATTCTCCGGCTGTAACATCTACATTCGGTAAAGAAAACAACTACTACCAAACACCAAGCAACCGCAACGCTTTCCAGTTCCGTCGTTTGTACTTAGGGTACGACTATGAGATCAACAAGAAATTTAAAGCTGAAGTTTTGTTAGCATCTGAGCCAAACGAAAATACAACGCTTTATACTACCTCAACTTCTACCTCGGCCGCACCGGTAACCACTGGTGTTGTTAGCGGTGATAACCTTGCCGATGGCAAGATGTCGTTCTACATCAAAAACTTTAATTTAAGAACAAGAGATGTTTGGGCCGGTACCGACTTTATAATTGGTGAAATGAGCACACCTGGTTTCGCGTTAAACGAGCCTGGTACTAACGGACCTACCTCATTATCGGAAACAACCTGGGGTTACCGTTCAATTGAAAGAACCATAACCGATTTCCACAAAAACAACTCTTATGATGTTGGCGCAGCTTTACAGGGAACATTCGATCCTAAAACCAAAAACTTTGGTTATGTTTTCATGATTGGTGATAACACTACTTCAAGCTTAACTACAGTTTATAACCCAAGCACCACCGCTGGTGTAACTGCTACAAACCCTAACCCAAATACAGGTTTCTTTAAAATATTCTACGGCGATTTGTGGGGTAAATTCCTGAACAATAAATTATATGTTGATTTATACGCGGATTATGCAAAAACAGCATCTAATACTCCTGTAGCTGCTACAGTTATTCCTGCAGGTACTTTAGGTACACAGGAACATAACATGTTCAAGCTCTTTGTTGCTTACAACAGTTCACCAATATCAGTAGGTGTTGAAGCTTACACCCAGAAATTTGGAATAGGTGTTACCGACAAAACTACATTAACCGCTCAGAATGTAACCGCGCAAGGCCTGTCGTTATGGGCTAAAGGTGCCATTGTTAAAAACAAATGGGGCTGGTTTGCACGTTACGACAGCTACAATCCTGATACCAAATTTGTTAGCGCGAATACTTATACTGTTAACACTAACTACGGCTCTTACGACCCAACAGTTAAAGAAAAATTTGTTACTGCCGGTTTAGATTTCACTCCAGCAAAAAACATTCACTTTATGCCAAACATCTGGTTAACTCAGTATGTAGAACAGTTAGCATCAACTACTTCAGGTTATATGCCTGATAATCATACCCTGGTTTACAGAATGACCTTCTTTTACACCTTTGGTAAATAATAACAAACAAATAAGTAATAAAAACAGATCATGAAAGTAATTAAAAGTTTAAAGTTAGCGGTTGTTGCATTAGCGGCATCATGTATAACAATGGCAGCTTCGGCGCAGGATAACACCTTATTAGGCGCAGGCAGCACATTCGTTTACCCGCTGTTCTCCAAAATGTTTTCTCAATATACAGCCTCAAAGGTTAACTACCAGTCAATAGGCTCGGGTGGTGGTATATTGCAGTTAACAAACAAAACTGTTGATTTTGGTGATTCAGATGCCCCATTGAACGCTGATCAGACAGCTAAAATGAGCGCTCCGGTTCTGCATATCCCTATGACAGCAGGTGCCGTTGTAGTTACCTACAATATCCCCGGTGTTACAGCAGCTTTAAACCTTAATGGTAAAGATCTGGCCGATATTTATTTGGGTAAAATAACCAACTGGAACAGCCCCGAAATTAAAGCCACCAATAAAGGCATTAATATCCCGGATATGCCTATAGTAGTTATTCACCGTTCAGACGGTAGCGGTACCTCATTCATATTTACCGATTACTTAACTAAAGTAAACCCTGATTGGGCAAAACGTGTTGGTAAAGCCAGCGCTGTTAACTGGCCTGCTGGTTTAGGTGGTAAAGGCAGCGAAGGCGTTGCAGGTTTGGTTAAAGAAACCCCGGGCGCTGTTGGTTATGTTGAGTTAGCTTATGCCGCTCAAAACCACATGCCTTTTGCCAATATCCAAAACAAAAGCGGCAAGTTTATTACGCCAACCATAGCGGCTACAACTTTAGCAAGCAACGTGGTAATACCTGCCGATTCAAAAGTATCAATTACCGATACCGATAACCCTAAAGGTTACCCTATTGCCAGCTTTACCTGGGCACTGATATACAAGGAACAAAATTATGGAGGCCGTTCAAAAGACAGGGCTACCCAATTAGTGAAATTGCTGTGGTGGAACATTCACCAGGGGCAAGCTGATTGCGCTGCACTTAACTACGCGCCGCTTTCCAAATCGGCTGTTAAAGTTGCTGAAGCGATATTAAAGTCAGCTACTTACGGCGGTAAAGAAATATTGTAAACAGATTCAGGAGCCTATAATCAAGAACCAAGAATCAAGAGCCAGGATAGGAACAGATCTGGCTCCTGATTCTTGACTCTTAACTCTTGATTCTTAACTTCTGTCTCTAACACAACTACCAGTTTCCTGTAAAAAGCGGGAGCTGGTAATTGTTTGTAAAAGAAAACCCAAAATTTGTGGAAAATAAAAGACTTAAACTCTCCAACAGTCAGCTAAAATGGGAAACCATATTCAGGCGGATATTGATAGCGATGAGTGTTTTGCTGGTACTGATCATACTCGGCGTACTGGCAACACTGATCCTGGAATCCTTACAATCTATCAAATCATTAGGTATAGGTTTTTTATGGGGAAAAGTATGGGACCCGGTTAGTAACGTGTATGGTGCCTATCCGTTTTTGGTAGGTACTTTGCTTACTTCGTTCATCGCGTTAATTATTTCGGTGCCGTTTTCCTACGCCATAGCCATTTACCTGGGCGAATACAATCCCAAGGGCTGGTTATCAGATCTGTTAAAGAACGCTATCGAACTGATTGCAGCGGTACCATCCATCATTTATGGTTTTTGGGGATTGTTTGTACTGGTGCCCATCGTCCGCACATTCGAAATGAAAATTGGCGTTGCGCCTTATGGTATCGGTGTTTTTAGCTCATCGCTCATATTGGCTGTCATGATCATTCCTTACGCGGCATCGTTGGGTATTACGCTTATCCGCATGGTGCCATCGCCATTAAAAGAAGGTGCCTACGCTTTGGGCGCTACCCGGTTTGAGGTGATACGCAGCGTAATTATGCCATATACACGTTCGGGTTTATTTGCCGGTGTGCTACTATCATTAGGCAGGGCTTTGGGCGAAACCATGGCCGTTACTATGCTGATAGGTAATACCAGTGCGGTTGCCAACACCATTAAAGATGCCATTTTTGGCCCGGGTAACACCATGGCCAGCGTTATAGCCAACGAGTTTACCGAAGCCGATCACACGCAATACCTTTCGGCATTGATAGAGCTGGGTTTGGTGCTGTTTTTTGTAACGGTTATTATTAACCTGATAGGTAAACGAATAATCACCCGGTTCACTAACGAATAATCACTCATGGAAGCAAGAATAGGAATAAGAAACACCAAGAGCGTAATTTTTAAGGGGATTATTGTATTTTTTGCCTTTTTAATAACCCTGCCCTTAATAATTATATTGCTTTATATTATAAAACAGGGCGCCGGGCAGGTTAACTGGCACTTTTTAACAAACGTACCCGCCCCCGTTGGCGAAGCCGGCGGCGGTATAAGCAATGCTTTGCTCGGTAGCTTTATAATGGTGCTGATAGCATCGGTAATTGCTATACCGGTAGGCATGATGGCCGGCATTTACCTTAGCGAAAACCCTAAAACCAAACTGGCTTATTACAGCGGTTTATGTGTTGATATTTTACAGGGTGTGCCATCAATTGTGGTGGGCATTGTGGTTTACTTTTGGATAGTAAAGCCGCTGGGCACCTTCTCGGCATTATCGGGTAGTGTGGCCTTATCAATCATGATGCTGCCTATCGTAATCCGATCAACCGAACAAACCCTGCGCCTGTTGCCTGCCTCGCTTAAAGAAGCGGCCCTATCATTAGGTGTACCTTATCACCGGGTAATTTTAAAGGTGATAGTCCCCTGCGGTTTCGCGGGTATATTATCGGGTATTATGCTGTCAATAGCGCGTATCATTGGCGAAACCGCTCCATTGCTGTTTACCGCCTTTGGTAACCCATACCTGTCAACCTCGGTTACCAAACCAATGGAAAGCTTGCCCCACCTTATATTCACTTATGCCACCAGCCCTTATGATGATTGGCATAACCTGGCCTGGGGGGCATCATTTATATTATTAATGTTTGTTTTAGTATTAAACATAATTACAAAACTGCTCACAAGAAAATGGAAAGTACAATTGTAAAAGCTGAGAATTACAACTCTTATTTTGGTGATAACCATGTTGTAAAAGACGTAAATATCAGCATAAATAAAAATGAGGTTATAGCGGTTATGGGCCCCTCGGGCTGCGGCAAAACCACATTTTTACGCGGTATTAACCGTATGCACGAACTGATACCCAATGCTACCTCCAAAGGCAAAATATTGCTGGATGGCGAAAATGTTTATGACATGAACGCCATTTACGTACGCTCAAAGATCGGCATGGTTTTTCAGCGCCCTAATCCCTTCCCCAATCTGAGCATTTATGAGAATGTGGTTGCCGGTTACCTGCTTAACGGACTGAAGATATCAAAAGCTGATAAGGATGTGATAGTTGAAAAATCATTAACCAGCGCCGCTTTGTGGAAGGAGGTTAAGGATTCGTTGCATAAAAAAGGTACCTTTCTATCGGGCGGGCAGCAGCAGCGTTTATGTATAGCGCGCGCTATTGCCATGCAACCCGAACTGATATTGTTTGATGAGCCAACATCCGCGCTCGATCCTATATCAACATCGAGTGTTGAAGCGTTATTTCATGAACTGAAAACGAATTATACCCTTATTATTGTAACACATAATATGCAACAGGCCGCCAGGGTGAGCGACAGAACCGCGTTCTTTTACATGGGCGAACTGGTGGAATTTGATGATACCAAAAAAATGTTCACCAACCCGGCCGATCAGCGTACACAGAATTATATAACAGGGCGTTTTAGTTAGTGATTAGGGGCTAGTGATCGGAGATTAGTAACAGATCACTTTTGACTTTTGACTTTTTAATTTTAAATTATATGACACCATTAGAAATTGAAATAAACGGGGTAAAAAAAGAGCTGATCAATATGTGGATATTGGTACAGTCGCAGTTAAATAAGGCAAAGGATGCCATGGTTCTGTTTGATAAGGACCTTGCCCGCGAGGTTTTGGTTAAAGAGAAAAGGGTGAACGCCTTTGAACTGAAGATTGACCGTGATTGCGAAAACGTATTTGCCCTGCATTGCCCGGTAGCCATCGACCTGCGCTTTTTGCTGGCCGCGCTAAAGATAAACACCAACCTGGAGCGCATTGGCGATATTGCCGCCGGAATTGCCAAATATGTGGTGGATTCATCGGTTAACTTTGATGCCGCCGCTATGGAAAGCACCTCCATGATCCGCATGTACGATGAGGCTGTGAATATTTTGACTGATACCCGCAGCGCATTTGAAAAAGAAGACACCGTGCTTGCACGCAGCATATTTAAGCGCGATGATGTGTTGGACGATATTAACGATAACGCGCCGATCACCGTAGCCGAAGTAATTAAAAAAGATATCGAGAGCTTGCCCGAGGCATTGTACATTCTGTCAATTATCCGCAAACTGGAGCGTGTAGGCGATCAATCCAAGAACATTGCCGAAGAGATCATATTTTATGTGGAGGCCAAAATATTAAAGCACTACGAAAGCAGCCGTTTAGGCCTGACCGATGAAGAACAATAGTTTAGTTTAGGTTGATTTTTTTGAATAGAAAGGCGGGTAGGTTACCCGCTTTTTTTGTTTATGCTTTTTAAATTCAGCATCTGTGGTTAATAGAAATTGAAGTGGCTTGTATCAATAGTTAATATAACTTTCTTTTAAATAAAATTGGTTAACTATTAATGTGTTACATCGCGTTACACCCGTTGCATGTAACACCCTTAGCTGGTGATTTGGATGATAAACCTCTTCTTACAAAATCCACACTGGTTTAAGAGTTAAGCGTAGCGCCTCTTAAATCAGTGTGGAAAATTAGGATTCCGCCTGGTATTTGAAACGGAAATATATTTTGTGGCAAAAGCCCCCGTATGAATAATATGGTCCGCATATTAACGCACAATCTTTATCCGCGCAATGTTTGCAAAACCTTGTGTGGCAAAAAATTCCGTCAACCTATTTATTATAAGGCGTTTCATTGATCATGTGAAACCCGCGGTTAAGCAGCCTGAAGTTTTTAAAATCATACTTCGCCAGGCGTATGTGCAGCGTATCACTTTTCCACGCGCCGTTTAAAAGCATGGTGTCTTTTTTAAAGCTATAATATAATACGTACTTGTGCAGCGTATCGGTATAGCTGTTAACCACAAAGGCATGATTGGTGGTATCGGGCTTAAAGCTGTAATACTTTAGGCTATCGTTCATAAATTTTATCTGCGCGCCATCTTTATAGCTTATCAGCAACTTGTTCCAGCGGGTGGTATCTGTAATAAGCGGCGGCAGGGTATCTTTATTGCGTACGAAGGATACTACATTGTAAATGCCATAAAACAGGGGCTTTTTTGCCTTATCTCCATATTGCGCGCCGCCCTGTACGGCGCTGATGAGGTCGCCGATAACTACGTAGGCCACCAGCAGATATTTAATGGTTACGAGAACAATGTTCTTCCACTTGGTTTTGAAACGATGCGGTGTTAGGTTGGATGGCGCGGCTTCCCTGTTTTTAAAAAAGAAATTAAGCAAACGATGATAATCCCTGAAGAGTAAAAACAGGCTCATGAGCACCAGCATGGTGGATAGCAGTTTTACCGGAACATCAAAGCAATAATTAATAGCCATAATATTGCCGGCAACTACCAGCCCCATAATAGCGCCCAGCGTGGTGGTACGGCGGAAGAACAGCAGCAGGCCGCAGCTAAACTCCGCCAAACCGGTAAAGTAATTGAAAGCGGTGGAGTAACCCATATACGTCCACGCCAAACCCATGGGCGACATGTTGCCCACCGGCTCCAGCAAACGGCCCGGCGATGGCGAGGGAAATTGCAGCTTAACTATTTTAACACTGCCATAAACAACCATGGTAATAGCCACATAAAAGCGCACAATTACACAAAGCCAGTAAAATAGCTTGTTGTAATTTTTGGTATTTCGCCCGGTTACCGACCAAATGGCCATGCCGGTTAGGGCAATAACGGTTATAAACAGTATAATGAGGTAATCATAAGTAGTATCGCCACTGCCATTGGTAAATATGGTGATAGGTTTGGCCAGGTGCAGTACATGCGCGCCCAGCCAGGGGATGAGCTTAAAAAATGGTTTAAGGTAAATGGCGGCTAGCGTATCCGAAAACGGAAGCACCCCGTTTGGCTCAAAAAAGATATACAGGATAAAAAATATCATAAAAAACCGGAAGGTCATTTTTTGAGCAAGGTTCCAGTTTACAGGTTCAGCGGTATAGGATGCCATAAGGATTGATGAAACATCTAATTTAATGTTAAGGCCCGAAAAAGCAATATTTTTTTTAAACCACAGAAAGCACGGAGAAAAAAACGAAGAATCACAGAGCCTTTCTTATGTAGATTGCGTTTATTTAACGAATACGAATCCTCGCCGGAGCAAAGACCGTGTGAATAAAAGGAGCGTGTTTATTTGTATTTTGAAACGAAAGGGCCGCCAGTTCATTCGCCTTTTTGTTTAATCAATGCAATATCTCATCTTTATACTATGAAAAAATACCCCTTAGCTTTTTATCTGCCAAACGTTGCCCTTGTGCTTGTTTTGCTATTTGCCGCGTGTAGTAACAATTCGGCAAATATGCAGGCGCAGATAGATAGTTTAAATACACAATTGACACAAACGTATAAACCAGGGTTAGGCGAATTTATGTTGGCCATACAGGTGCATCATGCCAAACTTTGGTTTGCCGGTAAAAATGGCAACTGGAAGCTTGCCACTTTTGAAATGGGCGAAATACAGGAATCTGTTGACGATATTAAGAAATATTGCACCGACAGGCCGGAAGTAAGATCATTGCCCATGTTGTATCCCGCGCTGGATAGTTTGAACAATGCTATTGAAGCCAAAAGCCTTGAACGTTTTAATAAGGGTTTTACCGGGCTTACAAATACCTGCAACAGTTGCCACCAAACTACTCATCACGAGTTTAATGTGATCAAAATACCCGATGCACCACCTTTTAGTAACCAGGATTTTAAGGCTAAATAGCCATAGCCGGTGTTACATCACCTTATAAATTTTTTTCTTCAGCCAAAACGCCACATTAACCAGCGCTATTAAGGCCGGCACCTCAACCAGCGGGCCTATTACGCCCACAAATGCCTGCCCGCTGTTAATACCGAAAACACCAATAGCAACGGCAATGGCCAGCTCAAAGTTGTTACCTGCCGCCGTAAAGGCTATGGCGGCGTTTTGCGAATAGTCGGCACCGAGATAGCGGCCCAAAAAGAAGCTCAGCAAAAACATAATGGCAAAGTAAATAGCCAGCGGCACCGCTATAAGTACTACATCAAATGGTAGCTGCACCATCAGCTTGCCTTTCAAACTAAACATTACCACAATGGTAAACAGCAGCGCTATTAAGGTGATGGGCGATATAAAAGGGATAAACTTTTGCTGATACCAGGTAATGCCCTTCAACTTTATTAAGCCGTACCGGCTCATAATGCCCGCAGCAAACGGAATGCCTAAATAGATGCCGACTGATTTGGCAATAGTACCTATCAAAACATTAATCAAGGCCGCTTTAAAGCCGAATAAGGGCAGCAGCAGGGTGATGAACACATAAGCATAAACACTGTACAGCAACACCTGGAAAACGCTGTTAATAGCTACCAGCCCGGCGGCGTATTCGCGGCTGCCATCGGCAAGTTCGTTCCAAACCAATACCATGGCAATACAGCGGGCAAGCCCTATCAGTACAAGGCCCACCATGTACTGCGGGTAATGATGCAGGAACAGCAGCGCCAGCCCAAACATTAAAACAGGCCCTATAACCCAGTTGAGCAGGAGCGAAGCGCCCAGTATCTTTTTATTGCTGAATACCTTACCCATGCTTTGGTAATTCACTTTGGCCAGTGGCGGGTACAGCATCAATATTAAACCTATGGCTAATGGAATATTGGTGGTGCCCTTTGAGTAGGAATTAATAAATTCCGGTGCCGATGGGATGAAGTAACCCAAAGCCACGCCGATAGCCATTGCCAAAAATATCCAGAGGGTAAGGTAGCGATCTAAAAACGCCAACTGTTTGCGTTGTGCAGGGTTACAATTTGCAGCGCTCATGCGGGGTTGTAGATGTATTGAGCTATAAAATCTTGACTGTATTCCTTTATCATATCGCGTACTTTTCTAAACTCGGCCATCACCTCATCTGCGTTGCCGGGAGCTTTGGCCGGATCAGGAAAGTTTTGGTGAAAGCGCTGCGCTTTTGTAGGGAAGTAGGGGCAGTTCTCTTTGGCGTTATCGCAAACGGTTATTACATAGTCGAATGGGATATTCATGTACTCGTCAATATTATTGCTGGTATGTTTGGATATATCAATCCCATCTTCGGCCATTACTTGTATGGCTTTTGGGTTAACGCCATGTGTTTCGATACCAGCGCTGTAAATTTTGGCCTTATTGCCTGCGTAATAGCTTAAATAACCCTCGGCTATCTGGCTGCGGCAGCTGTTGCCGGTGCATAGTACTAATATATTTTTCATGGGTATATTTTAGCAGCATCCACCACCCGGCGTGCAACATTCTGCCGAAACAGCCAGGTTCTTTAATTCGATCTTTGGTTTTTCAGGCGCTCCGCAGCTGCCGCCCCGGTCAATGGCCTTGCATTGCACGCTATCGGCACGCAGATCGACAATGAGATCGTCGCCATCTATGCTCATCTCATTCGGCAGCATCTGCCGCGTATCAAAAACTGAATTTCCAAATTCTATCTTCACTGTTCCAAGCGGGTTTAACGGCAGTTTAGTCTCCACCAGGGCTATTATGGCCAGCGCCTTTTTTACCTTCATAGGTTTAAGCTGTTTTGCGCCATTGGGTTCATATAACTGAATGATGATCTCCGTCCAGCTATTCATCACCCCGCCACAATCAACCGATACAATGGGCGATTGCTTAATTTCGGTGATATGATAGGCCGCAGCTACAAATGTATCTTCGGCATATTTAAATTGCAGGTTCAGTTCCGGGTTATCGAGCAGCGTTTGCTTAAATTCCAGCCAGTTTATTGTTGAGATTGTAGTGTTCATATTTTTCTTATTAATTGTAATATTGCGATGGATTAAGTCAATTTTTTTTTAACAACAGCTACCCGGATCTTTGTACGATTTAAAGAAGCCGCCCAATTCCCTGCTCAGCAGTGCCCAGGCATTCGGTTCAATACAATAACATACGCTTACGCCCTCAATGGTGCCTTGTATCAATCCGGCGTTTTTCAGTTCCTTTAAATGTTGGGATATGGTAGCCTGCGCAAGCCCCAGTTCATCAACCAGGTCGCCGCAGATGCAGGCATTGGCATTAATGATCTGTTGTAAAATAGCTATCCGCGCCGGGTGCGCCATAGCTTTCAGCATGGTAGCCAGCCTGTTTTGCTCTTCGGTAAATATTTCAGTTTTCGTTAAACCCATAATGTATCGCAATATTACGAATGATTTTTTGTATTTCAAAATATTTGTTTTTTGCCACAGTGTCTACGGAGGGTTTCACAGAGAAACCAGAGCCTGCATAGTGAAGTTTTAATGAACACGCAAAGCCGCTGGACATTAATTTACGAAGTTTCAAAAACTTCGTAAATTTGTAATTCTACGCCAGGCAGTATAATCCATTAAATCGGATTCATCACTAAACAAACTCAAAAGTTCAATACAACAAACTTGCGAAGGCATCCAAAATAAAACTCAACTCATCGCTATTAAAGCTCTGTGCCATCTCTGTGTTTTTCCTCCTGGTTCTCTGTGGTTAAAAATCTCCAAAATAAAACTTTGTGCCTTCTTTGTGAAACCTTTGTGTTCTTAGTGGTTAAAAACAAATGTAATCAAACTTATAAAACCCTATTTTTGCCCCAATGAACACTTCCCTCCAAAATAAATACGACAGCATAATTTTCGACCTTGATGGCACCCTTTGGGATAGCACCGCTAACGTAGCCATAGCCTGGCAGGCGGCTAAGGACCAGGTGGATTATATCGACCTGGATTTTACACAGCAAACCATACGCTCCATCACCGGCATGACCTACAAGGCTATTTTTGAAAAGCTATTGCCCGAAGTTAATGAAGAGCAGCGGAACGCTTTTAAGGCGATATGTGCCCTTAACGAGATCAATATTTTACAGGAACGCGGCGGCATGCTGTACCCGCGACTGGAAGAAACCTTGCAATACCTAATTACCAAATACAAACTATTCATTGTAAGCAACTGCCAGAACGATTATATCGAAACCTTCATCAGCTTTAGCGGCCTGGGGCATTATTTTAGCGGGCACCAATGTTACGGCACCAAAAGCCAGCCCAAAGCCGAAAACATCCGGGATATTATTAATGATCATGACCTTAAAGCGCCTGTTTACGTAGGCGATACGATGGGCGATTTTAATGCCTGCCAAACAGCCGGCGTGCCATTTATTTTTGCCGCTTACGGCTTCGGCGTAGTGGAAACCGGGCAGATAGCCACTATCGGTACCGTTGGCGAGTTGATGGAATTGCTATAAGCTATTTTGATTGCCTAAACAGGGCGGTTGTAACAACATTGTAGGTTAGTGATTGGAGATTAGCTAAGCGCGAAGCTCCTAATCACTAATCTCTAACCTCCAGCCTCTAATTCGTCAGATTCTCCATTACCAAAATAGCTGCTCCTATCAGTTCGGCATCAAAACCGAGTTCGGATATCAGTAGCTCCGTACTGGCGGCCAGGCGGGGGATGCAGTATTTGTTAAGCGCCTGCTGAATAGGCGCCAGCAGAATTTTACCCACTACCGCGCCTCTGCCGCTTAATACAATACTGGCTGGGTTCATAATATGAATGAGTATGGCCAGGGCCTTGCCAATTTTATAACCCGCGTCGGAGAGCAGGTCGATCGCGAACTGGTCGCCGTTATTAGCGGCTTCCATAATGGCATCGCCTACCAGTTTGGGGTGGCCTTCTTCAAAATATTTGAGGCTCGATACCCGGCCTTCTTTTATACCTTCAATAGTTTTTTGTACCACCACCAGCATTGATGCTTCGGCTTCCAGGCAGCCGCGTTTTCCGCAAATGCAAAGCGCCCCATCTTCCGATAGTGGTATATGGCTAAACTCACCCGCGAAACCGTTATAGCCGCGGTAGATCTCACCGTTTACAATCATCCCCAAACCAATACCCCAACCCAGGTTAATCACCATTACATCCTTTTGCGCCTTGGCTATGCCAAATTTCTGTTCGGCCAGCGCTATTAAGCTCGAATCATTGTCGATATAAGTAGGCACACCGGTTTCCAGCGTAATAAGTTGGGTAAGGCTCTGGTCGTCGGCATCTAAATAGGTATAGTTAATGCCCTCGTTCACATTAATAAAACCGGGCATACCGATGCCTATTCCGGCAAATTTATCGCGGGCAATGCCTGTTCTGTCAATATATTCATTTATCTGCGCTATCAGCTGCGGCAGCGCCTCCTTGTTGTTCAATAACCTCAATTCAAAGGTTATCATATCAGCAATGGGGTTGTTAAGCAGGTCAACCAATTGTATGCGGGTGGAGAACTGGTCCATAGCCACCGTGAGCATATACATGGCATCGGCTTTTATGGAATATACCAGCGGCCTGCGCCCACCGCTCGAGCGTGCATAGCCATCCTCCACAACCAGCCCCTCCTCAATCAGCTCGTTTATAGCTTTCGACATGGAGGGCAAACTTTTATCCAATATTTCGCTCAGCTCGGCGCATGAAAGGCCTTTGTCAAAATAAAGGTGTTTGATGATCAAACTTTTTAAGGGGGTACTTTTCACACCTTTGTTTTTTAATTATTTAATAGCATAAATAGTATAAGTATTGTGCAAGTGCGATGGTGGATAAAAATATAAATAATTAACAAAAACAAAGCATAATTCGATACCTCTTTTTAATAAGCAGGCAAACTTTTAAAATTTGCCGATGTAGTGTTAATGTACCATACTGCAACAGGCTGTTATGATTAAAAAGCTGATGATTTATTATTCCGTAATGCCTTTAATAATTGGCCTTAGTTTTTGTGCGCATGCGCAAACTGCTGCCAATAAGGTTTGTGGGAAGTGGGAATGCGACGAAAAGAACCTGATTATTGAGGTTACTAAAAACGACGGTGGCTTTAAAGCCAAAATAATGTGGTTTAAAGCGGATAACGTACAATTAATGGAAAGCTATACCGACGTAAATAATCCCGATCCGAAATTACGGAGCCGTAAACTGATAGGTATGAATGTGCTGGACGGACTTGTTTATAAGCCGGCTACCAACTCCTGGGAAGACGGGATGATCTATGATTCGAGGCATGGGCGGTACTGGAATTCA
>Ga0302227_10001055_pt1 | contig 21119 bp, 12 predicted proteins | sample II_Palsa_N1_1_FD_193525 | JGI IMG/M metagenome (GOLD analysis project Ga0302227, IMG submission 193525) | Peat permafrost microbial communities from Stordalen Mire near Abisko, Sweden - II_Palsa_N1_1 | ecosystem: Environmental > Terrestrial > Soil > Palsa > Peat permafrost | place: Sweden... | reverse complement strand
AGAGTACGTACTTGGACGATTCCGTGTGGATGGCGTCAACGGCGCTGGCTCAGCCAGCTGCGCGGGTCGACCGGCTGGCTGTCTTTTCGCAGCTCGAAATACACGCCGGTGTTGATGCCGGTGGGTGGGCTGGCGGTGCCGATCGCGTCGCCAGCCTCGACCTGATCACCAACGGCGTGCAGCAGCGTTTCGTTGTTGCCGTACATGCTCATCCAGCCGTCGCCGTGGTTGACGATGAGCAACATGCCGTAACCGCGCAGGAACCCTGCGTAGATCACCCGGCCGCGTGCCACCGCGTGGATTTCGCTGCCGCCGTTGGCCTTGATCAGCACGCCGTTGCCGTAGCTGTTGACCACGCCGCTGGCCGGCCACGGCAGGTTGCCGCGGATATTCGCCGTGGCACTGCCGACCGGGATGGGTGGTGGCGCGTTATGACCGGGGTTTTTCTTGCGCGCTGCCTCGCGCGCGGCGGCCTCACGGGCTTGTTCTTCGCGCGCGGCCTGTTCGATCGCCTTCTGCAGCTTGTCGACCAGTTGATTGAGCGATTGCTCGTTCTGCTTCAGTGCGGCCAGCCGCTGCGCCTGGTCTTTGTATTGCGCATCGGTGTCCGCTGCCAGTTTCTGCTGTGCGGCCCGCTGATCGGCCAGCGTCCTGGCCTGTTGCTCGCGTTGGGCTTTGGTGGCTTGCAATGCCTGTTGCTGGTTGGTGATCGCGTTTTCCAGATCCTGCAGCTTGGCCAGATCGGCCATCAGCTGTTGCACGCGCTGCACGCGGTCCTGCTGGAAATACTTCGAATACACCAGCGCCTGCGAGATGCGCGCCACATCTTCGTCGCCCAGCAGCAGGCGAAGATCCGAGCCGTGGTCGAGCGCATAGGTAGCACGCAGCAGGTCGGCGATCGCCGCGCGCTGGCTGTCCAGCTTCTGCTGCAGATCGGCGCGTTGTTGCTGCAACTGATCCAGGTCCTGCTGCTTGGCGGCCAGGTCAGTGTCGGTCTGGTGCACGGCCCGCGCCGCGCTGGCCAGCGCATTGGCCTGCGCGACCAGCGCCGCATTGACGGTGTCGCGGCGTGCTGCGGTATCGGCCTGCTGCTTCGCCAGCGCCGCCATCTTGCTGCGGATATCGGCGAGCTTCTGCTCGGCCGCTGCCTGTTCGGAGTGACTCTTGCTGTTGTCCTGTGGGGCGGTCGCCGGAGCAGCGAGCGCGCCGGTCAGCAGTACGCTGGCGATCAGGCCGGCAAGGAGAGATCGCGTGGTATGGGTGGGCTTGGGCATGTGGCCGATTATCCACGAGAGCCTGTCCATAGTCTCCGAACAGCGGCTCAACCCTTCGGGCCGGGTCTGTTTGCCCCCCAGTCCTGCGTCCTCACTGGGATGTGCATCGATATAAACGCCCTCTCTCTTCCTGGTCCTGGGCGCAAACAGATTCCGGCGCAGGCTGCTCGGAGACTATGGAAAGGCTCCAAGGTTTGCGGCCCCGGCGAGACGGTCGAAATGGCGTCATGTCGTGCCGTTCCTGCGCGCCATTCACGAGGGTTTGTTAGCGCGCGCTGTTACACCCGCGGGGCCGATTTTCATTTGGACGCCTAAATGGCTTTGACGCGGCGCACAAAATGTGCGTAAAGTCGGGTTGCAAGCCTTCCACAAGCTGCTTGCCGCCTTTGTGGCGGCAGGCCGTTTGCGCCTCAGCGAATCGTTAGCCAGTGAAGAGGGTTTCGGTCATGCACGTCGCGCCGCGTCTGTACGACGCCAGTTTTGAACACGACAGCTGCGGCTTCGGCCTGGTTGCGCAAATCGATGGCCGCGCCAGTGCCTGGGTGGTCGATACAGCCTTCGCCGCACTGGCGAAACTCTCGCATCGTGGCGCGGTGAATGCCGATGGCATCAGTGGTGACGGCTGTGGCGTGTTGCTACATCGTCCGCATGGCTGGCTGCGCGCGCTCGCAGCGGAGTCCGGTATCACGCTTACCGAGCGCTTCGCGGCAGGCGTAGTGTTTCTCGATCCGACCGGTGGCGACGAGGCGGCCCACGTGCTGGAGCGCCATCTCGCCGAAGAAGGCGTGCGTGTGGCGGGTTGGCGCGACGTGGCAGTCAATGCCGAGGCCTGTGGTCCGCTGGCCGCGGCCGCACAGCCGCGCGTGCGGCAGATATTTGTCGATGCCGCTGCGGCCATGGACGATGACGCCTTCGAGCTGGCGTTGTTCCGCGCGCGCCGTCGTGCCGAGACTGCGCTGGTCGCAGATCTGCAGTTCTATGTGGTGACTTTGTCCGCGCAGGTGATTGGCTACAAGGCGATGGCCGCGCCGGGTCGGCTGCGCGATGTATTCGCCGATCTCAATCATCCCGTGCTGGCCGCCGATGCCGTGGTGTTCCACCAGCGCTTCTCCACCAACACCACGCCGCAGTGGCGGTTGGCGCAGCCGTTCCGCCTGCTCGCTCACAATGGCGAGATCAACACCATCCGCGCGAACCGGCGCTGGATGCAGGCGCGCGAGTCGATCATGCGTTCGCCGCGAGTGGATTTGTCGGATATTGGCCCGTTGGTGCGCCAGCAGGGTTCCGATTCGGAGAGCCTGGATAACGCGCTGGAGATTCTGCTGGCCGGCGGCCTCGATCTGCTCGCCGCGATGCGCGTGCTGGTGCCGCCGGCGTTTGCCGCGCGCGAGAACATCGATGAGGACCTCGCGGCGTTCTACGAGTACTACGCGTTGCACAGCGAGCCGTGGGATGGTCCGGCCGGGTTGGTGATGTGCGACGGCCGCTATGCCGCCTGCACGCTGGATCGCAACGGACTGCGGCCCGCCCGTTGGGCGCTGTCGGACGACAATCATTTGATCGTGGCCTCTGAGGCTGGCTTGTGGGACATGCCGTCTGCACGCGTGATCGCCAAAGGTCGCCTGGCACCAGGCGAGATGATCGCGGTGGATTTCGCCCAGCATCGCCTGTTGCGCGATGCCGACATTGATGAGATCAACCGCACGCGTGCGCCGTATCGTGACTGGCTGCGCGCCGGCGTCAGCTATCTGGAATCGGCCCTGATCGACCCCACGCTGGCGGCCGAGCCGCTGCCGGCCGACGAGCTGCATTGCTATCAGAAGCTGTATGGCCTGTCGCGCGAGGAACGCGAGACGGTGCTCAAGGTAATCGCGGAACTCGAAGCCGAAGCTACCGGTTCGATGGGCGACGACACGCCGATCGCCGCGATGTCACGGCAGGTGCGCCCGCTGTTCGATCGCTTCCGTCAGGGCTTCGCGCAGGTCACCAATCCACCGATCGACCCGCTGCGCGAAAAGCTGGTCATGTCGCTGGTGACGCAGATCGGCGCCGAGGGCAACGTGTTCGAGCTGAAAGCGGAGAACGCGAAACAGGTGCTGATCAATTCGCCGATCCTGTCCCAGCGCAAGCTGCGGCAGTTGCTGGCGCTGCCGCAGTTCGTCCGCACGCCGCGCTTCGATCTGATGTATGCGCCCGAGCAAGGCTTGGAAGCGGCGTTGCGCGCACTGTGTGATGAGGTGGCGCAGGCCGTGCGCGGCGGCTGTGCGCTGGTGTTCCTCAGCGACCGCTACCCGCAGCGCGAACAGCTGCCGATCCATGCACTGCTGGCAACCGGCGCGGTGCATGCGCATCTGATCGATCAGGGCCTGCGCTGTCAGTGCAACATCATCGTGGAGACCGCCACGCCGCGCGACCCGCATCAGTTCGCCTGTCTGGTGGGTTTCGGCGCCACGGCGATCTACCCGTGGCTGGCCTATCAGAGTTTGTTTGAGCTTGGTCGTGAGGGTCACATCGATGGTGATCGGGTGGAGATCGGTCGCAGCTATCGGCGCGGCATCCGCAAGGGGCTACTGAAGATCCTCTCCAAGATGGGCATCTCCACCGTCGCAGGTTATCGCGGAGCGCAGCTGTTCGAAATCGTCGGGTTGGCACCGGAAGTCGTCGGGCTGTGTTTCCCCGATACGCCTTCGCGCATCGGTGGTGCCGGTTTTGCGGAACTCGAGCACGAGCAGCGCCTGTTGGCGGCCGAGGCGTGGAATCAGGCATTGCCGCTGCGTGCCGGCGGCCTGTACAAGTTCGTTTACGGCGGCGAGTACCACATGTACAACCCGGACGTGATCGGCTCACTGCAGCATGCAGTGCGCACGGGAAATCCGGCTGACTATCGAATTTATGCGGACCACGTCGATCATCGGCCGCCATCGGCGCTGCGCGATCTACTGGGACTGAAACCCGGCGCTGCGCCGATTGCGCTGGACGAGGTCGAGCCGATCGAGGCGATCCTCAAACGCTTCGATTCGGCTGGAATGTCGCTTGGCGCATTGTCGCCAGAAGCGCACGAGGCGCTCGCGATCGGCATGAACCGATTGGGTGGCCGCAGCAATTCCGGCGAGGGTGGCGAGGATCCGGCGCGCTACGGCACTGAGAAGATGTCGAAGATCAAGCAGGTCGCCTCTGGCCGTTTCGGCGTCACGCCGGCATATCTGGTCAATGCCGAGGTGCTGCAGATCAAGATCGCGCAGGGTGCCAAGCCCGGCGAGGGCGGTCAGCTACCTGGCCATAAAGTCGACGCTACGATCGCGCGATTGCGTTATGCGAAGCCCGGTATCGGTCTGATTTCGCCGCCGCCGCATCACGACATTTATTCGATCGAGGATCTGGCCCAGCTGATTCACGATCTGAAAGAAGTGAACCCGGGCGCGTTGATCTCGGTGAAGCTGGTCTCACATGCTGGAGTTGGCACGGTCGCCGCCGGTGTGGTGAAGGCTGGCGCGGATCTGATCACGGTGAGCGGCCACGACGGCGGCACCGGCGCCAGTCCGCTCACCTCGATCAAGTACGCCGGCACGCCATGGGAACTCGGCATCGCCGAAACGCAGCAGACGCTGCGCCGTAACGACCTGCGCGGCCGCGTGCGGCTGCAGACCGACGGTGGCCTGAAGACTGGTCTGGACGTGATCAAGGCCGCGTTGCTCGGTGCCGAGAGTTTCGGTTTCGGCACCGGCCCGATGGTCGCACTGGGCTGCAAGTATCTGCGTATCTGCCACCTCAACAACTGCGCAACCGGCGTGGCAACCCAGCATCCGGTGCTGCGCAAGGAACACTTCATTGGTCTGCCCGAAATGGTGATGAACTATTTCCGTTTCGTCGCCGAGGACGTGCGTGCGCATCTGGCGCAACTGGGCGTGCGCAGTCTCGGTGAGATTGTCGGTCGCACTGAGTTGCTGGAGCAGATCGCGGGCACCACGCCGGTTCAACACAAGCTCGACCTCACACCGCTGATCGATGGCGTCGGCCTGAGTGCGAGCAGCGACTTTGCCTGCACGCTGGCGCGCAATCCTGTGCGTGACAAGGCCGCATTGGCCTCGCGTATTGCCGAGGACACGGCGCCGCTGGTGGAGCTGGGAGAGAGTGGTCACTTCAACTATGCGGTCTGCAACACCGACCGCGCGATCGGCGCGCGGTTGTCCGGCGACATTGCGCGTCGACATGGCGACCACGGCATGGATGACCATCCGATCCTGCTTGCGCTGGAAGGCGCTGCTGGCCAGAGTCTCGGCGCGTGGAACGCCGGCGGCGTGCATATCGATCTTGTCGGCGAGGCCAACGATGGCGTCGGCAAGGGCATGGCCGGCGGCCGCATCGTGATACGCCCGCCACTGGATGCGCCCTACGCCAGCCAGGACGCGGTGATCGTCGGCAACACCTGCCTCTACGGAGCCACCGGCGGCGAGTTGTTCGCGGCTGGGCGCGCGGGTGAACGTTTCGCGGTGCGCAATTCCGGCGCGCTGGCGGTGGTCGAGGGTGCCGGCGATCACTGCTGCGAATACATGACTGGCGGCGTAGTCGCGGTGCTTGGCAAGGTCGGCCTCAATTTCGGCGCGGGCATGACCGGAGGCTTCGCCTATGTGCTCGACCTCGAACGAAATTTCGTCGATTGCTACAACCACGAACTGGTCGACATCCTGCGCATCTCACCGGAGGGCATGGAGAACTACATGCAGCATCTGCGCGGCCTGGTCACGCGACATGTTGAGCTGACCGGCAGCGACTGGGGTCGGCAGGTCCTGCGCGATTTCCGCGGACTGCAATACAAGTTCTGGCTGGTGAAGCCGAAGGCAGCGAGCCTCGCCGCGCTGGCTGAAGAATTGAGGGTGGCAGCATGAGCGACAAGTTGTTTCAGTTTCTCAACGAACCGCGACAGCCGCCGCGCACCGTGCCGGTCGCGATCCGCGTGCTCGGCTATGGCGAAATCGGTGGTGACTTCGACACGGCGAACGTGGCCACGCAGGCGGAGCGCTGCATCGATTGCGGCAACCCGTACTGCGAACATGTCTGCCCGGTGCACAACTACATTCCGAACTGGCTGAAGCTGGTGCAGCAGGGTCGCATCATGGAAGCGGCCACGTTGATGCACGAAACCAACCCCCTGCCGGAGATCTGCGGCAGGGTATGTCCGCAGGATCGCCTGTGCGAAGGGGCCTGCACGCTGGAGCAGACCGCGTTTGGTGCGGTGACGATCGGCAGCGTGGAGCGTTGGGTGACCGATGAAGCTTTGCGCCAGGGTTGGCGGCCGGATCTGTCGGCAGTGCGCGAGACCGGAAAGCGCGTGGCGATCGTTGGCGCGGGTCCGGCGGGCTTGTCGTGCGCGGACCGTCTGCGCCGTGTCGGCATTGCTGCCGATGTCTACGACGGCCAGCACGAGATCGGCGGGCTGCTCACGTTCGGCATTCCACCGTTCAAGCTGGACAAGGCAGTCGTGCGCACGCGTCGCGAAGTGCTGGAAGGAATGGGTGTGCGCTTCCTGCTCGGCCGCGAAGTGGGGCGAGACGTGGAGTTCGGCCAGCTGCTGGACGATTACGATGCGGTATTCGTCGGTACCGGCGCCTATACCTATGTGGACGGCCAATTGCCCGGTCGCGAACTGCACGGTGTGCATGATGCACTGCCGTTCCTTATCGCGAACACCGAGCGGCTGTTGCGTGATGAGCCACCGGCGCACGCGTTCGACCTCAGCGGCAAGCATGTCGTCGTGCTGGGTGGCGGCGACACCGGCATGGACTGCAACCGTACGGCGATTCGTCTGGGTGCGGCTTCGGTTACCTGTGTGTATCGACGCGACGAGGCCAGCATGCCCGGTTCGGCGCGCGAGGTCGGCTACAGCCGCGAGGAAGGTGTGGAGTTTTTGTTCCAGCGCCAGCCGCTGGTGATCCTCGGTGACGAACACGGTCGCGTGCGTGCGGTGCGCGTGACACAGACGGCGCTGGTAGACAGTGGCGACGGCCGCCCTCGTCCGCAGAATGTGGCGGGCACCGAATACGAGATCGAGGCGGACGTGGTGATTCAGTCGTTCGGCTTTCTGCCCAGCCCACCGGATTGGCTGACCTCGCATGGGGTGAAGCTGGCGCCATCGGGCCGTATCGTCACCGGCGCAAACGGCGCGCTGCCGCTACAGACCAGTCATCCGCGCATCTTCGCCGGTGGCGACAACGTGCGTGGCGCCGACCTGGTGGTGCGCGCGGTGTACGACGGACGCGAGGCGGCGTTGTCGATCGCACAGTTGCTGTGCGGATCAACCACTGCGGCGACGATTGATGCCCGCGAGCAGGCTGTCGCCATGCTTTGAGGTAAATGTCAGCCGGCTGCCAAGGCGCTAACTCTGTGACTGGCTTCACACTGCCGCGAATCGATGCGGAAACGCCAACACCGGCTCGATCATGAACGCGTTCAACCGCGAGCCGCCGTTCGAGCCGGCCGACTATGCGGCCAGACCCACGCGGGCATCGTCAATCGTTTCTACAACCTGGACGTGAAGCTGAAGTTCCAGGCGAAACGAAGTATCGCTTGCCGGGATCTATCACCGCGAATGGTTCGCCCAGGGCGCAACCGAACGAATCTGTTTTACACAGCGCGGCGCGCCGAGTCATCGGCGCGCCGCGCTGCTTTCGGCGGCCGGAATGCCAACCTTCAGGACGTAGGTCAGCCATCCGCAACCCCATCGCCGGCAGCAACAACGTGCGTGTTCCTGATCTGCGATGGAGGCGAGGTGCCGTCGTCGGAACCGAACTGATTCATGGCGCATCCGGTGCTCGCCTTCAACAAATATCGACGATGGCGAGCACCGGCGTTGGTTTTTACTTATTCGTAATGTGTAGTCATGTGGGTGCAAAGTAATTTCGATTTACCTGATTACTTCTTACGTAATGCGCATAAACACAGCGGTATTTTTTAAAATCGCATGTAAATGCGAAAAAAACTTTCGCAATGTTAATGCCTTGTGTATCCGTAACTGAAATGAAACACTGCGTAAGGGGTTTCCATGCGGCAGCGTTATATGCACTCCAATTTCGTTCAGGGGTGAGTTAACGCTGTAATCAAACTTGTAATTCTCGGGATTATGTGTAATGAGGGGTTACCTAATGAAAAGAAACAAGCTCGCCCTTTCCTTGGCGGGACTATTGATTGCACCGGTTGCCGGTACGGCCTTTGCGCAGAGCGCGCCAGCCGCCGGGGCGCCGACCCAGCAGTCGACTACCCAGTCGACGACCACCCAGACAACGACGACCCAGACGACTGCGCCGGCTCAGAAGAATGCGCAGCAGCTCAAAGCGGTCACCGTTACAGGTTCGCTGATCCGCAGCGTGGATGTGGAAACCGCCCAGCCGGTCACCGAGCTCACCCATGAGGCACTGCAGCAGCAAGGCTTCGTGAGCGTCGGCCAGATTCTGCAGAACGTCTCCTCGGTCGGCTCCTCCGGCACCAGCCAGCAGAGTTCGCTAGGCGATGTCGTCGGTCAGTACGCGAGCCTGCGAGGCTTGGGTGGCCCACGCACGTTGATCCTGGTCGACGGCGAACGCTACACCACCGACCTCTATGGCCAGACCGACCTGAGCACGATTCCGAGCTCGCTGATTGAGAGCGTGGACATCCTGCAGGACGGTGCTTCGTCGATCTATGGCTCTGACGCGATTGCCGGCGTGATCAACATCATCACCAAGAAAGTCGATGGCCTGTATGTCGATACCTACAACAGCCAGTACTCGCCCAGCGGCAACGGCAAAACCGGCCAGTTGAGCCTGACAGGCGGCAAGAAGTTCGATCGCGGTTCGTTCACGTTCAACATGACGGCGCAGAACACCGATGGCCTGACCGCTGCCCAAGGCTGGTTCAGTCACTACGGTTACGACAGCGTGCCGCAGTATCAGCAGAGCGAGGGGCCGTCGAATTACGGCACCATCCTGGGCACCACCGGTGTGCCGACCAGCGCCGCCGCTGCTGCGCTGGCCAATGGTCCGATCACGGTCAACATGGGCCAGAACGGGCAAAACATCGCCAATTACCACACCAATACCTTCGGCGTTTCGTATCCCAGCCCGTATTTCAACAATGACTACAGCAATGGTGCGCCGGCTCAAACGCTGCTGCCCGACAGCCGCTTGCGCTCGTACACGCTGAAGGGCGATTACAAGGTGACCGACAACGTCACGGCCACTTTCACCGGCACCTACAACACCAACAACTCCACCGACTACATCGGCGGCTATCCGCTGAGTTCGTCGACACCGGCCAATGGCGCGAACCTCGCGTCGGCATTGGGTCTGCCTGGTGGGAGCCTCGGAGCCGTCTGGTACCCGTCGCTGTCCTCCCGCAGTTATTACAACCCGCTGCCCGGCAATAATCTGCAGTTCAGCCTGCCGCTGGTGAATAACCCGGTGTGGGATCAGGTCAACAACATCAAGCAGTACGGTTTCCGCACCGGCCTGCAAGGTTTGTTCTCGCTGGGCCAAAACGAATTCAATTGGAGCACCAACTACAGCGATTATCGCTATATCCAGGATCTCACCGCCGGTGGCAACCTGAATATGGTCAATTTGTATAATGCGCTGGGGCCATCCTTCATGGGCGCCGGTGGCGTAGTGCAATGCGGCACACCGGGCAACGTGATTGCCGGCTGCGTCCCGCTCAACCCCTTCTCAAGCACGGGTGGGCTGACTCCGGCCGAGAGCAAGTACCTCGAGTACACGGACTTTACGCATTCCGAGAGCCAGCAGCGGACTGTCGAAGCCAATTTGAGCGGTGACATGTTTACGTTCCCGACGTCACTCGGTAGCGGTGATGCCACCTTTGCCGTAGGCGCCGACCATCGCGACGTGTCCGGCGGCGTGACGCCTGATCTCTACACGCAAGAAGGCATCAACACCAACCTCCAGCAGAACCCGGGTGAAGGTTCCTACGGGATCAACGAAGCGTTTGGCGAGCTCAACTTCCCATTGCTGAAGGATCTGACGGGCGCGCAGTTGCTGGATCTGGACGTCTCGCATCGTTTCTCGCATTACAGCAACTTCGGTGACACCAACAACAGCTCGTACAAGCTGTCCTATCAACCGATCAATGACCTGCTGATGCGCGCCAGTTACGGCACCGGCTTTCGTGCCCCGTCGATTTCCAATCTGTACGGCGGCTCGATGCAGAGCTTCACCAACTACACCGATCCTTGCGACATCAACTACGGTCTGACCGGCAACCCGGTCGTTGCGCAGCGCTGCAACACCGGGTACGCCGGCCTGCCGGCTGTGGGCCCCGGCTTCACCCAGCTCACCACCACGGGTGTGCCGGTCAGCGGCCCCAACAGCGAAAGCACCACGCCGTTCTATACGGGTGCCAATGCCGCGCTGAAGCCGGAAACTTCCAAGAACCTTACGGCGGGTGTCGTCTATAGCCCGAGCTGGTTTACCGGCCTGAACGTGACGCTGGACGCGTACCGCATCCGCATCGACAACGTGATCACCTTGCCGTCGGCCGACAGCATCCTGAACAACTGCTACCTGCTGGGCGAAACGCAGCAGTGTGATCAGTTCCAGCGTTCGGCGTCGACTGGGCAGATCATCAACCTGCTGCAGGCCGTCACCAACGAGGGCTTCGTGGATGAGCATGGCATCGATCTGTCGGGTAGCTATCTGTTCCCCGAAACGCCGATCGGCAAGTTCAAGATCGACACCAACAGCACCTACATCACCTCGTTGCGGGAACAGGATGTGGCCGGTGGCCAGGTGGTTTCCTACAACGTGGGCACCTACGATCCGATCCTCGGCCCGGTGTGGCGCTTCCGCGACACCACCAACCTGAATTGGGCCTACGGCGACTTCTCTGCGACCTGGACCCTTCGCTACTACTCCTCGTTGCAGGAATCCTGCCGTCCGGATGCGCCGACGCTGGACATGAGCTTTCCGTGCACCAACCCGAATGGCAATGTGCAGGGTCAGCAATCGGGTCTGTATCGTCAGGGTTCCACGACCTTCAACGATGTGCAGGTGAGCTGGAATGCACCCTGGAAGGGCCGTATCTCGATCGGCGCGACGGACGTCTTCAACCGCCGCACGCAGCTGACGTACACCGGTGCGGAAAGCGTGATCGGACCGTTGGGCCCGACCGGCACCGACGGTTTCACGTCATTTGCCTACAACCCGCAGTACGACATCGGCCGCGTGATCTACCTGAAGTACAGCCAGCAGCTGTTCTAAGGGACACGATCGATCGCCCTCGGCGGATCTTGCCGCGGGCGATGTGTCCGATATAGCAAACGACAGAGAGTTGAACCAAACAGAACGGCGCGTCGAGTCATCGGCGCGCCGTTCTGTTTGGTGCGAGCCGGCTCAGCCACGTGGCTGGTTGTCATAGGTGATGCCGATGACAATGCGGGCATGATCAACCTGTTTTGATGGTCGACATCTCGATGGCTGATCTTTTAGTGGTCGCCCGCACAAGTTGAACCGATTGTGGTTCGGTGCGGGGCAGGCGTCGATGACACGCCTGGTCAACTTTGATGCAGAATCCTTCCCATGTGCCTGATCGCCTTTGCCTGGAATGCGCACCCTCGCTGGCGTCTATTGCTGGCGGGCAACCGCGATGAGTTTCACGCGCGACCCAGCGCAGCACTGGCGCGCTGGGACGATGCACCCATCATCGGCGGTCGCGATCTGCAGGCCGGCGGCACGTGGCTGGGGGTGACCGATACCAGGCGCTGCTGCGTAGTGACGAACGTGCGCGATCCTCGCGATCCACAGCTGGGCGTATCACGCGGGATGCTCGTCACCGATTATCTGGGCCACAGCGCGGATGCCACGACACACGCGCAACAACTGCTGCGCTCGGCGGCGGAATATCGGCCGTTCAACCTGCTCACCTTCGATGCGCACGATGCGTTCTATCTGGGCAATCGCCCTGAACCGCGTGCGCAGGCGGTGGAGTCAGGCGTACATGGTCTGTCAAACGCCGATTTCAATACGCCGTGGCCGAAGACGCGCATGCTGATGCGGTGTCTGGGGGACTGGATCGACGCAGGCGGCGAAGACGCATTCGGCCCGTTGTTCAATGCGCTCGCCGATGAACGCGTCGCGCCCGATGCACAACTACCGGACACTGGCGTCGGTCTCGAGCGCGAACGTTGGCTCTCGTCGGCCTTCATCCGTGGTGAGCACTATGGCACCCGCGCCAGCACGATCGTGGCGATCGGCCATGACGGCGTCGGTGTAATCGTGGAACGACGCTTCGCGCCAAATGGCCGTTTCGATGGGGAGACCGCGCTTAGCATCGCGGATCGCCGGATCGACGTTCATGCATCAAAGTAGCCTGAGCCCCGCGCAGCATCCGTTGCAAGGCTGGCGCCTACGCGCATCAGCGACTTCATCGTCTGCCGGAGTCGTCGGCTGCTGGGTAGCCTGTCGACAACATCCACGGATTGGAGGATCTCATGCGCATGGGATCGCTGTTGCCGGTCATCGGTATCGCGATGCTGTTTGTCAGTGCCGCACGTGCAACCGACTGTCCCGAGTGGTCGCCGACACAGGCGAAGCAGGAGCTGAGCGCGCTGCATGACCGCATTGATGACTGGAACCACGCGTATCGCGTCAGCGGGCAAGCGCCCGTCGACGATGCGGTCTACGATCAATCGCTGACGCGCCTTTCCGACTGGCGTCGCTGCTTTCCGCAGCAGGCGCCGGCGATGCCCGGCGATCTCGTCGATGCCCGTGGCAATGTGCGTTCGCCGGTGGCGCAGACCGGACTGGCCAAGTTGCCGGATGCCGCTGCACTGGGCGCGTGGATGCATGTGCGCGATGAGCACGACCTGTGGGTGCAGCCAAAGGCCGATGGTGTGGCGGTAACCTTGTTGTATCTGGATGGCCAATTGCACCAGGCGACCAGTCGCGGCGACGGCATCCACGGCTCGGACTGGACGGCCAAGGCGAAGCTGATCGATGCCATTCCCAAGCGGCTACCGAATGCGCCGACGCAGGTGGTGTTGCAGGGAGAAATCTATTGGCGTGTCCCCGGCCACGTGCAGGCAAATGATGGTGGTGTGAACGCGCGGTCTGCGGTGGCGGGCGCACTGGCGCGCGAAATCCTTGATGTGGGTACGGCCGCACGGATCGGCTTGTTCGTATGGGATTGGCCGAGTGGGCCAGCCGACATGCCTGGACGATTGGCAGGACTCAAGGCAATGGGTCTGATCGACAGTGTGGCGTACACCCATCCGGTGCAGACACTGGATGACGTCAAGCGTTGGCGTGAGCAATGGTATCGCCATGCGATGCCGTTCGCCGCCGACGGCACGGTGGTTCGCCAGGGTCATCGGCCGGCAGCCACGACATGGCAGGCTGTGCCACCCGCATGGGCCGTCGCGTGGAAATACCCGGCGGCGTCCGCGCTCACCGAAGTACGCGCGGTGACTTTCACGATCGGCCGCAGTGGCCGCGTTACACCGGTGCTGGAGCTCGTGCCGGTGCAACTGGATGATCATCGCGTGCAGCGCGTCAGCGTCGGCTCAGTAGCGCGTTGGCGGAAGCTGGATGTCCTTCCTGGCGACCAGGTCGAAGTAGCGCTTGCCGGGTTGACCATACCGCACCTGCAGTCGGTGGTTTGGCGTACAAAGCAGCGCGCCGAGGTGACACCGCCGGATCCGCAGATACATGATTCCCTGAGCTGCTGGCAGGCCGTGCCCGGCTGCGAGCAACAATTCCTGGCGCGCCTGCTATGGCTGGGCGGCAAACAGGGTCTACACATGAATGGCCTCGGTGCGGGAACCTGGCAGGCACTGATCGAAGCCGGCTCAATTCACGACCTGCTCGGCTGGATGACGCTGACGCCGGCCCAGCTTGCCGCCACGCCGGGGATCGGGCCGGCGCGCGCAAGCGCACTGACGCAAACCTTTGCCAGCGCTCGTGAGCGTCCATTCGCCCGCTGGCTGCGCGCACTCGGCATGCCGCCCAGCGGCGGCGCCGAGTTGCCGGATTGGGCCACCTTGAGCGCGCGCAGTTCAAGCGACTGGCAGGCAATCGACGGCATTGGCCCTGGCCGTGGGGATCGTCTGGCCGAGTTCTTCGCGCGCCCTGAGCTGCGCGCGCAGGTAGCGCGATTGCATGCAGCAGGTGTGCAGGGGTTTTGATCGGTCGTTCGGGCCGGAATCGTAGGAGCGCACCCTGTGCGCGAAACAATCGGGCATTCCACAACACATTTGGCCGCGCGAGCGCGGCATCGCGCACGGGGTGCGCTCCTACGCTTCGTGATAGCTCAGCTCTTGAGTTCGCCGTCGACGTAATACCAGTGGCCATGTTCGCGCACGAAGCGGCTGCTCTCGTGCTGCCGTTGCGCACGGCCACCGCCGAGGCGATAGCGAGCGACAAACTCCACGATCGCATGATCATCGTCGATGCTTTGGTGCTGACGGATTTCCAGACCCAGCCAGGTGGGTGTCGGTTGTTGTGCAGCCAGCCGCAGCGAAGCTGGACGTGCATCGGCATGCCAGCTTGCGAGCAGGTAATCCTCGCGCTTCAGCACGTAGGCGCTATAGCGTGCGCGCATCAGTTGTTCGGCCGTGGTTGCTGCGGCGCCGTCATGCAACGGCCCGCAGCATTGCATGTAACCGGCCGGGTTGCCGCAAGGGCAGGGCGTTAGCGTGTCGATCGACTTCATGTCGCCTTTGTACCCGCTTCAGCATGTTTCTGCAGAGGTGAGTGCGGACGTGCGCTTTAACACGCGCTCAGGCGGGGATTCGTCGCCAGACACGGCAGCGATTGTTGGCCGGCATCGCGATATCGTCGACCAGGGCGAAGCCGGCGTTGGCCGCCAGGGCGTCCACCGCCTCGGCGTCGCGGATCGCCATGTGTGCGCCGCGTGCCTGCAACCACTGGTCGAATGCCGCGTTGCTATCGCTGGTGTAGCGCCCTTGATAATTGAACGGCCCGTAGATGATCAGCGTGGCGCCGGCGTGGGTGACGTCCGGTAGCTTGGTGAACAGGCGCTGCACTTCGGGCCACCCCATGATGTGCAGGGTATTGGCACTGAACACCGCATCAAACCTTGCCTCTGGCCACGCACCTGTGACGTCGAGCGCCAGCGGTGCCGGCGTGTTCGGCAGCGCGGCCTCATCCAGCCATGCCCGGATGCCGGGGAGATTTTCTTCGCGATCCGATGTCTGCCAGATCAGCTGTGGCAGTGCAGCAGCGAAATGCACCGCGTGCTGGCCGGTGCCGCTTCCGATCTCCAGCACGCGCCGACCATCGCGCAGATCAGGGGCAAGATAATTGCGCAGCACGGCCAGGATCGGCTCGCTGTTGCGCTCGCACGATGGCGAGTGCGGTTTGTCCTCGGGATTGATGCCGCTCAGACCGGTCGGCCGCGCAACACCCTCGCCGGCAACATCAGTAGAGCGCCGAGGAAGGCGAATACGGCGCTCACGGTGATCCCGACCAGACGCAGCGGCAGCATCAACAGCCACACGATCGGATACAGCACCAGCGCCAGCAATGCGAGCGGCCAGCAGAACACCAACAGCAACAACCAGAGCAGGAAACCGGCCATGAGATGACCTCCGGATGGGTGGGGTACGCAAACTTTAGCGCACGCGACGGCGGGTGCGTAGATGACTCTCGCCACCCCATTGACCCGTTTGTCAGCTCATCGGATTCACGCCAATCAGCCACAGATGCAGCCAGCCCACAAAAATAACCCAGGCGACCACCCCGATCAGCACGGTCAGCGCATCACCCCGGACCGTACCCGTCGGATAAATGGTGCCGGCGAGTCGGTCGCGCCTGCGCGATACGACGAACAGCACGATCGACCACAGCAGAAACGCACCGAACAGCACCACGTCATGCAACATGCCGGTGGCCAGCAGGTGACCGAACGCCCATACCTTCACCGCCAGTACCTGCGGGTGGCCGAACTTTGCCTTGAAGTGGTTGCCCGGCACGCGCGCTCCGAAAAACAGCACGAATGCGATCAGCGTGAACAGGGCATTGAGATGGCGCAGCCACGGCGGCGGCGCGTACAGCGGCACTGGCTGCAAACGCGCCAACGCGAAGCCCCAGCAAATCAACACGAAGCCAATCAGCGAAACCAGCGCGAACAAACCCTTCCAGCGTTTCACCCCGAGTCGCGCGATCTGACGTTCGCGCCAACCGACCGCGAAGATGCGCAGCGAGTGCGCGCCAAGGAAGATCAGCAGGCCAAGGATCAGCATCAGCATGGCAGGTCACCTCATCGCGGCGGTGCGGCGAGTATAGGCGTCCGTCAGCCCGTGTGCCGAATGCAGATGGCGAACGCCAACGCACCGTCCTGCAGCGTGACATGGCCGGCAGCTGGCGCGTGCGCAAGCCATGCATCGCCGCCGTGCAGCGTGCCATCGACGGTCTCGATTTCACCGCGGACCGCATAGATGAGGACAGTCGCCGGGTCGAGCGGATGGGCTCCCGGCTCCTGCCACACCTCTACCTCGCCACTTGCCTGTGCTCGCCGCACCATCAGATTGAAGTCACTTGTCGGGCCGTCGGCGAGGGTTACGGCTACTTCGGCCTCACCGGCAAAGGCGAACGGCGCGAACGGTGTGGTCAGCGCATGTATGCGGCCGTCGTCCAGTGCCATCGTGAAACCGGCACCATCGAGCAGCGCTATGTGCCGGTCGATGCCGGGGAAGCAAGAGAACGGTGCGGCACTGTCGACCTCGGCGATGCTTACGCGCCACAGGAAATCCTCGCTGCGCGCGTCAGACGGATAGACGGCTATCTCACGTGTCGTGCCAAGGCCATTCTTCCACGGCTGCGGCGGGCAATCCTGCGCGCGGATGATGGGGCCGCGCATGCCAGCCAAGTTCATGCGGTTCTCTCGATGATGCGTTGAAACGGCGGCAATGCCTTCAGCATGCCGCTGCCGTAGCGTTTGGTCACCACGCGGCGGTCGAGCAACACGATGCGCCCGCGGTCGGTTTCGTTGCGGATCAGCCGGCCGCAATACTGCGTCAACAGTCGGGTGGCTTCGGGCACGCTTACCTCGATGAATGGATTGCGTCCGCGCGATTCGAGCCATTCCGCGTACGTCGCGCCAACCGGGTCAGTGGGCACGGCGAACGGCAGCTGGGTAATCACCACCGTCTCACACAGCTTGCCGGGAAGATCGAGACCTTCGCCAAACGAAGCCAGGCCAAACAGCGTGCTGCCCTTGCCGGCCTCGATGTCGGCGATGTGATCGGCGACCAATTGCGATTTGCCCAATGAACCCTGCGCGCGCACCTTGCGCACCTGCGCGATGGGCAGTTTCTGAAGTACACGGTCGAGCTTCGCGCGCGAGGTGAACAGGACCAGATTTCCAGCGTCCCAGTCGAGATTGTCCGCCAGCCACTCGCTGATTTCCTCGGCATGTGCTTCGCGAGCATCTGGCAGCGTACGCATCGCCGGCACTTCCAGTCGCGCCTGCACAGCGAGATCGAAAGGGGAGGGCAGGCTCAGCGTGACCGCATCATCGGGCAACCCAACGGCATCGGCGAAGCCGCGGAAGTTGCCGCCCGCGCTCAGGGTTGCCGAGGTCATCACCACGCCGCTGGCATTGCCCCACAGTACGCTGCGCAGCAAGCCACCGGCGGATACCGCGGAGGCATGACAGACCAGCTGCTGATCGCCGCTCAACGTAACCCAGCGCGCCAGCGGCGGCCTGTCATCGGGATCATCGCTCGCCCAGGCGCGCCAGGTACTTGCCTGCTTGCCGATGCGTTCCAGCGCTATGCCCAGTTCGCGCGACAATGCCTCCTGCGTCGGTCCGCCGTCGGTCATCTCGACCACCGCACGGCGCACGGCGGTGAGCCAGCGCTGCACTTCGCCGGTGCACAGATTGAGCATGCGGGCAAGCTCAACCCACGATTCCGGCAGCTGACCGAGCGAGCCGCGATACATCGGCTCGTTCTCGGCCGGGTCAGGCAACCAGCCGAGGCGGATTTCTTTTTCCAACTCCTCCAGCGTATTGCTGAGCTCCTGCAATTTCGCATCGCCGGCATCCAGCGAAAGCTTGCCCAGTGTCTGCTTGTCAGTTAGCGAATACGCTGCGTGTACCTGCCGTCCGAGCCGGCTCAGCTGGCGCACGGTGACGCTCATGTAGACCTCGGCGGCGCCGCGATCAATCGCCTTGCCCGGCACGTGATGGCCTTCGTCGAAGATGTACAGGGTCTCGTCCGGTCGCGGCAGGATCACGCCACCCCAGCCTTCGTCCTCGCCCGGCATGGTGAGGTCGGCCAGCACCAGGTCCTGGTTCGCCACGATGATTTCCGCATCGTCCACCGCGCGGCGTGCGGCGAAAAACGGGCAGATCATGAACTGGCCGCACTTGCGCCCGGTACAGCCGCCGGCGCTGGTGGTCACCATCGGACGCAGCAGGTCGCTTACGGCTTCCGGCGCGCTGTCCATGTCGCCGTTCCACTCGCCGTTGTCAAAGGCAGTGCTCAGCTTGGCCAACGCCTGTTTGTCGCGCGGCTGCGGCGGCTTCAGCCACAGGGCCAGATCCGCATCGAAACCGGCCAGACCCATCTGCCCGGAATCATTCAGGCTGTTCGTCGCCATGCGTAGATTGCGCGGGCAAAGATAACGTCCGCGCCCCTTCGCCAGCGCCACCTTGGCCTCGATGCCGTTGAGTTTCAGATACAGCGGGATATCCCGTTGCACCAGCTGCTCCTGCAGCGCCACGGTGGCCGTGGCGATCAGCAGCTTCTTCTTCTGGAAGCGCGCCACTTCCACGCCGGCAATCAAGTAGGCCATCGACTTGCCGGTGCCGGTCGGCGCTTCGATCACGGCCACGCCGCCGGTTTTGCCGAGGGCTCTGGCTACCTCGGCGATCATCTTTCCCTGCGACGCGCGTGCGCGAAAGCCCGGCAAGCCGTCTTTCAAGCGTGCATAAGCGGCGCGTATGGCGTCTTTGGTGATGTCGGCGAGCATGGCGAATCGAACCTGTGGCGCGGGTTATGCATGAAATACGGGCACGAATGCCGTCAGCGGCCGGAGTTGCGCCGGCGCATGGCAGAGACGTGCCAGAGTGCAGCTTGGCTGGATGCCATGGGGCAGTTTATCGGTATTGCGCGCCCGGCAGGCTCATGATGGGGCTGACGGCACCGCCGTCGTGCACATTGAGGGTATGCTGATGCTGGGTGTTGCGGGGGCCGGGCTTGGGGGAGCTCTATCGATGAAGCACGCGGATGCTGTTGAGTCGACGTTGTCCGATGGCTCATTGCAGCTGACATGGCTGGCCCGTCTCACGGCAGATCACACGCCTGACGAAGTGGCCGCGGTCATCGCCAGCTTGGTGCAGGCCACGCCGGGCTGCCGCACCGCCTGCGTGCTGTGGGGACTGGACGAGCCGGCAAATCATCATCACAGCGTTCCGCCGATACGGATTGATTCTGCCGATTGGCCATGGTTGCGCGACGCCAGCAAGTCAGACCAGCCGCACTGGAACCTCGATCGGTACCGTGTGGCCATTCGCCTCTGCGAGCAGCCCGAGCCCGCGCTGCTGTTGCTGAGCTTGCTGCCGGGGCAGGACGCGGAGGACTTTCTGGAAGGAATGGTAGAGGCGTTGCAGCTTGCTGGTCAGCATCTGCGCCGCGCGCTGGAGTGGTTCAGGCTGCAGCATTCGCATCAGCAGCTGGAGCGTTCCGAAGCCCTGCAGCGTGCGTTGTTCGCGATTTCCGACCTGGCGGGCTCCGATCGTGACATGCCGGACATGCTGCGTGGCATTCATGCCATTGTCAGCACATTGATGTACGCAGAAAATTTCTTCATCGTCACACGCAATGCAGATCTGGACACAATCCGTTTCCTGTATTTCGTCGATGTCGAGGACCCGACCTCGCCCGGTAATGGCCAGGACCTCCCATTGAGCGCGATTGAGCATACGCTGACCTGGTACGTGATCAGCGATGGCAAGGCACGCATGGGCAGTGCCGAAGAACTGCGCAGCCAGGTGCCTGGGCCGATGACCTTGATAGGCTCAGACAGCTTCGACTGGCTTGGCGTGCCGATGCTGCGCGATGGTCAGCCCGGTGGTGCACTGGTGGTGCAAAGCTACCAGCAGAACATCGGCTACTCGGAGGAGGATCTGGCGCTGCTGGAATTTGTCGGCAGCCACATTCTCACCGCACTGGAACGCAAGCAGACCAAGGAAGATCTGGAAAAGCGCGTGCGGCTGCGCACGCTGCAGCTGGCCGAAGCGAATCGTGGCCTGCAGTTGGAAATCATCGAGCGCAAGCGCGCCGAGCATCTGCAGGTCGCATTGTTCCAGATCGCCGAGCTGGCTACCGCGGATATCGATCAAGACGAATTTTACCGGCGCGTCCATGCGGTGGTTGGCGAGCTGCTGAATGCGGAGAACTTCTTCATCGCGCTGCTCTCCGATGACCGCCAGCAATTGGTATTCCCTTACTCCGTGGACGAGGTCAAATTGCCTCCGGCCGCGCGCCCGCTGGGGCGAGGTCTGAGCGAATATGTGCTGCGGCAGGGTACGGCTCTGCGCGCCGATAACGCCGACATCGAGGAACTCGTGCGTCAGGGTGAGATAGCGCAGGGACGCCTGGGCGCCCCCGCGATGAGTTGGCTGGGCGTGCCGTTGATCGTCGGCGACGAGACGATCGGACTGGTCACCGTGCAGAGCTACAGCGCTTCGGTCGTTTATGGTTTGGCGGATCAGGAGTTGCTCAGCTTTGTAGCCTCGCAGATCGCCAACAGCCTTGCCCGGCGCCGCTCTGCCGAATCTCTGCGGCGCGCCTACGAACAGCTGGAGCATCGGGTGGAGGAGCGCACGCAGGCATTGCGC
>Ga0302227_10001053_pt1 | contig 21137 bp, 18 predicted proteins | sample II_Palsa_N1_1_FD_193525 | JGI IMG/M metagenome (GOLD analysis project Ga0302227, IMG submission 193525) | Peat permafrost microbial communities from Stordalen Mire near Abisko, Sweden - II_Palsa_N1_1 | ecosystem: Environmental > Terrestrial > Soil > Palsa > Peat permafrost | place: Sweden... | reverse complement strand
GAAGCCGGTGCTGGATGATGCCGATGGCGATGGCGTGACTGACCAGTTCGATCTGGAGCCCAACACGCCGAAAGGCTGCCCGGTCGATACGCATGGTGTCAGCCTGGATACGGACGGTGATGGTGTGCCCGATTGCCGTGACAAGGAAAAGATCACGCCGACACAGTGTCAGCCTGTTGATGCAGACGGCGTCGGCAAATGCCCCGATCCGCTATGCTGCAAGGACCTGAAGGCTTATATCGATTCCAATAATGTAGGGCCCAGGAGTAAATGTAATATCGGCAACCTGCCCAGCATTACCTTCAAGGGCCGCTCAGTCATATTGAGCAAGGATGCACAGGCACTGCTGGCCAGCGCTGCAGAGCAACTGCGTAACAACCCGAACTGTAAGATCGCCGTGATCGGTTATGGCGAATCGAGCAAAGCCGCTCAGCAGCTGAGCTGGGACCGGGTTAACGCGGTCATCAACTACCTCGTTGAGAAAGAAGGCATTGGTCCTGAGCGGTTCATCTTCCGCTATGGTCAGGGCAATGGTGATGAGAGAACGGTGGACCTGCGTGATGGTACCGGTGAAGAGGGCCCGACTACGGTGCCCGCTCCGCATCCCAACCTGAGAAGGAAAGGATAAAGCGGATCGAAGCTCGTTTCTTATGTGAATGAATAAGTAAATATTCAAGCTCGAACGCTACTCCCTTCATGTCTATGAGGGGAGTTTTCGTTATTTTTGCAGCTATGCAAGATGTGAGTATCCGGATCAGCGTAGCTGGGGCGGCGGACGCCCCGCTCATTGCCGACATGAGTCGTCGTACCTTCTACGATACTTTTGCCCAGTACAATACGGCGGAGAATATGGAACAGTTCCTGGAGGTACAATTTACCCCACAGCAGCTCATAGCGGAGGTAGGCGCTCCCCGCAACACTTTCCTGCTGGCCTGGCTGGATGGGATACCGGCGGGTTATGCCCGGTTGTATGACGGGCAGGAATTACCGCGGGAACTGGCGGGGTCTTCTGCTATCGAGATTTCCCGGATCTATTGCGAGCAGTCGGCGATTGGTAAAGGAGTCGGCAAGGCGCTGATGGAGGCCTGTCTGGATGTGGGTCGCCGGAAAGGGAAGGAATGGATATGGCTTTCTGTGTGGGAGCACAATCAAAGGGCGATCGGGTTCTATGAAAAAATAGGCTTTGAGCGATTCGGGCAGCATATCTTTTTGCTGGGCCGGGATCCGCAGAACGACTGGAGTATGAAAAAAAAGCTTTGAATCAGCCAAGCGCGGCGACCATTTCCTGTAGGCGTCGTTTGTTTTCAATCCATTCATCATCCAGGATGCTGAATATGACCACATCTGTCGGACTGCCATCATTACGCAGCGCAAACCTGCGAAGAACACCCTCTTTCACCCCGCCGATCTTCGCCACCGCTTTTTGCGACCGGAGATTCTGGCTGGCTATCTTAAAGTCTACCCGGGCAAAGCCGATGGTGTCGAAAATATATTGCAGCAGCAATAGCTTGCATTCTTTGTTATGGGCCTTACCCCAGACTTCCGGAATATACCAGGTATGGCCGATCGTCACCTTCTTCACCTTGCGGTCGATATCGTAAGCGCGTGTCATCCCTATCACCCGGCCGTCCGTGGCGACGATCGCAAAGGCCTGATCGCCTTTGGAGGCAAAAGCCAGAGCCTGATCGAAATAATCATCAAATTGCCGGTCATAGGTCTCCGTGATCAATAAGGTTTTCGTGTATTCCCATATCCGTTCGTCGCGGGCCAGGGGGCGCAGGATGTTGCGGTGGGCCGGAGCCAGGAATTCAAGGTATACCTGGCGGCCTTTTAGCCGGCCGAGATCGCCGGCTTCGATGAAAGGGGTGATTGTATTTATATAACCATTATTTTACCCGAAGTTACGAGCGGTTGATGTTCGCCGGAGATCCGGTAAAAATAAATTCCTACTGGCCAGCCGGTCGTATTGATCGTAAAGGAAGAACTATTGACAGAATAGGCCTTGATCAGCTGACCATTTGCAGTAAAGAAATTGATCTGATAAAGCTGGTCTGTATAAGGATCCAGCCGCAGGGTGCTGCCCACGTGGATCACGGACGGCTCCAGTACCGGCGTTTTGGCTGTGTTGACATCGACCCTGACAGCGGGTGAATATTCCGATACTCCATCACTGTTCACGGTGACCAGCCGGTAATAATTGACCGGAGATATGGGGTACGGGTCTGCGTCCTGGTACGAACTATCTATGTCGATCGCGCTTTTGGATACGACCTGGTGCAGGGGATCGAAATGGACGCTATCGGTGGAATGCTCGATCACGTAATGGTCGACTTCTTTTTCATTGCCCGTTTCCCATCGCATGATGACAATATTGTTTTCGGCATAGGCTACGAATGCGGAGTGGTCGGCCGGGCTGAGGAGCACGGGGCTATTATTATCCATAGACGATTGGCCGAAGGTCTGAGCTGCAGCCAGCAGGCTGCAGGAGATCAGGGCGGGAAAAATTAACTTTTTCATAACTACCTGATTTATACTACAAAGGTAACGTTGCAAATAGGATGCCCCGCTGCGGGGATCGGCAAAAGGCCCACGAGGATCGCCCAATAGGCTTTGGGGATCGGCAAATGGCCAGCCTTAACGCTTGAGCAACTTGCTATTGACAATCTTTTCCATGACCTCCTCCTTCTGGTACTTGCTGATGGGGACCTGGTACTGATCGATATGAAGGATATTACCCTCGATGGAATCGATCTTGCCGATAGCGATGAGATAGGATTTATGCGGCTGAATGAAAGAGGACGCCGGCAGTTTTTCCTGCAGCATTTTTAAGGTCAGGTGTGTAATGATCTTTTTTCCCGGGAGGTAGATAGCCACATAATTTTCCAGGGCTTCGGCGAAAAGGATATCGGCAAAAGGAATCTTCTCCAGTTTGGAATCGGCCTTGACAAAGATGTGGTCTTCCGCTGTACCGGGCGATTGCTGGCCGCGGAAATAGTCGAAGGCCTTATTGGCTGCCCGCAGAAAGCGTTCGAAAGGAATAGGCTTGAGCAGGTAGTCCAGGACCTCGAGCTCGAATCCCTGTAAGGCATATTTTTCATAGGCGGTGGTAAATATCACCTTGGGTGCGCCGGGAAAATGCCGCAGGAAATCGATGCCTGTCATATAGGGCATTTCGATATCGAGGAACAGGAGGTCGACCGGTTCCTTTTTCAGCAGGGAATTCAGTTCGACCGCATTTTCACAGACGCCTTTCAGATCGAGGAAGTCGATCTGGTTGATATATCCTTGCAACCCCTTGCGGGCAAAGGGTTCGTCGTCTGTGATGATACATTTTATTTTTCCCGTAGTCATGGTTGTCGATTATCGATATTGAACAGTGAGTACAGCCACAAAGGTATTTTCTTTTTTCTGTGCGTATAAGGTATGTTTACCCGGGTACAACAGTTCGAGTCGTCTTTGCAGATTTTCGAGCCCGATCCCTTTTTCTTTTTTGAGCGGGATCTCTGCCGGGACACCGTTTTCTACCTCCAGTATGATCGTAGAGTCCTGCAGGCTGGCCTCAATGCTGACGTGGTAATCCCCGCCGACATACTTAAAGGCGTTCTCCACCAGCGGTAGGAATAGCAGCGGGTACACCTGCTGACCGTCGAGGTCTTGATCGAAATGGACGGTCAGTCTTAATTTTTCCGATGCCCTTGTCTGCTGTAGCTGGATAAAATTGGCCAGGTAGCGCATCTCCTGGCTCACCGGTACCGTTTGCTGCTGGTCATAGAGCTGGTATCGCAGGAGCTCGGAAAATTTCTCTACGCTATGCTTGGCGGCCATCACGTCCTCATCCATCTGAAAATAGATCGTATTCAGGGCATTGAACAGGAAATGCGGATGGTATTGGGCCTTGAGGAATTTTAGTTCTGTCGCCAGTTGATCATTCCGAATCTTTTCCACCAGCACCTTCTGCTCAACATAGGCTTTGACAAAGCTGTTGCCGCGGAGGATGGCGTAGTGCAGCAGCATGAATAACGACATCAGCGTATTGACGATCACCAGGTCATCGATTCCAATTGGATAATCATTGGCCAGTATATGAGCGATGGAACTGCCAACTGTCGCCAGCACGAGCGCCGCCAGAAGTACCTGCCCGAATTCAAGGAATACCGCGTTGCCCTGCTGCCGCCGGTTCCCTTTGCTGAATTTGCAGTTGAAATATACGGGTACTCGTACCATGCCATAAGAGAATAAGATCACGATCGCTACTTCAGCGGTATTCTGCCGCAGGCTACGTTCCCAGAATTTTTCCTGGATGGTCAGGTCCGATACCAGCCGCAAAACGGTATAAAAAAACAGCCCGTACAGGGGCGGGAAAAGGTATTTCCAGAAGAATTTCATTCGTTACGGTTAGAGGGGGGAAGGTACGATATTGGTCGGGGGGAGGAAATTTTGTTGACGTCCGGACCATCTGTGGAGATGAACGGATATCTCCGGAGCCTATGTGAAATAAATGGATACACGGATGGGATGGCCGTTTTCGATAGCTAAAAAGTGTGGAAAAAAATCCACACTTTTTAGCCGGATTTAATTTTTTTCCACGGGGGCCGGGTCCTCGTGTAACCAAAGTTTAACGATGGAACCGGTAATGTCGATCAGCTCCCCAAAAGAGTCGGGTTTGCGTACGAAGCAACTAGCCCCCAATTCATACGAAGCCCTCCGATCCTGGTGTAAAGTGGATGTCGTCAGTACAATAATCGGGATCTGGCTGAATTTTTTGTTGTTTCGGATCTCCTTCAGGGCTTGCAGGCCCAGCATGCCGGGCATGTTAAGGTCCAGCAGGATCAGGGCCGGAAATTCTGCCTCCTCCGAATAAAGGCTTTGGAGCAGGGTTTCCGCATTTTCAATAAAAACATAGTCAATCTGCGGGCTTTTTTCCAGAAAAGCGTCCAAAATGATCTGTCTGTCGTCCGGATCGTCGTCCACAATAAAGATAAGCCGGGAGTTACTCTTCATCATTAATAAATTAATTGTTCTAATGGTCGATAAGGCCAGGCTGTTGTATATTTAATCTAAACTACCGGGCAGGGTCTCGCACGGTAGTTTTTCTGTCCAAACTGTTATACTAGAACCTTGCCAAATATGTGGCTCGGGACTTGTGCTATATCCCGCCGGCAACTAACTGTTTGTTGACGATTCGGAACAAAATTCTGCTAAATTTACCTAAATAATAAAGAAAAAGTTCACTATGGGACTTTCCAAAGAGATCAAAAGAAAAGCAACTGCCCCCGGGAGAGCTACAGGCAATGGTCATGCCCTGAAAAATCCCCCCAATCGCAAAAAATCAGCCGGTAACGGTCATGCCAATGGCTCAAATGGCCGTCGGGATGCCTATCATGATGAAGAGCACCTCCTGCTGGACGATAAGGAACTGCTGAGTATCCTTTTGCAGGTACGCAACGGGAATTTTACCGTTCGGGTGCCCATCGGCGAGGTAGGGGTCAAAGGGAGGATCTTCGATACCTTAAATGAGATCATTTCCCTGAATGAGGAAATGATGCGGGAGTTTACCAAGGCCGGCAATACGATCGGCAAACAAGGTAAGCTGACCCAGCGCATCGAAGTCCCCAACGCCAAAGGCTCCTGGGCTACAGGAGTGGGATCGCTCAACTCCCTCATCTCCGACCTGGTGCACCCTACTATCGAGATCGCCCATGTGATCAGTTCGGTGGCGAAGGGCAATCTTTCGCAGAACATGCCGCTGGAGATCGGTGGTCATGCCTTACAGGGGGAATTCTCCCGCATCGCGCGCGAAGTGAATGACATGGTGAAACAGCTGAACCTGTTCTCTATGGAAGTGACCCGTGTGGCCCGTGAGGTCGGGTCCGAGGGGAAACTGGGTGGTCAGGCTAAGGTAAAAGGAGTGGCGGGGGTGTGGAAAGACCTGACCGATTCGGTTAATCTCATGGCCGGTAACCTGACGGCGCAGGTGCGTAATATCGCCGATGTGACGACGGCCGTGGCCAAGGGTGACCTGTCCAAGAAGATCACCGTGGATGTAAAAGGAGAAATACTCGAGTTGAAGAATACGATCAATACGATGGTGGACCAGCTGAACTCTTTCTCTTCCGAGGTGACCCGCGTGGCGCTGGAAGTGGGTACAGAAGGAAAGCTGGGCGGCCAGGCGCATGTAAGAGGGGTAGGAGGTACCTGGAAGGATTTGACCGACTCCGTCAACGGGATGGCCAGTAACCTGACCGGTCAGGTGCGTAATATTGCCGAAGTAACGACGGCGGTAGCCAAGGGTGACCTTTCCCGTAAGATCACCGTAGACGTAAAAGGGGAGATCCTGGAACTGAAGAATACCATTAATACGATGGTGGACCAGCTGAACTCTTTCTCTTCCGAAGTAACCCGAGTGGCGCGTGAGGTGGGCTCGGAAGGTAAATTAGGCGGCCAGGCCGATGTGCCTGGCGTCGGCGGGACCTGGAAAGATCTGACCGACTCCGTGAATATCATGGCCGGTAACCTGACGGCGCAGGTGCGTAATATCGCTGAAGTAACAACAGCCGTGGCGACAGGTGACCTTTCCCGTAAGATCGATGTGGCGGTGAAGGGGGAAATCCTGGAGTTGAAGAATACGATCAATACGATGGTGGACCAGCTGAACTCCTTCAGTTCTGAAGTCACCCGCGTGGCGCGTGAGGTGGGTTCTGAGGGTAAACTAGGCGGCCAGGCGGCGGTGGAAGGTGTCGGCGGTGTATGGAAGGACCTGACTGACTCGGTCAATGGGATGGCCAGTAATCTTACCGGGCAGGTGCGTAATATTGCCGAGGTGACGACAGCGGTGGCCAAGGGCGACCTTTCCCGTAAGATCACCGTGGACGTAAAGGGTGAGATCCTGGAATTGAAGAATACGATCAATACGATGGTGGACCAGTTGAACTCCTTCGGCTCGGAAGTGACGCGTGTTGCGCGTGAGGTGGGTTCTGAAGGTAAGCTGGGCGGTCAGGCGGATGTGCCCGGGGTTGGGGGGACCTGGAAGGATTTGACCGACTCGGTCAATAAGATGGCCGGTAACCTGACGGCGCAGGTTCGAAACATTGCCGAAGTAACGACCGCGGTGGCCAACGGTGACCTTTCCCGTAAGATCACGGTCGACGTACAGGGAGAAATCCTGGAGTTGAAGAATACGATCAATACGATGGTGGACCAGCTGCGCGGCTTTGCGTCAGAAGTGACGCGTGTTGCGCGTGAGGTGGGTACGGAAGGGAAGCTGGGTGGCCAGGCTTTTGTGCCGGGTGTCGCCGGTACCTGGAAGGATCTGACCGATTCGGTCAACGGGATGGCCAGTAACCTGACCGGCCAGGTGCGTAATATTGCTGAAGTGGCCATTGCCGTGGCTAACGGGGATATGTCCAAGAAGATCACGGTGGATGTGCGCGGTGAGATCCTGCAGTTGAAGGAGACACTGAATACCATGGTCGACCAGCTCCGCGCCTTCGCCTCCGAGGTGACCCGTGTGGCGCGTGAGGTGGGTACCGACGGTAAGCTGGGCGGCCAGGCTTTTGTGCCCGGTGTTGCCGGCACGTGGAAGGACCTGACAGACTCCGTCAACTCCATGACGGGTAACCTGACGGCGCAGGTGCGTAATATCGCGGAAGTGACCAAGGCCGTGGCCAGCGGTGACCTGTCCAAGACGGTGGCCATCGACGTGAAGGGAGAGATCCTCGATCTGAAGAATACGATCAACGTCATGGTGGAGCAGTTGAACTCTTTTGCCTTTGAAGTGACGCGTGTGGCCCGTGAAGTAGGTACGGAAGGCAAGCTGGGCGGCCAGGCCGAAGTAAGGGGTGTGGCCGGTACCTGGAAGGATTTGACCGACTCGGTCAACATGATGGCCTCCAACCTGACTAACCAGGTGCGTGGTATCGCCAAGGTGGTGACGGCCGTGGCAACCGGTAATTTGAAACAAAAGCTGTCCATCGTATCCCGCGGGGAAGTGGCCCAGCTGACCGATACTATTAATGAAATGATCGATACCCTGGCGCTCTTCGCCGACCAGGTGACGACAGTAGCCCGTGAAGTGGGTGTCGAAGGAAGACTCGGCGGTCAGGCCAGTGTGCCCGGCGCATCCGGTATCTGGAAGAACCTGACGGAGAATGTGAACCAGCTGGCGCAGAACCTGACGACGCAGGTACGGTCGATCTCCGAAGTCGCCTCCGCCGTAACCAAGGGCGACCTTACCCGTACCATCCGCGTAGAGGCGAAGGGAGAAGTGGAAGCCCTGAAGGATACGATCAATCAGATGATTGCGAACCTGAAGGAGACCACCCTGCGCAACCAGGAACAGGACTGGCTGAAATCCAACCTGGCGAAGTTCACTCAGATGTTGCAGGGCCAGAAAGACCTGAATACTGTGACCCAGCGCATCCTTTCGGAGCTTGCCCAGGTGGTCACCGCGCACTACGGGGCCTTCTATATCCTCAAACAGGATGAAGATACCCGTGAAGATAAACTGCGTCTCTTCTCCGCCTATGGGTATAAGACGGATAAGAATATACCCACGGAATTCTCGATCGGTGAGGGCCTGGTAGGGCAGGTGGCCTTCGAAAAGGAAAGGATCATTTTATCTAATGTCCCAGGTAATTATATCAAGATCAGCTCGGGTCTCGGGAGAGCCAAACCAGCGAACCTGATCATTTTGCCCGTGCTGTTCGAGAACAAGGTGAAGGCCGTTATCGAGTTGGCTTCACTGGATATTTTCAGTGAGACCCATCTGGACTTCCTCAGTCAGTTGATCGAGAGCGTGGGTATCGTGCTGAATACCATCGAGGCTAACAGCCGTACGGAAGAGCTGCTAACGCAATCGCAGTCACTCGCCGGCGAGTTGAAGATCCAGCAAGAGGAGCTGCGCAGGACCAATGACGAGCTGCAGGATAAGGCATTGCTGCTGGTGAAACAAAAGAATGAAGTGGAAGCCAAGAATAAGGAAGTGGAAGAAGCCCGCCGGTCACTGGAAGAAAAGGCCGAGCAGCTGACATTGACTTCCAAATACAAATCCGAGTTCCTGGCCAATATGTCCCATGAGCTGCGGACGCCGCTCAATAGCTTGCTCATCCTGGCCCAGCAACTCTATGAGAATGCCGAAGGTAACCTATCGGACAAGCAGATCCGCTATGCCAAGACCATCCACTCCTGCGGTGATGACCTCATTCAGCTGATCAATGACATCCTCGACCTTTCGAAGATCGAATCGGGCTTTATCTCGGCAAATATTTCCCCGGTCAGGTTCAGCGAGATCGCAGCCTTCGTGGAAACCACGTTCAAGCCTATCTCCGAAGCACGCCATCTGCGTTTTACCATCGAGACCGATCCTCGCCTGCCGCAGAATATGGAGACCGATCTGCAGCGTCTGAACCAAATCCTCAAGAACCTGCTGTCGAATTCCTTTAAGTTCACGGAAAAGGGCGAAGTAAAGCTGAAGATCTACGAGGCCAACCGCAACTGGAAGGCGGGTACGCCCAGCCTGGACACAGCCCGTCAGGTCGTCGGTTTTGCCATCAGTGACACCGGCATCGGCATCCCGCAGGAAAAACAGAATATCATTTTTGAGGCCTTTCAGCAGGCGGAAGGTTCCACCAGCCGTAAATATGGCGGTACGGGCCTGGGCCTGTCCATCAGTCGCGGGCTGGCAGAGTTGCTGGGCGGCACCATCGAACTGGAGAGCGTTCCTCAAAGGGGCAGTACCTTCACCCTGTTTGTGCCCGTCGAGAGCACCGGGCTGATCTCCAGGGAAGCATCAGATAACCTCAACGCCTACCAGCAGCTGCAGTTGGGCGCCAGCAGCGGCGAACTGGATACCCTGCTGAATTCCATCCGGGTTACCGGCGATGGGATGGATTCACCCAAACTGAACATTGTCAGCGAAATGATCAATGACGCCGGCGATGACCGGTCGAATATCCAGCAGGGCGACAAGATCGTGCTGGTTGTGGAAGATGACCTCCGCTTCGGCAAGATCATCATCGAGAAAGCCCATGCATATGACCTGAAAGCTGTCGTGGCCACCAATTATATCGAAGTCTTCGACTTCGTCACCCGCTTCACGCCCATCGCGATCACGCTGGACGTTAAATTGCCGGACACCAGCGGCTGGAAAGTGCTGGACCTGCTGCGCAATGACCTGAATTACCGGCACATCCCTATCCATCTGATCTCCGGGGAAGAGAACAGGTCCCTGGCCCTCAAACGGGGCGCCCGCAGCTTCCTGCTCAAGCCCCTCGAGAATGAGGCGCTGAATGAACTGTTCGAAGATATCGTCTCTTTCCACCGGAAAGAGACCCGCAGGATCCTTGTCGTCGAGGACAACGAGCTTGAGTCCTCGCAGATCAGCAAGATGCTGCAGAGCGACAATATGGAAGTTACGATTGCCGCGACGGGGAAGAAAGCCCTGCAGGAAAATGATATCAAGGATTTCGATTGTATCATCCTGGACTATACCCTGCCCGATATTTCCGGTATCGACCTGGTCAGAGAGGTCAGCGAGAACAAGAACAAGTTGACGCCGGTGATCGTCTACTCTGCCAAGGATTTCGACAAAAAAGAGCTGAACCACCTGAACCGCAGCTCCAATACGATCCTGCTCAAAGGGGTGAATTCCCTCGAACATCTGCTGGAAGAGACTGTTCTTCATCTGCACATTAATCACCGCGAGCTTACCCCTGAAAAAAGAAGGGTGATCGAGAATATCCGGATGAAGGACGACATCCTCACCGGGAAAAATGTGCTGGTGGTGGATGACGACGTGCGAAACCTGTTTGCCCTGACGACGGTGTTCGAACGGTATAATATCAACGTCGTTACAGCGGAGAGCGGCAAGGAGGCCATTCAGATCATCAATGATGAAAAGCAGAAGGTGGACATGGTGCTGATGGATATCATGATGCCGGAAATGGACGGCTATGAGACCACACAGAAGATCAGGCGGGAGCATAAGAACAATACCCTGCCGATCATTGCGGTGACCGCCAAGGCCATGAAAGGCGATCGCCAGAAATGTATCGAGGCCGGCGCTTCCGATTATATTACCAAACCCCTTAAAATAGACCAACTGTTATCCCTGATGCGCGTGTGGTTCTATAAATAATCCAATGCATGCAACCAAAGATCATGTTAGTCGATGATCGGGAAGATAACCTCCTGTCCATGGAGACTGTACTCGAGCCCGATGGTTATCGTATTGTCAAAGCTACCTCAGGGCGGCAGGTGTTGAAGCTGCTGCTCGGTGACTTCGACTTTGCACTGATCCTGATGGATGTTCAGATGCCGAACCTGAATGGGTTCGAGACGGCCTCCCTCATCTACGAACGGGAGAGACTGCGACATATTCCCATCATCTTTATAACGGCCAATAATTATGGCGAGGAGAACCTTTTCAAGGGTTATCGCGCGGGGGCGGTAGATTATATTTACAAACCTGTGAACCCCGAGCTATTGCGGGCCAAGGTGAGCGTCTTCGTGGAGCTCTACCGGAAGAACCAGCGGCTGATCGCGCAGGAACAAAAACTGGTGGCGATCAATAAAAGCCTCGAGCTGGAGATCTCCGAACGGATCGCGTCCGAGCAAAAGGTGACGGAACTGAACCGGCAGCTGCTGGAAAATATCGCCCGGCTCGAGACGGCCAACAAGGACCTGGACCTCTTTGCCTTCATGGCCAGCCATGATCTGCAGGCCCCTTTGCGGAAGATCAGGATGTTCAGCGACCGGTTGCTGGCCGGTGGGAACAGTACGATGAGCAGCGAGGCGCGGCTCTACCTGTCCCGGATCCAGGAAGTATCCCGCCGGATGCAGGACCTGATCAATGATATCCTCCGGTTTTCCAAGATCTCGGCAGAAAAACAGTCTTTCGAAGAAGTCGACCTTAACGGCGTGGTCAAAGAAGCGATGTCTGAGATGGAAGGCACCATCCGGGAGAAGAATGCAGAGATCACTCTCGATCCGTTGCCTATTCTGCCTGCCAGCACCGTGCTGATGGGCCCCTTGTTTTCCAACCTGATCAGCAATGCCTTGAAATATAGCAAAAAGAATGAGAACCCCCGGGTGCGGATCAGGTATGAAGAGGGGCCGGTGACGACCGGGATGAATGGCCGGGAACCCGAGACCCGGTATGGCAGGATTTATATAGAGGACAATGGCATCGGGTTTGATCAGAAGTATGCAGAACAGATCTTCGACATGTTCCGGCGGTTGCACTCCAATGTGGAATACGAGGGGACGGGCATTGGTCTTGCATTATGTAAAAAGATCGTGGAAATGCACCGGGGCTTCATTTCGGCGCTGGGCAAGCCGGGGGAAGGCGCTGTCTTTATCGTGTCGCTGCCGCTGCAGGCTCCCAAAAAAGAAGTATTGGAGCCCGAGCCTTCAGGGCTCCGGGAGAAAAATGAGAAATAATCATCAAATTCATACATTAGTAGTATGGTGCCGAACTTGCCAACACGGATTTTGATCATTGAAGATGACCAGGACGATTTTCTGATCATAGAGGCATGCATCAAGGACATTCCGGATAAAGCGTTCCGGATCGACTGGTGTTATGATTACAATGAGGCGTTAAACCGGATATCCCAGGCCGGTTATGACATCTATTTTGTGGATTATCTGATGGGAGAGAGGACGGGGTTGGAATTATTGCAGGCTGCCAAAGCCATGGGCTGCGAAGACCCCCTGGTGCTGCTGACCGGTATCGGCAACCGCGAGGTGGACGTCCAGGCCATGACCATCGGAGCGGTCGACTTCCTGGTCAAGTCCGAGATCAATACCGAAAAACTGGAGCGCTGTATCCGCTATGCCCTGGAAAGGAGCTCTTATATCAAGGCGCTGCGGATCAACGAACGCAAGTTCCGGAGTATGTTCGAACGCTCAAAGGACAGTGTCTTCCTGACCGGTGAAGATTTGGTCTTCAGAGATGTCAACAGCGCCACCTGCGAACTCTTTAAGTATAGCAAGGAAGATATCCTCCGGCTTAGTCTATACGACCTTTTTGCGCGGAAGGAAGCTGCCGAGCAACTCAAGGAAAAGCTGGCGATGATCGGTGAAGTAGAAGATCTGGAAGTGGAACTGCTGACACGCAACAAAGAAAGGAAGAATTGCATCCTGTCCATTTCCCGGCAGGCTTATTCTTCCGGTGAGAATTATATCCAGGGGATCATCCACGATATTACCAATCTCAAACGGATCGAGCGGGCTACCTTCCAGATTGAAAAGCTGCGCGGTACGGCTACCTTGCTGCGGACGCTTGCACATGAGGTTCGGAATCCGCTGACCAATATCAATTTGTCCGTGGAACAGCTGAAACCGGAGCTCAATAGCGAAGATGCCAATATTTACCTGGACATCATCGCCCGTAATTGCGGCCGTATCGATACCCTGATCTCGGAATTGCTCGACCTTTCCCGCCCGGCGGAGATCTCGCTGCAGCGGTCCGGTCTGCAGGAGATCATCGACTCCACGCTGTCGGCGGCATCCGACCGGATCTCGCTGAAAAATATCCGGCTCGAACGGGCTTACCCCGACCGGCCGGCGTTTGTAATGGCCGACCGGGAAAAGCTGAAGATCGCCCTGCTCAACATAGTCATCAATGCGGTGGAAGCCGTGCCTTCTCAGTCCGGCGTCATTACCATTTCCATCCGCCAGGAAGCCCCGCACTATAAAGTATTTATCAATGACAATGGCGGCGGTATCCCCGAGGAAAACATTTCGCGGATATTCGAGCCCTATTTTACTTCAAAAACCAATGGTTTCGGGTTGGGGCTGGCGGCGACCTGGAACATCCTGCAATCCCATCGGGCAGGCATCGACGTCAACTCGCAGCTCGGCGAAGGAACCAGCTTTATGCTGACTTTCGAAGAAGCCTGACCTCTGGCCCCGGCGCCCGTCCCCGCGCGCAAAGTTCGCAAAATGCGAACTCCCCCGGCCAGCCCCGTGCCGGCGCTAAGGATAAGCGATCGGATCCAGGTCCAGGATCTGATGTATATGATGCAGCAGATGGTTGCAGTAATCTGCCGCTACCCATTCCAGGCTTTGCGGCTGCCCGCCCATGCTACATTTTCGCTGTGCCGCGGCCGGGCTCATCTGCCGTAAAATGACGATGATATGCCGGTTCAGCAGGGTCCATAGGGTGATCAGGTCCGCCATAGCATAACCCTGATAGTTGGAACAGGCGACCCACTCGTCCTGGGCATACAGGATGGTCGGGCTGTCCTCATACTGCGCGACGATGAACCGGCGGATATTGTTTTGCGCCGAGTCCACCAAATGACCCAGGATCTCCTTCTTGCTCCATTTATCCGGCTGGGTTTTTTCCGCGTAGATAGCTTCAGGCAATGCTGCCACCCGCCGCGCATAATTTTGGATGATCTTTTCGAGGTTCAGAATAATTGGTTGCATAGATCTTATTGCTTCGGGAGTTGAAGTTATATATAAATTATTGATAAAGTAAAAGGAGCGGAGAACGCGATTTGATAATCTCCCCGACTTGGGATATTTTTGCGGCTCGACTGGCGGTAGCCAGTCAAAGAAAAAAAGATTACGAATGAGACAAATTGCTTTCAGGGAGGCGCTACGCGAGGCTATGAATGAAGAAATGCGGCGCGATGACCGGGTTTTTTTAATGGGAGAAGAGGTCGCGGAATACAATGGCGCCTATAAGGTCAGCCAGGGGATGCTGGACGAATTCGGCCCCAAACGGGTGATCGATACGCCGATTTCCGAGCTGGGGTTTACGGGCGTGGCTGTAGGAGCCGCTCAGAATGGCCTGCGTCCCATCGTCGAGTACATGACCTGGAATTTTGCCGTGCTGCCCCTGGACCAGATCCTCAATACCGCCTCCAAGATGCTGGCGATGAGCGGGGGCCAGGTAGGTTGTCCCATCGTTTTTCGCGGGCCCAACGGCTCGGCCGGTCAGCTGGGCGCCCAGCACTCTACCGCTTTTGAAAGCTATTACGCCAACATACCCGGCATCAAGGTCGTCTCCCCCAGCAATGGGTATGACGCCAAAGGCCTGCTCAAGCAAGCGATCCGCTATGAAGAGGACCCGATCATCTTCATGGAAAGTGAAGTCATGTACGGTGATAAATCGGAAGTGCCGGAAGAGGAATATTATATCGAGATCGGCAAGGCCGATGTTAAAAGGCAGGGGAAAGATGTCACGATCGTCTCCTACAATAAAATGATGAAAGTGGCTTTAGGCGCCGCTGCCGAATTGGAAAAGGAAGGTGTCAGTGCTGAGGTGATCGATCTCCGGAGCATCCGTCCCCTGGATTGGATGACCATCCTGGAGAGCGTGAAGAAGACCAACAGGCTGGTGATCGTAGAAGAGCAATGGCCCTTTGCCTCCATCTCGTCGGAAATCAGCTATCGTATCCAGAAGGAAGGGTTCGACTACCTGGATGCGCCGATCCGCCGTATTACGTCTGCCGATGCACCCCTCCACTATGCGCCGAATCTGGTGGCGCTGGCGCTGCCGGATGTTGCCCGGACCGTCAAATTAGTGAAGGAAGTGATGTACCTCAATAAGTAATTAAAAAAACCGCCATCCGGCGGTTTTTTTGTAATGTTTTTACCTCATTGCTTCCAGTGCCGTATTGAACAGCATGAGGAAACCGTATACACAAGCTAACAATAAACAACCGACGAGCGTGAGTCTGAAAAGGACTTTACCGGTGGGGATAGGACGAATGTCGAGTTCCTGCTTCATAGGGACATATTTTGGATTAAAAAATAGGTACTTCTCATAGGATTGGGTACTGCTAAGATACTCAACCGTTTTCTTTTTTGCAAGCCATTTAACACCTGAAAATAAAATCATCATAATATATTGATTTTCAATTAACAAAGATGTTTGCGGACAATGTCTGCCACAGAAACATCTATTTCCGTAAATTTGAGATCTATGTCGAACATTCTGATCATTGACGACGAAAAAGCGATCCGTAAGACACTCAGTGAGATCCTTTCCTATGAGGGGTATAAGATTGACGAAGCAGGGGATGGGGAGGAAGGGCTCAAGAAGGTGAAGGAAAAAGAATACGATGTGATCCTTTGCGATATCAAGATGCCCAAGATCGATGGCATCGAGTTCCTGGAGAAAGCCAAAGAGATCGGTCCCGATATTCCCATTATCATGATCTCCGGGCACGGTACCATCGAGACGGCAGTAGAAGCCGTTAAGAAAGGGGCCTACGATTATATTTCCAAGCCGCCGGATCTCAACCGCCTGCTCATCACCATCCGCAATGCCATGGACAAGACGACCCTGGTGGCGGAGACGAAGGTGCTGAAGCGTAAGGTCAGCAAGGTGCAGGAAATGGTAGGATCTTCCGCGCCCATTCACAAGATCAAGGAGACGATCGAAAAAGTGGCGCCTACGGAAGCCCGTATCCTGGTAACGGGAGAGAATGGGGTGGGTAAGGAACTGGTGGCCCGCTGGGTGCACGAGAAAAGCAACCGCGCCGGCGGCCCGCTGGTCGAGGTCAACTGCGCTGCTATCCCCAGCGAATTGATCGAGAGCGAACTGTTCGGCCATGAGAAAGGCTCCTTTACTTCCGCCGTCAAGCAACGGATCGGCAAATTCGAACAGGCCAATAGTGGAACGTTATTCCTCGACGAGATCGGCGATATGAGCCTCACTGCCCAGGCCAAAGTATTGCGGGCGCTGCAGGAAGGAAAGATCACCCGGGTCGGCGGCGACAAAGACATCAATGTAGACGTGCGGGTCATTGCCGCTACTAATAAGGACTTGTTAAAGGAGGTGGACGAAAAGAATTTCCGGCTCGATCTTTACCACCGGCTCAGTGTCATCATTATTCACGTCCCTTCGCTCAACGAGCGCAAAGATGATATTCCGTTGCTGGTTGATAAATTCCTGACCGATATCTGCGGTGATTATGGCATTGCCAAAAAGACGATTGAAGAAAACGCCCTCCAGGGACTGCAGCAGCATGACTGGACGGGTAATATCCGTGAGTTGCGCAATGTGGTCGAACGCCTGATCATCTTGTCGGGGAAAACGATCACCCAGGTGGATGTCGAGAATTATGTGCTGCCCAGGGCGCGTTGAGGACGGTCGGATAGCGCCGCCGCGTTGAGGGTCAATTGCCCCTGGCAAAATCCTGCATATCGGCCAAAGTTCGCAAAATGCGTACTTTCGGATATACTCTCTTCAACGTCTGCCCCAGGTTCCCGGAAATCACAATCTGCTGTTCGGGGAAGGCTGTAGTCAGCCGCTCCAGGTATTGGTCCGGCTCGCACCGCATCAGGTGCGTCACCAGGTGAAAATAGAGGCAGGAGACCTGTCGCTGACTACAATAGTATTGAAGGTCTTCCAGACCAACATTGGCGCCGAAATACACGGTGGGCACGGCATTTTTCTTCATCAGGTAACGCATGTACAGCAAAGGGATCTCATGGAACTCTCCCGTGGGGGTGTAGAGCAGGATGGTTGGTTTGCCGGGATGATACGTCAGTGGGGTGTCCAGTGCGTTGATGGCCACCATCAATTTCTTGGTGATCAGTGTGCTGGCGAAATGTTCCTGTGCCGGGACCACATGGCCCGTCAGCCACAATAGCCCGATCTTTTGCAGAAAGGGATAGACGACCCCGGTGATCGCCCTTTCGAATCCCATGTGGAGGATGATATTGTGCAGTACCCTGTCGAAGGCTTCCTGGTCGAAATCCAGCGAGGACTCCAGCAGATGGTTGATGAAGATATCATTCCCGCCGCCCGGCTGAGGCATCTTTAAGGCTAGCCGGGTAATTTCGTCTTCGCTCAGTTTGGCCAGCCGCGAGATCTTATGTCCACTGTGATACAGGTATGCGATCCGTAATAGATATTTAAGATCCTCATTATCATAGAGCCGGTGATTGCTTGCCTTCCGCTTGGGGGAGATGATCTGGTAACGCTGCTCCCAGACCCTCAGCGTATGGGCCTTGATCCCGCACAGGTTTTCTATGTCCCTGATGGTAAATTCGCTCATTACAGGTTGAAAACTAAGACAATTTTTGTAATATTTGGACGATAAAGGCGACGTATTGTATGCCCCTGAAGGGGCATTTTTTTAGCAAAACTTTCGAGTTCAATGCTTTGGGGGGCCAATTATTAGACTAAATTTGCCCGAATTCTAAAAATATCCGGAATGTCATCTCATCAGCTGCTGGTTCTTTTTCTTATCCAGGTCATCATCCTTCTTCTTCCTTCCATCGGTTTGGCCAAGCTATTCGAAAAAGCCGGCGTTCCTGGCTGGAAGGCTTATATTCCTTTCTACAATACCTGGATCATGCTGCAATTGGCCGAGCGGCCCAAACATTGGGTGTACTGGCAGATCATTCCCGTCGTAGGATGGTTCATTTCCCTGGGCATCTATGTGGAATTCGTGAAGACCTTCGGCAAATTCAAGCTATGGGAACATGCCATGGCGGCGTTGTTGCCGATCGTGTATTTCCCGATGATCGGTTTTGACCCTAAAGTAAAGTTTACGGGGGCCGGCCCGGTGCGGAAGCACAAAAAAGGGACAGCCAGGGAATGGATCGATGCGGGTGTCTTTGCCATCGTAGCGGCTACCCTGATCCGAACCTTTGTATTTGAAGCCTATACTATTCCGACGGGATCGATGGAAAAGACGCTGCTGGTGAACGATTTTCTCTTTGTGAGCAAGTTTAGCTACGGCCCCCGGATCCCGAATACCCCATTGTCCATTCCTTTCGTCCACAATACCCTGCCGGTGACAAATGGCAACTCCTATGTAGAATGGGTAAAAGTCCCTTATACCCGCTGGTTCCCCAGCCCGGTGAAAAGAACCGACGTGGTTGTCTTCAATTTTCCGGATGGCGATACCGTCATCAACCTGCCGGAATTCCAGTCCCAGCGGCCTTACTATGAAGTATGCCGCGAACTGGGGAGAGGCAATATGGATTCCGGGCGACAGATTGTGCTGGGCAATCCCGATCAATACCCGATCGTGCTGAGGCCTGTCGACAAGGAAGAGAACTATATCAAACGATGTGTAGCCATCGCCGGGGATACGCTGCAAATCAAGAACCAGGTACTGTATATCGACGGGAAGGCCCAGCCTTTTCCGCCGGAATCGGAGACGAACTATACGGTAGATACCAAGGGCCAGCCCCTGGACGAGCAGGTGATGAAAGACGATTACAACCTGGATATCAACAATGGGGACGAGATCCGGCCGACGGGTATCCCCAATCAGTTCGACATGCTGCTGACCTGGGATGCGCATCAGAAGATGCTCAACAGCGGCCTGGCCAAAAGCATTGTGCCCGATATTGACAGTGATCTTAGCGTCTATCCTTATGCTGGCAGCTATAACTGGTCCCGGGACAATTACGGACCGCTCTGGATCCCTGCCAAAGGCGCGACACTGACGCTGACGCCGCAGAACTATCTCCTGTATGAAAGGGCCATCCGCGTATATGAAGGCAACGAATTCGAGATGAAGGATGGGAAGTTCTTGCTGAATGGACAGCCCGTGACGCAATATACTTTCAAGATGAACTACTATTGGATGATGGGCGATAACCGCCATGGCTCGCAGGATTCGCGGTACTGGGGTTTTGTACCGGAAGACCATGTTGTCGGTGAGGCCTGGATGATCTGGATGAGCTGGGACAAGGGTGTCAGGTGGAAGAGGTTGTTTCAGAAGATCAAATAAGCATGCAAGTCAGGGAATTTCAACTTTCTTACGAGGAATATGCGTCGGACCGCGAGTTATCGAAGGCCGATGCAGAACTATTGCGGCTGGCCCGCGAGGCTACCGCGCAGGCCTATGCGCCGTATTCTCATTTCCGTGTAGGAGCGGCTGCCAGGCTCGCAGGCGGGGTCGTCATCACGGGGACCAACCAGGAGAATGCTTCTTTTCCGGCGGGCATCTGTGCAGAGCGGACGTTGTTGTCGGTAGCCGGCGCACAGCATCCGGGAGTGGCCATCGAGACGCTGGCGATCAGTTATCACAACGAGAACGGTATCAGTGACAGGCCCATTTCTCCCTGCGGTATCTGCCGGCAGTCGCTGCAGGAGTTCGAACAGCGGACAGGGAAGCCGGTGCGGCTTATCCTCGGGGGCCAGGAAGGAAAGATCTTTGTGATACCACGCGCCAGTCTGCTATTGCCTTTTGCTTTTACCAGCGATGAATTAAAATAACGTCTGCACGCCGTACATGATCTTCGTCTCGTGATCCAACAGCCACTTCTTTCTCCATAGCCCTCCCCCATACCCGACCAGATCGCGTTTGGAGCCGATCACGCGGTGACAGGGCACCACAATGACGATATTATTCCTGCCATTGGCGGCTGCCGCCGCACGGATGGCCTTGGTGTCGCCCAGGCGGCGCGACAGGTCCAGGTAACTGATGGTCTTCCCGAAAGGAATGGCCATCAACTCATTCCAGACGCTTTGCTGAAAGTCGGTGCCTTCCTGGGCAATGGGGAAATCAAAGACCCTTCGCTGGCCCTGGAAATATTGGATCAGTTGTTCGATGCACTGGATGACGATCGGGGTGACAGGTCCCCTGAGGTTCGCCGACTGGTATTCCTCATCGCTGAGGTGATCTATAAAGCTGATCTCACTGATATAGGTATCCGAACCGCCTATGCGAAGGAGACCCAATGGCGATTGATAATAAGTTGAAGTGATCTCCAGCGTGGTTGCCATATTCGAAGGGGGTTAAAATTATCCTAACTTCCAGCCATTTTCCACTCTCCGGTCCGGGCTGACTAAAACTACTTCTTTTTTGTCAGTATATACGCCCAGCACGAGGCATTCGCTGAAAAAATTGGCGATCTGTTTAGGCGGGAAATTGACAACCGCCAGCACCTGTCTGCCGATAAGTTCCTGCTGTTCATAGAGGTCAGTGATCTGCGCCGAGGACTTTTTAATCCCCAGTTCGCCGAAATCGACGGTCAGCTGCCATGCTGGCCGTTTTGCTTTGGGAAAATCGTTAATTTCGAGGATCGTTCCGACCCGGATATCGATTTTTTCAAAATCGGACCATTCGATGGGGGTGCCTGGCATACTTATAGCGAGTTTATTCAAACTAAATATACTATTTTATGAAACGTACAGCAACAGCCGTATGGAA
>Ga0302227_10001046_pt1 | contig 21217 bp, 22 predicted proteins | sample II_Palsa_N1_1_FD_193525 | JGI IMG/M metagenome (GOLD analysis project Ga0302227, IMG submission 193525) | Peat permafrost microbial communities from Stordalen Mire near Abisko, Sweden - II_Palsa_N1_1 | ecosystem: Environmental > Terrestrial > Soil > Palsa > Peat permafrost | place: Sweden... | reverse complement strand
ATGGCGATGATCCGCTGGGCCAGCGGCAGCCCCAGGCCGAACCCCCTGGAAGTGCCAGTACCTGCACCACGGTAAAAAGGCTGGAAGATCTGGGACATCTCTTCGGCCGGGATAACACTGTCTTTGTTGACCACCTGGATGAACAATTTATGGTTTGAAAAGCTCAGTTCCGCGGCCGTTCTCTTACCCGGTGAATATTTACAGCCATTCTCCACCAGGTTCTTGATCGCGATGTAGAGCAGGTCATTGTTACCGAAAACTACAAAATCTTTTTCATCTTCCGGGAATTCGCCGAATTCCAGTTCGACGCCGTATTCGGCATTCAGCTTTTTCACATCGCCGATGACTTTCAGCAGGACTTCGTCCACCCGGACCTCATTGAGATCCATGCCATCCTTAGACCCGCTCTTGGCAATTTCGAGGAGGCTCCTGGTCAGCTGTCGCATCTGCTGGACATCTTCCCGAACGGAGAACAACACCTGCTTGTATTCATCCGCCGATCTTTCTTTCTGCAGCACGACTTCGACCTGGCTTGATACGGAAGTCAAGGGGGTAGACAATTCATGAGAGGCGTTGGAGATAAACCGGCGTTGGATGGCAAAGGATTCCTGCAGCCGTTCGAGCAGGGCGTTGAACGTATTGGCCAGCTGGCTCATCTCGTCCTGACCGGCGCCGGCCTGGATCCGATGGGAAAGGTCGTAGGAAGAGATATCTTTTACTTCGCGGATGATAAGGGCGATGGGCCGGAGCAACTGCCGGGCGAACAGAAAGCTGACCAGGGCGGTGATGAATACGCTGGCCGCCAGGCTCAGGAGCAGGATTTTTTTAAGGGTGGCGAGGCGGTCAAGGCCTTCATCGTCATGGCCTGCAACCACCATGATGCATGTTCTGTTACCGACGGTCTTGCGGATGGCGATTGCCTCCCGCCTGTCGATCATAAAAGAGATCTGACCCTTTTCTCTTACGCTTTGGAAAATATCCTGGGTAATATTGAGAGGGGGGTTACCCGGCACATTGAAGAGATAGAGTACTCTGCCATCATCTGAATACATAGCAACACTGCGGTTGACCGTTGCGCCCAGGATAGAGGCGGTATCCAGCCTGTGCAGCAGATCGATGGCGCCGTCGCCAAGCAGACCGTACATGTTTAAATTCGAATTGGCCCTGGCGAGCAGCCGGTTTTCGAAGGTGGATTTCATTCCGGCGCGGGCGGAATAATAGATTGACCAGGTCAGCAGGGAGATGATCCCGGTCACCAGTAACGTAAACAGCAGCATTATTTTGTACTGTATCTTCAAGGGTTCTCTTTCAGCACGTACCCCATTCCGACCTGGGTATAAATGAGTTTGGAAGAAAAGTCCTTTTCAATTTTTTTCCGGAGGAAGTTGACATAGACGTCGATGACATTGGTCTTGGTATCGAAATCGATGTCCCAGACATTAAGGGCGATATCGACGCGAGACACAACTTTGTTCTTATTCCGGATAAAGTATTCCAGCAGCTGAAATTCTTTTGCCGTCAGGGGGATGTTCTTGCCTTCGCGGCTGACTTCCTTGCTGTCGAGGTTCATGACGAGATCTCCCACCTTCAGCGTATTGGACCCGGACACGGCCTGGTGGTGCAGTCTTTTCAGGAGGGCCCTGATCCGCACCAGCAACTCCTGAAAATCGAAGGGTTTGACAATGTAGTCATCGGCGCCCGCTTCGAAGCCTTCGATCTTGTCTTCGGTCGTGTTCATGGCGGTGAGCATGATGACAAGGATCTCCTCATTGGCGCCCCGGATATGACGTGCGAGCTCATAACCGTTCATGAGGGGAAGGTTGATATCGAGGATCGCCAGGTCATAGGGATTGGCATCGAACAATTTGCGGCCGACGGCTCCGTCATAGGCGACATCCACGTCATAATGATGCTCTGACAGTCCCTTGCGAAGGGATTCTGCAATCTTTTTTTCGTCTTCAACAAGTAAAATCCTGGTTTCTGTCATATTGTACCTTCAAGTGAACGATAAATATATCCATTTCGGCTGAGCGGGCATGGATTGACCGATTAAAATGAAATTAAACACTGAAGTCGGTAAACCGATTTAGCAAAAAAATATCACTAGATACTACAATTTCCGGAAAAAATGTGTAAATTTTGTGGACTTCACCTAAACTCTACTCTTCACAATCGTCTGCGATAGTTGCTATCTGAATTGTCTCATTGGCCGGCGCCAAACTCAAATCGCATCCGTCCTATTAAGAGACATCCAACCCGGATGAAGGCTATTCATTTTAAAATCTAAAAAAGGGGGTTGCTATGAAATTTCATGAATCGCCGTATATCAACCGGCGGAACAAGACGATCGAGTTCTACGTTCATCATCTGAACACTACGTCCGCAGCCCATATTTCTTTGGTCGGCAGCTTCAATCACTGGTCGCCCGATGAGTTGCAGATGCAGCCGGCGAAGGACGGTTGCTGGATGATCTCCATTCCCATGTTGCCGAAGGGCAAGTATTATTACAAGTTCTTCATCGATGAGAAAGTATGGATGGAGGACATCGAGAACCGGTTGCGGGAACCTGACGGCGTGACTGGGTGGAATAGTGTACTGACCGTATAGGGGCGGTCAACTATTATTATAGATCTTATAGACGGGTTCGCGGAGGGCGTCGGACTTTTTGTTGCAGATAAATTCCAGCAGGTCGGCGATCTGATCGGGCCGGACCCAGGTCGAAGGATCTGTGTCAGGCATGCTTTCGCGGTTAATGGGCGTATCGATGGTGGAGGGAGCGACAACGGATGCGACGACATTCTTTCCTTTTGCAGTGGCGTTAAGTAGTTCTGCCAGATAAAAAAGCATTGATTTCGTGAGGGAATAGGCCAGGATACCTTTACCCTGTTCCGGCCGGAGGGCGGGCCTGGAGCCGATGAAGACGAGACGGCCATAGCCTTTATCCAGCATATGACTGAAGAGGGGGCGGGCCACGAAATAGGCGGTCTCAAAATTCAGCGCATACATTTTCCGCATCGCGGCCCCGTCCGTAGCGGCGATATCGCCCATAGCGAACCCACCTACAAGCATCAAAGCCGCGTCGATGCTGTCATAGAGTTCAATGATCTCTTCCATGAAGGTGCCGACGGCCTGTTCGTCGCCGACGTCTACAGATCGCAGCACGAAGTTTTCATGCCCGGAGGCAAAGCCCAGGTGGGTACCGGAATGGTCGATGGCGATTACTCTATAGCCTTCATCGAGGAATTTTTTGACCGTCGCTGCGCCGAGATTGCCGTTGGCGCCGGTGATAAGGATGGTTGCGGGCATAATATATTATTTATTCAACAGGACTTCCAGCATCTTATCTGCCACGAGCTGGTTGCCTGCATCTGACAGGTGTACTCTATCCAAGGTCAGGATACCGGACTCTTTATTCCCGGGGTTATTCTTCAACTCATAGTTGTGAAAGATCTCCCGCAGGTCCACCAGCCCGCAGTGGTATTTCTGTGCGAGGTTCCTGATGATCTGGGAATAGGCATTGAGGTCGCCGTCCTGCTGATTGGTAAAATCCGTCCTTTCGCCAATCACGGCAGGGGTGACGAGGATCGTACGAATATGTCTGTCGAGGAGCTTGTTGATGATGGCCTCGTAGAATTTATCGAATTTATCGGCGTCGGTGCCGGTGCCGGAGGTGGCTTTGTGCCAGACGTCATTGACGCCTACCCAGATAAAAACGACATCGGGGTTCTGGGAAAGTACGTCATCGTCCATTCGTAGATAAAGATCGTAGACCTTATTGCCGCCGATCCCGGCGCCGATGAGATCGTAATTCGAGCCTATGCCTTTTTGTTCGAGGGCAGTCTTCATGAGCACGATATAGCCGCCGGGTTTGGCGCCGTTCTGAGTGATGGAATCACCGAAGAATACGACTTTTTGGGTTTTGGACCGTAACGAGGTTAAAATGGTCATAGCGGCAAAAAGGGTCATGATGGCGATCAGGCGGGGAATTCGTCGGAGCATGGCTAATGCGTTTTTTCTTAACCCAAACCTACGGCAAATTGTGGAGACGGCGGAGAATTTCCAGACATGCCCTGCTGTTATGATAGGGGCATTTCCAAAAGCCGGCTTTATCCTGGCCGGGCATGGGGGAATGATCGGCCAGGACGCCCCAGTACCATTCTTTCTCCATCGGCGCCAGCAGATATTTTTTGACAAAGTTCCAGCTGTCGAGCGAGCGACGATACCAGGTTTCGTCCCCGCTGATCTGCCAGGCGTGGAGGAAGCCTACCATGGCTTCTGCCTGGGGCCACCAATGCTTTTCCCGGATAAGGGTGTCATTTTCCCGCTCGTACCAGAGACCGCCGTCGTCGTCCAGCCCTTCTACGGCTGCGGTGGCGATGCGGAGGGCGAGAGTGCGGGTCCTGACAATCCATTCTTCATCGCCGATGGTCTCTGCCGCCTCCTGCAGCAACCAGGCAGCTTCGATATCATGACCATAGGAGATCAGCATCGAACGGGACTGCCAGTCTTCGTCGAAGAAAAGCAGCAGATGACCGGAGCGGTGGTCCACCATATAGCGGTCGAAAACTTCCAGCAACCCGATGATCTGTTGGCGCAGCAAGCTGTCGGGCCAGCATTTGTACAGATTGCTATAGGCCTCCAGGACATGGAGATGGGTATTCATCGTCTTTTGCCCGTTGTCGTCCTTTTCACTGAGCCGCAGGTCCTCCAGCGGTTGCCAGTCACGGGCGAAGGCCTCACAGTATCCTTTGCTGCGGGCGTCGAAACTATGTTCTTCTATCACGCGGAACAAAGCTATGGCCGCCTGCAGGATGGCTAATTCTCCCCCCGCGCGATAGAATTCTGTCAGTCCATACAGGAAGAAAGCCTGGCCATAGATCTGTTTGCGATCATTGAGGGGATGGCCGGCCGCGTCGAGGCTCCAGAAGGCGCCGCCCTGTTCGTCGTCGAGGAAATGGTTCAGCAGATATTCACAGGCGCGGCGGGCGACCATCAAATAGCTGGCATTGTGGGTATGGCGATAGGCGGAACTGAAGGTCCACAGGATACGGCTATTCAATACGAGGCCTTTAGGGGCGTTGGGGTCCGGCCGGTCTTTTTCGTCCACCCGCCCGACGAATCCGCCCTGCTCATGGTCAGGTGTGTACTCCATCCAGTAATCGAGGATAGCAGCCAGTTGTCGCTGCATTTGCCGCCGGTAGGCGGGGGGATCTTCCAGGGATCCCGGGTATCCTTGCCTGTGGCCGGCGGAATTCATTTGGTCCTTTCTTTTTTCCATGTCTGAGAATCAGGCAGACGGACATTGCCTTTCGGGTCGATATAGGGTCTATTGTTATCGATGATCTGCTGAAGATTTTTGACAGAACCGGCAGAATCGAGTCCGTCTGCGGGGGTATTGACCACATAATCCAGCAGGTGATCGATGGTTGTGGTTGCGACGTGCATGCGGGTGTCGGAAGAGGCATAGTAAATAAAAACTTTGCCGTCGTCGTCAGCGATCCAGCCGTTGGAGAATACGACATTGGAGACATCCCCTACCCTTTCTTCGCCGACGGGCGCGATGAGGTAACCGCCGGGTTTGTAGATGACACGGGTAAGGTCTTTCAGGTCTGTCATGAAGGCATAGAGGGTATAACGCAGGCCGGCAGCGGTGTTGCGGACACCATGAGCGAGATGCAGCCAGCCGAGACGGGTGCGGATGGGGGCTGGGCCGAGACCGTTCTTGGCTTCATTAATGGAATGATATACCCTGGGATCGATGATGGCCTCCTTTTCGATGACAGCGTGGGTGATCGACGCCGAGAGACCAAAGCCGATGCCGCCGCCGCTGCCGGCATTGATGAACCCATCCTGGGGACGGGTATAGAAAGCGTATTGGCCATCGACAAACTCCGGATGGAGAACAACGTTGCGTTGCTGGGGAGAGGTGGTCCCGAGGTCAGCCAGTCTTTCCCAGGCCACCAGGTCCCTGGTGCGGGCGATACCGCATTGAGCGATGGCGGATGACTGATCGGCCGGCGGAACATCCGGATCTCTTTTTTCAGTGCAGAAGAGCCCATAGATCCAACCATCTTCATGGTGGGTGAGGCGGATATCGTAGATATTGGTCTCGGGCTGCCCGGTGCCGGGCATATGGACAGGAGAATCCCAGAACCGAAAGCGATCGATGCCGTTGGGGCTCTCCGCGATAGCGAAAAAGGATTTCCGGTCCCAGCCTTCCACGCGCAGCATCATGATATAGCGATCGTTGAATTTGATGGCCCCGGCATTGAAGACGCCATTGATGCCAAACCGCTCCATGAGGAAGGGGTTGGACCGTTCGTCGAGGTCATAGCGCCAGAATATGGGGGCGTGAGCAGCCGTGAGCGCAGGGTAGCGGTAGCGAAAGAAGATACCGTTGCCGGGCATTGCCCGCTCATTGGGCCGAAGGATCAGTTGCTCATATTGCTGGTTAAGCGTGTCCAACCTTTCACCAAAAAGAGTATTCATCATTGTCTGTTTTAAAATAAATAAATCAATACTCATCGAGTTTGTCCCACCATGTTTTTTTGAGGATGACAGCAATGAGTGCCAAAAGCGTTACCGTTATCAACAACGGCACTTTCAGCCATAGGATGACATACATAGGAAGTAAGGTCAGGCCAGTCTGACCGATCATACCCAGTACGATATTGAACGAGTTGAGCCGAAAATTTTTATTGCCGACGAAGGAGGGGTCCTCTGCTACTACCTGGCGGTGAACAGGTTTCCAGAATCCCCATGGCCTAACGTTGCGGTAGAATGCTTTGAGCGTCGCCGCGTCTGTCGGCGGAGCGGCATAGGAGCCGATGATAGACCCCGCCAGGGACAGGATGAAAAGCACGGGCCAGTAATAGAGGGCCGGTCCCGGCAGATGGAGAACGGGGAGGGCGATGGCCGGCAGGATACCGGCGAGCATACCCCAGAAGAAGCCGTTAGCATTGAACCGCCACCAATGCCATTTCAGCATATTGGGCGCGACGTAGCCGCCATAGAGGCCGGATACGATCCACTGCAGAACGGTGTTGACGTCTTTCACGAACAGGCCGAGCACGATGCCGACGATGACGACGGCAAGGCCTGCCCCGTAGTTCATGAACATTGTCCGGCGATTGGAGGCGTCGGGGTTGACGTATTTGAGGTAAATATCGTTGACGAGGTAGGCCTGGGCGGCGTTGAGGGTCCCGGAGAAAGTGCCCATGAAGGCGCCGAGCAGCCCGGTAAGTACGAGGCCCATGAGGCCGACGGGGAGGAAGGCGTTGATGGTGGCGGGGAGGATCTTTTCGAAATCTGTCCCGTCAGTGGTCCGGAGGTCGGCGCTGATACGATTGTAATAGAGCAGGGCGAGGACGGTCAGCCCGATGATCATGGAATAACGGATCGGCAGGAGGATGACGTTGACAAAACCGGACATTTTACTGGCTTCCTGCGGCGACCTGGTGCTGAGGATCTTTTGCATGTCGTAGTTGGGCGCCGGCCCGGCAAGGCTGGCAAAGATCCCCTTGAAAAGCATCATCATGAAGAAGATGCCGAACAGAGAGAAGCCGTCATCTTTTATTTTTTTATTGGCGCCGTCGATGATGTTGTGCCAGTCCAGGTGGAGATGTAGTCCAAAGAATGGGTTGAACCAACCGTCGGGCACTGTGAGCGAGTGACCGGGCTGGTGGAGATTGTACATCGCGATGCCGCCTATGCTGATACAGGCGATGGTCATCATGACGTATTTGATCACATCGCCGAGCACGATGCTATGCATGCCACCGAGGATGGAATAGAAGGCGGCGAACAGGGTAAAGACGATGCCGTAAAAGTGAGGGACATAAGCAGCAGGAACATGGAATGGGATATAAGGCTGAATAATGGACCAGGGGATAAAGATCTCCATAAATTTTCCCAGGCCTATAAAGCCATAGGCCATGAAGCCGAGGCAGCTGAGGAGCGCGAAGGCCACCACGATGTTGTGGGAAGACCGGACCCCGGGCCCCGACTGGCCGAAGCGGCTGGCCAACCATTCCGCGCCGGTGGTGGCATTGGAGCGGCGGAGCCAGCGGGAGAGGTACATCATCAGGAAGATCTGGTTGAAGACGGGCCATAGCCAGGGTATCCAGATGCTTTTCAGCCCATAGACGAAGCATAGGCTGACCATCCACATGGTGCCGGAGATATCGAACATATCGGAAGCGTCACTGAGCCCCAGCATGTACCATGGCAAGGATTTTCCGCCGAGCAGGTAATTGACTTTATTCTTCCGCGCCTTTTTACGCAACACCCATCCTATCACCACCATCGCGATGAGGTAGGCGGCAAGAATGGCCAAATCCGGTAATTGTAATTTCATAGCAGCTATCGTGTTAATCTGTTCATTAGCTAACAGACTATCAAAATACAGTAAAAACAGGCAGCCAACCTATTTTACAAGGCCTAAAGATAGGGGCGGTTATGGCTTAAAAACTAATGAATTTTTATCCCAACATTGCTCATCCAGGACATCCATGCAGCAAATGCGGGAATAAAATGCTCTTATACTCATGGTAATCAAGTATGTATTGAAATATAAGGGTATCACTTTATTATTATACTTTTTTATCTCATCTTTGTTGTATTAAGACGATTGCATATGAGCACTACTATAATGCGTGAGATTACTCCCCTCACGCAAAATGACTGTTTCACGATCTTCTCCCGGGTCAAGCGGGAGTTTAGTTTTCCCTTACATTATCACGAAGAAATGGAATTGAACCTGATCCTGAACGCCAAAGGCGCCCGCCGGATCGTAGGTGACCATATCGATTCCATTGACGATCTCGAACTGGTGCTGGTAGGCCCGAACGTTTATCATGCCTGGTTCACACATCAATGCATGAGCGAAGAGATCCGGGAAGTGACGATCCAATGGCATAAAGATCTTTTCGAGGATAAATTGCTGCGGCGAAATCAACTGAGCTTTATCCGTAGTATGATGGAACGGTCGCAGAAAGGGATCCTATTTTCCCGCGAGACGACGAAGCTGCTGGCGCCGCGGCTCATTTCGCTGAACCAGAAGAACGGGTTTGATGGGGTGCTGGAGCTGTTATCCATCCTGCATGACCTGTCTACGTCGCGGAATATGCGGACTTTATCGGACGGGTCTTTCACCAACCAGCATTTTACTTATAATAGCCGGCGGATCGAGAAGGCGTTCGAGTATATGAATACGAATTATGACAAGCCGATCACGCTGGGTGAGGTGGCAAAGCTGGTGAGCATGACGGATGTGTCCTTTAGCCGGTTCATTAAAAAACGGACAGGCAATACCTTTGTCGACAGCCTGAATGAGATCCGTCTGGGGCATGCCTCGAGGATGCTGATCGATACGACGCATTCGATTGCGGAGATCTCCTATCATTGCGGGTTCAACAACATCTCCAATTTCAACCGCATTTTCAAGAAGAAAAAGACGTGTACGCCGAAAGAGTTCAGGGAGAATTTTACTTCCGGGACGCGGGTATTTATTTAGGAATGAACGGCGGCTGACGCGGTGGCGTTGGCGTTGTTTGCGCGTACCAGGTCCATGTCAGGACGAGATTCGTCGGTGAGGGCCACTTTGCCTCTTTCCTTGCGGACGACGCGGGAAAACAGGGATATTTCCTTATCGAATAGAAAGCGGAAAAATAGCTTTGTCCACGACATGTGGTACTTGAGGTTATCGTAGTAACCGGGTGCGCTCTTACGGATCTGGGGCAGTTTATTCCAGGGGATAGAAGGAAAATCGTGGTGTTCGTTATGATAGCCGACATTGAAGGCTACGATATTAAGGACGCCATAGTAGCTGAAGGTCTCCTGTTGTTCGTCATGGGTGAGGTAGTGTTCCTGTATCCAGCGGGCGCCCAGGGGGTGAAGGCCGACGGAGAAGAAGAAGCTCAGCAGCAGGTAACCGATGGCCTTGGGGCCGAAGAAATACCAGATAGCGGCAATAAAGACGGCTTCCGCCGCGAAGTTGAGGGCCACCCATTTATCGAAGGGCTTGATCTCGCGGAGCCTTTGGATGCGGAAGATCTGGAACAGGGGATAGAACAGCAACCAGACGATCTTGCCGATGAAATAGTTGTTGATCAATTTTGCCTCCCACCGGTTAGGCAGGTCCGCATCCAACTCGTGGACACCCTGAAAAGAATGATGTTTGATATGATAACGCTCGAACGAAACGGAGCTGGGGAACAGTTGTGGTAGGTTGGCGAGGATGCCGGACAGGCGATTGGCGGCGCGGCTTTTGAACAGCAGGTGATGGGCGCATTCGTGGATCATGACGAAAAGGGAGTGGTCGGCAAAAGCGCCGAGCAGGTAGGCGGCGCCGACTATGATCCACCAGGAGCTGCCTTTTACCAGCCAGGCCATGACGACCTGGAACAGGACGAGGCCGAGGACGGCAAAGAACGTATAGTTATTCTTTCCGATGAGTTTTCTCACTTCGGGGTGCTGCTGCAGGATCTTTTTGGTACGGAGGCGATGGGGCTCCTGTTTGTCGGAATACACGAAATCAGTACGCTGTGACATAGGCAAAAACTGGAGTTTTAAGAGGGACAAGATACAGAAAAAACGGTTAATTCTGGGCCCGGGCGATTGAAGCTTTAACGTTTTCAAAAGAAAACCAGGTCTGGCGGCAGACCTGGCTGTTTTATCCCTGAATTCCCGTTGTCTCCTTATTCTGCCAATGCCTCGTTATTCACCGAATTTTCGGCCAACCCGGTCAGGGTTGTATCGGCCTTTTTTTCCTCCGACAGGGTCTTTTCGAGGAGAGAGGCAATTTCGTCGTGGCCCAGCGTCCTGGCAATCCGGGCCAGACCGCCGTAGGTGGAGATCTCATAGTGTTCGGCCTTTTGACCGGCCAGGATCAGAGCGACGTCGCGGGTGGACGTGCCGTCTTCGGTATCGTCGATGATGCTGGCGCCTTCTTCGGTGATGCCGGCCATAGCGTCGCATTTTTTGGCCTCTGCCTTTTCGCCCATCAGGGAGAATACTTTTTCCAGCCGGGTCACGTGTTCTTTGGTCTCTTCGAGGTGGCTGGTGAAGGCGTCCCTTAATTCTTCAGAGGTAGCGGCCTTAGCCAGTTTAGGGAGGGTCTGGACCAACTTCTTTTCGGCCCAGTAGATATCTTTAATTTCGTCGTGGAAAAATTCCTGCAATTTTCCGTCGTTGTGTTTCGCTGCCTTAGATTGTTTGGGTGCGGTCTTGTCATGGGCGGCGGTACTCTTATTAGCTTGTGTTGTAGACATAAAATTAAATTTTTGGTGTTTTGTACAGGGCTGAAATAAGTGTGCCATGGTCATTTTGTGCGGGGACGGCTGCCCGGCCGCCAGGGTTTCCGGGGTGTGATTGGGGAATACGGGGAACAGTTTTTGCTCATCATTACCATACATTTTAACTTATGGATCAATCTTTCGAGATCGAGTTTGTACTGGACGGGAGGGGGAAGCGCTGAGGCGGGCGTTGGGGCATACCAAATAATTGCACAGACCAGGGTACCGGGAGCCTTGAAAGACGGCAGTCCCAATTGTGCCACGGTGAAGCCTTTTGGCGGGTGGACAATACGATGAGCAAGTATTCATTTTGAATACTTTTTTCTTCCTTTATTCGCAATTCTGCGCGTTGATTTTGCGGAAAGAACGCTTATGATTTTGCCGGATGTTTTAGATCATAACTTAAATATTGTTTTCTGCGGTACCGCAGCAGGAGATGCGATCATACAAGTCGCTGATTTATAAATACTTTCAACTTATATCGGCCGCTTTCCTTTCAGAATTTATTCGCCTGTTTTGATGGACAGTTGGGTTGTTTAGAAACAACCAATATGACCAAAAAGTGTAAATTTGCTTAAAATGAGACAATGGGAGCTGCACTAAATAATACACAACTCGAAATCTTGAACTTATTCAGCCACAATCAAAACGAAGAGGATCTGAAGGAGATCAAATCTTTATTGATTACTTATTTGGCAGACAAAGTAACAAGAGAGGCTGATAAAGCTTTTGATGAAAAAGGCTATACCCCGGGAGTCTTTGAAAAATGGAAAAGTGAACATTTTCGTAAAGGAGCGTAATACATGACAGTAGTACTTGACTGCAACATACTGGTTATGTGCCTTACATCCAGGTCTCCCTTTCATATTATATATCAGTCGCTGATTAACGGAAAATTTGATCTTGCCATCTCTTCAGAAATCCTGCTGGAATACGAAGAAATTATTCAGCAGAAATATGGAGTTCCTACCGCTAACGCCCTAGTCTCCTTACTAAAGGAGTTGCCAAATGTTCATCATTTGGCACCCTATTATAAATGGAAATTAATAGACGCCGATCCAGATGATAATAAATATGCAGACTGTGCCATTGCGGGGCAGGCTGATTACCTGGTAACGGAAGACAGGCATTTTTCAATGTTAAGAAATATTCCTTTCCCCAAGGTGCCCATTATTTCAATTGACGATTTTACGCAGTTGGTCGGACAGCTTAATTCAAGTTCGCAGATCTAACTTTCGATCTCTACTACGCAATTTTATTGTATCTCATATTGGATCCTATTGGAAGTGCTCTTTAGGTTTCACAAATTTGTACTGCAAACAAAATTTGTGAATTATGCTGCACTCGATTTCCTGGAAACAATTTATTGAATTTATCGCCTGGGCGGCGGTCGTCTATTATCTATTGGCGGAAGCGAAGACATTGCTGAAGGCCAGGGAGGTGCGGCCATGAAACGCAGGAAGGTATCCGAAAAGATGTTCCAATTCAGGCTGAGCGAAAAAGAAATGGAAGAATTCAACCGGGCATATGCCAAGACTCCTTATCGCAGCAAAAGCGAATATAGCAGAAAGATGCTACTGGGCAAACCTGTCACTATCTTCTACCGCAACAAGTCCCTGGATGATTTAATAGAAGGGGTCGTTCAGTTACGGAAGGATTTCAAAAGGCTGTCGATGACGGAAACGATCACAGCAGATGAAAGGGAATATCTTCTCCTGAACGCGCATCAAATTATAGAACAACTCATCAAAATTATTGAGGGATGTTCGCAAAAATAAGCACTCATGTTAGCATCTATATTCCACTGCGATATAATGAGCTGAAGGTGGCCGAAGGTAAAGCGGATTGCATAGGAGCCGAGACACCGCCATGCGAACCCTTTCTTTCCTCTTCCCGGGCCTGTTGCTATTCACCGGCAGCCCCCATGCCCAAACCACCTTGCAGAAAATGGCCACCAGCCTGGTGCGATTGCAGGCCGTCAGCTGTCATATCCACACGGAAATCAATAATAGCAAGGACAATTATCACGGTGAGATCACAGGAGATTGTTTTGTTGCCTTCCGGCAAGATGACATTCGCCGGGTGGCCACATTCCGGCTGCAGTCGGATCGGGGCATCGTTATTTACAATGGTCGCGACCTTTTTACCCTGAACGAAAAGGACAGCACCTATCAGATTAGAAACCAGCCGGAAGATAATTACTTCAGCCATTTGTCGCTCTTCTATCATTCTCTCCCCACACTGCGAAATATGTTGCCGGCGATCGAACGCAACGATTCGATTACCAAAACCGAAGGCGACACTCTCATTGCCAACCAGTCTTATAAAACGATAAGGCTGTCCATGTACCGGCAATCACTGGAATATGGCGATAGCCATCAGCCTTTCACGAAAGATGTCACTCTTTTTTATACCCTGGTGGTCGACCCGACCTCTTTTTTGCCCTGCCAGATTATCGAGCGGAACAGTATCGATGGAGACGGATATGTCGCGATAACCTACCTAACGGAGATTGACACCCGGCCGGCCCTGCCTACGGAATGGTCCTGGTCATTGACCGCGATCCAGCAAAAATATCACCTTGCCGGCGCACCTGCCGCCACACCGCTGATTGCCGCCGGCATGTCACTTCCCGACTGGGTATTGCCTGCCTTCGGAGAGCATGGAGACACTACCATCCGGTCCGGCGAATTGAGAGGGCGGCTACTGGTCTTCGATTTCTGGATCAAAAACTGCGGGCCATGTATGGAATCCTGGCCTCATCTGCAGGCATTACAAAAAGAATATGGGGGCGCCTCTTTCCGGTTACTGTCGATAAATGCTGAAGATAGCAGAAAAGATGTGGCCTTCTTCTTTACGCGGGAGCACCCGGCGTATCTAATGCTTTATAGCGGGAAGGCACTGGCCGCGCAACTGGGGGTTCCCGCCTACCCCACCCTGATCATTGCCGATAGCACCGGGAAGGTACTTTATTCAGGGATAGGGTTTGATCAGGAGAAGATCGAAGGAATTATACGGATTAATCTGCCACTTGCAGGGTCGTGATTTTTGTCTTATTTTGTCAGCGAAATCAATATCCACATGAAAACCCTTACTTCATTATTGACCGTATGCTGTATTTTATCGGCTGTCCTGTCCACACAGGCCCAGTCGGACTCGGTTAAAATCACGCAAAATGCCTTGGTGTTCGCCGATAGCCTGGTGAAGACGGATTCCTTCGAAACCTGGCAGGTCTATGCAGATCTGGCCCAGGCGAGCGTTATCAAGTACTATGGCGGAAAGCAGGGCTATATCGACCATATCCTGGAAAGGCGGTGGCGGACCCGGAGCAACATCGCGGAAAACTCTCCCGAACTAAAAATGATGCAGCTGGTGAACGTCCAGAACGACGAATGGCAATGCGTCGTCTGCGAATCCCGATATTTTCATAAAGAGGATCAGAAATACCATTTTGTCACCTATTTCGTCGGGCAAAGTAAGGATGGCGGGGAGACCTGGCGACTGTTCGACGTAAGCTATAATACTATCGCCAATATTATCTATATGTTCCCAGAGATCCACGGAGACCTGGCCATCAAAGAACCGACGATCCTCACCCCGGAGCAGGAGTTGGCCCAACAGCAAAAGGCGGCACCCAATGCCACCCATACCAGCGCTAAAATGAAATAACCTTCAGCAGTGCCGGAAAGATCTTCGTAATGAAAAGGGTGGATTGCGCAATCGCGTGGAAGTCGGAGATGGACTCATTAACCGCCATCACCGCGCGCAGGGAGGGAATAACGACCAGGAATTGTCCGCCCCAGCCCATGCCATAGGTTATTTCCACGCCGTACGCCCGGGCATGGTACCAGCATAAGGCATAGGTGGAACCCGAAAAACCCCAGGTGGCATTGTAGGGAGCCGTTGGCAGCAGGATACTGTCTATCCATTTTGAAGAAACGATCCGCCGGCCTGCATACCGGCCTTTCTGCAACAACAGAGACCCAATCTTTATGAGATCACAGGTCCGGAGCCGAATACTTAACAATCCGCTGCCATCATAATACCCGTCTTTCATCTTCATCCAACCGACCTCCTGGATACCCAAGGGACGGAAAAGATATTTTTCGGCAAAAAGCAGGGTGCTCATTCCCGTGCTACGGGTGATGATCAGCGATAGCAAATGCGTCGCGGCATTGTTATATTGCCATTCCCGGCCCGGATCGCCGACCATGGGAGCATGCAAGGTATAGCCGGATGGATCGGTAAGGGCGAGAAAGTCCCCTATGCCGGTCATGGTACCGAGCTGTTCATGATAGAGCCCGGAGGCCTGGTTCATTAATTGACGCAGGGTAATGGTACGCTTCCTATCGTCAGTGTCCTTGATCAGTTGTGGGAACCATCGGGAGATTTTCTCGTCCAAGGAATGGATATATCCTTTATCGATGGCAATCCCGATCAGCAGCGAGCAGATGTCTTTGGTCAATGACTGGTCATTTCGGAGATCGTCTTTCCCCGCCCCGTTGAAATATTTCTCATATACGATACGATTGTCCCGGGACAGCACGATTGAATACAGCCCGGGGTTATCGCGGATGGCGGTGACGGTATCCAGAAACGACGAGGATGGGGTTTGACTGACGGATTGGGCAAGTGCAAATCTTCCGCAGAGCCCGAACAAGGCCCACATCACAAAAGCTTTTTTCATGATTTAATTATTATTATTAAGCGGTATACAGATATCTGTCACTAATTCCTGTGGCGGGGTGTGCATGGGAGAATTATGATAGATCTCGAATGGAGGGGTGTCTCTGAGGGTCAGTCCGCTGACAGGATACCAGTTGCGGTAAATGCGGCTCCACGTCTGCCACAGGCTGTCATAGGGACCTTTATGGGTAAAGATGGCGAACCGGCCGCCGGGCAACTGATCCCGGTGCAGCTCCTTGAGCGGGATGCGGGGTACCTGTTCAGGGATCACCAGGGCAGCGTCGAAACGTCGTTCTTCCAAAGGGAGCAATTCCAGGTCCCGGATAATCCCCAGCCGCATCAACGCGAAGGGATCTTCATACCAATTCCAGACTTTTTCAAACAGCACATTAAAAGCCTCGTCTGCGGCAGCAGTATAATTTTCATGCTTTCTCCCTTTGCGGCGCACATAATAGAAATGCAGGTCGGGCAGATCCTTCAGTACAGGAATCGGGACATGCTGATTTTTTCCCTCTTTCACAGGGGGAAGGGGATAACGGATCGCGGCAGGCACCCCCATCTGACGGAACCGGGAAGGGGGCGCCCCGAAGCTGCTTTTAAATACCCGGATAAATGCGGAAGCTGTCTGGTAACCTGTCTCCAGGGCAACCGCCTCCGTAGTCTGGCCGGCCATCAATAGCTGCATGGCTTTGCGCATGCGGATGCGCCTGCAGCATTCACCGAGCGTCTCCCCGGTAAACGCCGTGAATATCCGATGAAAATGATAGGGAGACATACAGGCCCTGGCCGCAATGGCCCCGATGGTCAAGGCCTCGGCGGCATTTTCCTCGATATAAACGACAGCATCATTGATGCGGCTGCGGTAATCGAGGATGGTATCAGGTGATTGTTGCGTTCCCATACATTGACGATACAATGCTACGCAATATTTCAAAGGCGGGATATCCCGATCTTGCTGTTATAGTACAAACCGGTAAAACATTTACCTAGTGCTCAATAAGGTTTGTACCTAAAGTATTAATAACCATGGAGAGGGAACAATCCATGCATCGTAGAGTTTCGTATATTTGTCTTTTCATAGGATAAGGTTTAATGGTTAAAAACACTTTGATTAGTACGTCCCTGGTAGTCTTACCGGGGACTTTTATTTTTGGCGACGGCTGGCCGCTTACTTTTTTCCGGGATGTAACAATTGCATATCAGACAGCCAGTTAGCCATCAACTGTGGCCAGATACGAACTTCTTTCAGGTCAGAACGATAGCCCATGTTGAAACCGTGTTTACCCCCATTGAGGATATGCGCCTCTACAGGAACGTTAGCCGCCCGGTATCTTTCCAACAGACTAACGACCGGCACCGCACAGCAAGGATCGTCGTCGGCAGCAATCATAAAGGCCGGCGGTGCATCGGCCGGAATAGTATTCGGCACCCCCAGTGGCCCCGGATAGACCAGCATTTGAAAGTTCGGGCGCCCGTTCAGCCGGTCGACCGGATCCGGAGCGGCCGGATCGCCCAACCCCGGCGTATAGGCTAATATGTCGGCGACTTCACCACCCGCAGAAAACCCCAGTGTTCCTATCCTTCCGGTATCTATCCCCCACTCTGCCGCTCTGCTACGTACCAACCGCATGGCACGATAAGCATCCTGCCGCGTCGTTTTCTCGAAAGTATATATCGTCGAGTCCTCCCGGAACAGCCGGTACTTAACGATAAAAGCCGCGACACCGATACTGTTGAGGAACCTTGCAGGATCACGGCCTTCGGCATTGAACACCAACAACCGGTGACCGCCTCCCGGGAAGATCACCACGGCGGCGCCTGTCGCCTTGTCCTTTGGTGGAAGGTATACGGTAATAGAAGGATTGTGAATATTCTTGACCCAATAGTCTTTTGCCTCTTCAGGCTCATTGCGGCGGCTTTCGGAACCTGGTGCGCCATTGGACCACAGCGGAATTTGCACGGCGGTATCCTGGGCGCTGGCGGCGGATGGGAGAAGGGCGGACAGAACCAGGGCAAGGAGGATGGTCAATCGGGTGAGCTTCATTTTTTCGGTTTTATGAGTAGAAGGTACAGAAGATTGGGGGATACGATGTGTCGGGTGTAACTAATTATTTACTTATTTTTTGGGGCGCGGCTGCAAGGGCAAAACATCCGCAAATGCAACGCTGTAGCGGATTCCAGGGGTCCGGAGGGGTTCTCTTACCATTCTTACAGGCCGGGAGCCGCTCGTCAGTGGAAATTTACCGATCAGACCCATATTTTGACACTCACGGACCTATTTTACCGTTCATCACAGGTTCTTTGCCGTCATTGGACAAAAATAGCCGTCCATGCCGGATGTACTACCGGGCAGGGGTAAAGTGATATTATCTTTACTCCATCAAATCAAACGGAGCTTTGTCTCCTACTACAATGAAACATCTTCCACTGGGTTGACGTCACTAGGCAGCAGCCCTTTTCTTTCCCAACATTTCTCAGCCAACAGAAAATTTTAAACCAGTCGCCTGGCCTGTATAAGGCCGGGACGACACTGTAACCTTTACTTTCTAACTGACCTAACATGAAAAAATTAATCGGGGTGATCGCTATCCTGCTCACCCTACTTCTCAGCGCTATCTACCGTCAACTGACGCACCATAACGCCAAGGCAAAGCCGGACACGTCTTGTGGCCGGAAAATCCTGCAGGATGGGATGTACCTCACCGCCCTGCTGATGCAATAAAGCCTTTTTCGTCCATCCGACGCTATGACCGGCAACGGTTGTAAAGGCCGGACTATGCCCCGCAAGGCAGCCCTATGCCCGGAAATGACTATTCATTCATAACCAATAAACAATACAACTATGGCCAGTCTAGGTAAAAAATTTCTGTCCGCCTTCATGGAAGTGACGGAAGAAAAAAAAGAAGGCTCTACGCAGGAGCAAGACCGTCAAGGCGACGCTGCAAGTGCAGGTATGGAAGCCGCAAGGCCGGACGCAGGCAGGCAGGCAGACGACCGGTTCGCCGGACACTTCGATCAACTGCTGAGCGAAGCGAATATCCCCGGACCGGATTACTATGAATTCTCCCGCATGATCGGCGCCATGCAAGGTATACCCGACGAGGGTGCCCGTTACAGCGCGGCCTTCGCGGGCCTGCAAGTCCAGGGACTCGACAAGCAACGGCTGCTGACAACCGCCGGTGAATACCTGCGGATTCTCACCACCGATGCAGACCAGTTTCAACGGACGGTGGACGCGGCGTTACAGGAAAAAGTGCACGGCAAGGAAACGGAGGCTGAAGAAAAGGCCAGCCGCATCCAGGCGCTATCACAGGAAATCCTGCAGCTACAACAACAGATCAGCGCCCTGCAGGACGAAGTACGCGCCAACAAAGACAAGCTAATGAGCGGCAGCAGCGCCTATACCGCTGAAAGCCAACGACGGCAACAACAGATCAAAAACGATATCGACAAAATCAATCAATACATCCACTAACAATCAAACCAAATGACCATGAACAACTTCATTCAAAAAACAAAGACCCCCGGCTGGTGGAGCGAACCGAAGAATATCGCCACGGCCATCGTCGTCCTGTCATTGCTGGCAGGTATGACCTATGGATTTCTCACCTATGTGCTGCCCTGGCTGGTGAAAGTGACCTGGAACCTGGTGAACCTCGTGATCGGCGGCGTCGTTTGCGGCTTGCTGCTGATGATCGTCACCAACAGAAAGTTCTGGCGCGCGATGAAGTACTTCTCTGAATTCATCGCCAATTGTTCCATTGGCCTGGCGATCGAACTGAACCCTTTCAATATCCTGCAGGCGAAGATCGATCAGGGCTATAAGGACAGGGATACCCTGTACAAACAATCGGCCCGGCTGAAAGGCAAGCAAAGCGAGTTGGTCGAAAAGCTAGATGAAAAAGAAAAGGAACTACAGCTGAACATTCAGAAAGTGAAGATCCTGCAATCCGAAGGCGGCTCCGGCCGGCAGGTCAACCTGTACACGAACAATGTCATGCGTTGCCGGGAATACATCGACAACGTGACGCCGATCGTCGCGGACCTGAACAAGCTGATCCGGTTCGCGGATGCTGCCTACGAAGAAAGCGGCGTTATGCTGGAAGACGCCAAACTGGACCTGGAAGCCAAGAAGGACCTGTACTATTCCGTGACTACGGGGCTGTCTGCCGTCACCAGCGCCATGCGCGCCTTCAAGGGTGATGACGAGCTGAACCAGGATGCGGAAAAAGCGCTGGCCCTGCTGAAGGTCAGGATCGGCGAAAAGATCGGGCATATCAAGTCGGCGATCGACGTCACGTCCAAGTTCATGGACGACCAGGTGCTGGAAGACAAGGCGAAATCCGCGCAGGCCATCGAGCTCATCAACGGGTTCGACCTGGGCAAGGATTTCAACTATACGGGTGCGTCTAGGGGTGCGTCTAGGGGCGCGTCAACGGGGACCGCGGCATCGGGTGGTGCGGCCGACAAAGGCCGGCTGAAAGATGTATCGGTAGATCGTTACAAAGGATTATTGGATTAAAAACATTTTCAAACCATTAAAATCAAATCATATGTCAGTCAAATTAAAACCCGCCGGAAAAGTCTTATTAATCGCCATCATCGTTGCCGCGGGCATCGTCAGCATCAAATGGTACCAGGCAAGGCCTAAAGAAGCCGGCAAGGCCGTAGAAGTGGGTAAGGTCACCCTGCCCGACGCGCCGGAAGCCTCGCTGAATGATCATGCCGTCCTACTGCCTCTCCCGGCTGCAACCGAAGCGGTCAATGGCGGTACGCTGATCAACTGGGAACGTATGGCATGGAATGCTCAATTTTCCGGCATGTACGCCAACGGTGGCGTCAGGACAACCAAAGGCTCATTGTTCGACAACGCTCATCTCGACATCACTTATATCCGCCAGGACGACTGTAACAAACAGATGGCGGACCTCGTGAAGTTCGCCGGCGGGTACAAGACCAACCCGAATACGCCGGCCGTGCTGGTGTCCTTTATGGGTGACGGGATGCCGGCCTTCATGACGGCCCTGTCGAAGGAACTCGAGCCGCTGGGTGCGGAATACCAGCCGATCATCCTGCCGATCGCCCACGGCAAATCGTTCGGCGAAGACCAGATCATGGGCCCGGTATCGTGGAAGCAGGACGCACACAATGCCGTCGGCAAATGCGTCGCCGGAGTGCTGCGGGACGGAGACGTCAACATCCTGCTGAAATGGGCCGGTGACAACGGGATCAAAGTG
>Ga0302227_10001038_pt1 | contig 21292 bp, 20 predicted proteins | sample II_Palsa_N1_1_FD_193525 | JGI IMG/M metagenome (GOLD analysis project Ga0302227, IMG submission 193525) | Peat permafrost microbial communities from Stordalen Mire near Abisko, Sweden - II_Palsa_N1_1 | ecosystem: Environmental > Terrestrial > Soil > Palsa > Peat permafrost | place: Sweden... | reverse complement strand
ATCTGTTCGGGATCCCGTTGCGACTGGACCCGGATATCAATGAAAAGACGACACGGGCGAGCGTGCAGGCGACCTATACCCAGATACTGAGTGATCTGCATACGGCGGAGGGGTTGTTGCCGGCGGCCATCCCATTCAGCAATCTCAACCGGCCCAGCCGGCCCGCGGCGCAGGCCCTGCTCGCGAGGGTCTATCTCAGCATAGGAGACTATACGGACGCCGGGCTTTGTGCGGACAGCGTCCTGCAAGTCTATTGGAAGCTGCTGAATTATAATGGTCTTGATACCAGCAGACCTTTTCAGTTCGCCAACAATATGCCCGAGATCCTTTACCAGGCTAATTTTCCTATTCAAGGCAATACGCTGGAAGGTATACTCTGCGGTGGCTGTATTGTCGACACGACGCTGCTTGCATCCTATGCGCCTACTGATCTCCGGCGACCACTGTATTATTTTGAAGAATCGCCCGGCGTGTATATACTCAACGGCAGCTATGCGGGGACGATCTTTCCGTTTAGCGGGTTGGCGACAGATGAATTGTACCTGATCCGGGCGGAGTGTTATGCGCGGTCCGGGCAGGCCGGGCAGGTGGCAGCTGCGTTGAATGACCTGGATACACTGATGAGCTATCGGGTTGTGACCGGCAGTTTCACTCCTTATCCGGTGATGAGCGCGGCTGAGGCATTGGATACGGTGCTGGCGGAGCGGCGGAAGGAGTTGGCTTTCCGGGGAATCCGCTGGTCGGATCTGCGAAGGCTGAATCAGGAAGATTGGAATATCACGTTAACACGTAACCTGAATGGAACGCCATATACATTGCCGCCCAATAGCAAATTATATACCCTGCCTATTCCGCCGGATGTGATCCAGGAATCGGGTATAGCACAAAACCCCCGGTGAGTCGCGGGACGCCGGGGGTTTGAAAACAGGTGATGGTTTAGTTGCCCTTTTTTTCGGTGGGTTTGGGCTTTGCCTTTTCCGTTGTCAGTGCGATCGGCGTGTATGCAGAAGCGGTCATGTACGGCGTATAGACACCGCCGCTATAACTGTAGGTGCAAACATTCCCCGACGGCGTCTGGCAGACGTAATTGAGGCCCATGGTACCGGCAGGAAGGTATTGGCTGCCGTTGTACCAGTACAGCGTTTGGTAGGGCTTAGGGCGGGTGGCGAAGGCCGCGCCGATGCTGAAGAGAACAACGAAGGTTAAAATGGTCCACTTGATCTTTTTCATACGAAACTGTGTTTGTTGATGAATATGGGTTTAAAAGATTTCCTACGCTGAAGGACGAGACCAAGGACCGATAAGGCTACATAAAACAGATTGAGCGCCAGGTGTTGGGGCCAGGTCAGTTTGCGGATCACTCCGCCGCATGAACAGGGAACGTACGGAAAAAAATGGGCAATGATCATGATCGAATAGATGGTGAATGATGTCATCAATACGAGCGATGCATATAGAGCTAACAGTCTGGTGTATTCGAAGAGAAGGGCCGCGGAGATAGCGATCTCCAGGCAAGGGATACCCCATACCAGGAAAGGTGTCCAGGAATTGGGCAGCGGCTGGTTGTTCATCTCATCGATAAACCTTTTAAAGTCCAAAAATTTACTTACACTTGCATACAGGAATAGTAGTATCAATAGTGCAGCAATACACTCTAAGACCACCTGTCTTTTAAGCATGGTTATTTTCGTTTGATAAAAATATGTATTACACGACGAGCATTGTCGTTAAGGTAATCAAGAGCGGATAGAAGGTAATGTTCGGGCCGGATAAGAGATAAGTTGGAGGATAAAAAAGGAAAGGTTTTGGTTTGTACTTTAAAGATCGGCAAAATTGATAAGTAAACAAGAATCAACACATAAATTTTTTTTAGTAGTGGATATTCATTAACGGTTGAGGGTAGTCCCATGTAATTTTTGGCTGATCGTTTTATGAAATCATTTGCAATTTTTCGGTGGGTACCACGTTACGAAATTTAAGTTTTAGAGTAAATAATATTTTATGCGGCCCAATTTTTTTCTTCTACCCTCCTTTCTTTTACTTTTTGTCTTCTATGGTCATTGTCAGGGTCGGATTGTCTTCAAGGACTCTGCCTTTATTTCTACGATGTTGCAACATCATAATACATATCGCAAGGCCTTGCAGTTGCCCGACCTGCAATGGTCGGAGGCATTGGCGGCCGATGCGCTGACCTGGGCGAAACACCTGGCGCAGATCGACCGGGGTGAGCATGACCAGGATGTTGTCGGCAAGGAAGGCGAGAACCTCTGGTGGGGAACAGCGAATGCCTTTTCATATGGGGTGATGGTGGATGCCTGGGGCAATGAGAAAAGGATGTTCAGATATGGTGCATTCCCGGATTGCCGGTCTAACCGGACGGCCGTCGTCGGTCATTATACGCAGATGGTATGGAGAAATACGCAGTCCGTTGGATGTGCCTTAGTCGGTAATGGTAGGATGGATTACCTGGTCTGCCGGTATTCCCCGCCCGGAAATGTATACGGGCAGAATCCTTATTAGAAGGCGCCACTTCGTTCTACTATATCGTCCATGGTGATACCGATATGGCTTTCATCATAAATGCATTCCCCGTTGAGGATCAGTAAGATCTGGGGGGATTCGTGCCGGACGCTGAAATCAGCAGCGATTTTATTGGATACGGGCCGGTAATTTATCAGGTCGAGATAGTAAAAATCGATGGAGTCCGGGGTCCGGCCTCTTTCCAGTCTGCTTTTGACCATGGCGCTGGTGGAACAGCGAGTACTGTGCTTGAAAATAACCTGAGGGCGGCCGGCTGATTTTTCCCGGATCTCGGCCAACTGATTTTCGGTTTGTAGCGGAATCCAATTCATTTTCAATTTGGAGCTGTTTTGGGGATATAACACCTATAAAAGAAAAAGGTTATCGTAAAACGATAACCTGACAAAAAAATTGGGAAAAAGATTTGGGGGTAGCCTATGCTCCGAAATTACCGTCCAAGGATTCCGGAGCCAACCATTTAGCGGGTAGTGCTGCCATATCCAATAAAGCCCTTGCTCATGTTGCAACCTCCCCTGGAACTTGCGCAGGAACTAAAGGCAGTAGCAACGGCCATGGCGATAACTAAGATTACAATTGTCTTTCTCATTTTTGTGGTATTTAAGATGAATCGATAAATTGCCTGGTTGAAAAGGAGGAATGGATGTACCAGGTAATTCAAAGGAGGGGACGAATTAAGCTATTGATTTATTCAAGGGACCACAGGTCTCTGACAAAGGTCAGGCATCAGATGTTTAAGGGGAGGACTTTCGAAAGGATAGAGAAAGATTTGCTAAGGAGCTATTGCAAAGGAAAGATAAAAAATCGAATTATGCAAGCCCTTGGGGCACGTGGATAGAAAGTTTTTGTTAATATATTGATCTTGAATACTTTTATCGACGAGGAAACCCATAATATGAATGTACACTTTATTGCGATCGGCGGCAGCGTGATGCACCAGCTGGCCATTGCCCTGCATCGGAAGGGTTATACGGTGACCGGCAGTGACGATGAGATCTTCGAGCCAGCCCGGAGCAACCTGGAGCAGGAGGGGCTATTACCGGCAGCATTGGGGTGGAGCCCTGAAAAGATCGGCCCGGAGCTGGACGCCGTGATCCTCGGGATGCATGCCAAGGAGGATAATCCGGAATTACAGCGGGCCCGGCAGCTGGGGTTGCCCATTTATTCCTTTCCCGAGTATATTTATCAAGAAAGCCGGGATAAGATCAGGGTTGTCATCGGCGGTAGTCATGGCAAGACGACGACTACGTCTATGGTGATGACGGCGCTGCGATCGGCAGGCAAGGATTTCGATTATCTCGTAGGGGCGCGGCTGGACGGGTTCCCGCAGTCGGTGAATATTACGGATGCTCCGCTGATCATCTGCGAAGGCGATGAATATCCGGCCAGCGCGCTGGAAAAAAGGCCGAAATTCCATTTTCTTTTTCCTCATATCGCTGTGCTGACGGGCATTGCCTGGGACCATATCAATGTATTTCCTACCTGGGAGCTGTATCTTGAGCAGTTCAGGATCTTCCTGTCGAAAATAGAGCCGGGAGGGTTACTGATCTATAATGAGACGGACCCGGTGCTGGCAGAGTTGGTGGCGTCGCATCCGGCGACGGTCCGGAGGATGGGTTACGGCATTCCGGCACACCGGATCACCGATGGCATAACAGTTGTAACATTAGAAGGGGAGACGGGGCCGCTGAAAGTATTTGGCGAGCATAATTTGCTGAACCTGCATGCGGCCTGGCTGGTGGCGCGGGAACTGGGGTTGGATGCGGCTACGTTCCTGAGGGGTATGGCGTCTTTTACGGGGGCTGCGAAGCGGTTAGAGCTATTGGTCAGCAGTCCGTCTGTCAACGTCTATCGCGACTTTGCGCATGCGCCGTCGAAGGTGGCGGCGACTATAATGGCGGTAAAGGCTCAGTTTCCGGACCGTAGGCTGATCGCGGTGCTGGAATTACACACTTACAGCAGTTTGAGTGAGCAGTTCCTGGGAGAATACAAGGGAACACTGGATGCGGCCAATAGCGCTGCAGTCTTTTATTCACTGCATGCATTGGAGCTGAAACGGCTGCCGCCGCTGCCTGAAGACAGGGTAATAGACGGTTTTGGCAAGCCGGGACTGGCGGTGATCCACAAAAAGGAAGATTTGGCGGAATGGCTGATGGAACAGTCTTACAAAAACGTTAATTTGCTATTTATGAGTTCGGGCAACTATGATGGCCTGGATATCGCCTCACTAACCAACAGCCTAACACAGTAAGAGTTTTTTTAATATCTGTAGCATGTTACAACTTACACGCCCCCTGGCGATTATTGACCTTGAGACGACCGGCATCAACCTTGGGGCCGACCGTATAGTAGAGATAGCCATTGTAAAGATCCTTCCGGATGGAAAAAAGCAGGTCAAGCGCAAATTGATCAACCCGGAGATCCCGATATCCGCGACTTCCATAGAAATACATGGGATTACGAACGAGATGGTGAAAGATGCGCCTACTTTCCGGCAGGTAGCCAATGAACTGAAGCAGTTCCTGGATAATTGTGACCTCGGGGGGTATAATTCCAATCGTTTTGATATTCCTATGCTGGCGGAGGAGTTCCTTCGGGTTGGGATGGAGTTTGAGGGCAAAGGGCGGAAGCTGCTGGATGTGCAGAAGATCTTTCATATGATGGAGCAGCGTACGCTGGGTGCTGCTTATCGGTTCTATTGCAATAAAGAGCTGGAAGGGGCGCATGGCGCGGAGGTGGATGCTTCGGCTACGTGGGAGGTATTGGTGGCGCAAGTAGTACGTTATCCACAACTGGGCAGCAATGTGGATACAATCCTGAAGTGTATCGGGGATGAGCCGCTGGTGGACTTTGCCCGGCGATTTGTGATGGAGAATGGCGTGGAAGTATTTAACTTCGGCAAGCATAAGGGGCGAGCAGTCGCGGATATCCTGAAGGCTGAGCCTCAGTATTATGATTGGATGATGAAAGGTGATTTTCCTCTTCATACGAAGCAGAAACTGACGGAAATTTTTAACAGGACATTGTTAAAAAAAGGGTGAGAAAGCGGGTAAGGGTGCTAAATGTTGTAATTTTGCGGAAGACGCGCTAATTTTTGAAAAAGCTTATCTTCGACACATAATAAACCTATAGTTATAAGCCATTTGGAAAAGATCGTCATCATACCGACGTACAACGAAAAGGAGAATATTATCCAAATCCTGGAAGCCATTTTTCAACTGGGACAAGGGTATCATGTGCTGGTGATCGATGATAGTAGCCCTGATGGGACAGCCAATATTGTCCGGCAACTCCAGCAGAAATATTCCGGCCAGCTCTTCCTGGAAGAGCGGCAGGGCAAGCTGGGATTGGGAACGGCGTATATCCATGGCTTTAAATGGGCTGTTCTCCACCATTACCAGTTTATATTCGAGATGGATGCCGATTTCTCCCATAATCCCAAGGATCTGGACAGGCTGTATGAAGCCTGCAAGTATCAGGGGGGAGATGTAGCTGTGGGTAGCCGGTATGTGAAGGGGGGGGGAAATGTCAACTGGCCTCGTAACCGCATCTTACTTTCCCGGGGTGGTTCTGTTTACACCCGGCTGATCCTGTGGATGCCGGTGCAGGACCCGACGGCAGGTTTTGTCTGTTATCGCAAGGAGGTGTTGGAGACCATCAATCTCGATCAGATCCGCTTCGTGGGTTATGCCTTCCAAATCGAGATGAAGTTTGCCGCCTGGAAGCTTGGTTTTAAAATAAAGGAAGTGCCTATCATTTTCGAGGACCGGAAATTTGGGGTTTCCAAAATGAACAAGGGCATAGTAAAGGAAGGGATCCTCGGTGTGCTGAACCTACGCTGGCAGTCACTGTTCAAGAATTACCGTAACCGGGTAAAGAATGATACGGTGGCGATGCGTCCTTTTTCCCAGGAGGCTATAGCGGAATCCAAATAAAGAGGCTGGGCAGGTTCCATCTGCCGGGCGAAATAGAGAAAACACCAGGACGATCATATTGAAGAAGGCATTTATCCAATTACATATTGCTGTTTTACTGGCAGGGCTTACCGGCATCCTGGGTAAGCTGATTTCCCTAAATGAAGGTTTATTGGTGTGGTACAGATTGTTGCTGACGGCGCCATCGCTGTGGTTGCTGGCGTTATTACGCGGGCAGGACATTCGTATCGACCGCAGAGATCTTTGGCGTATTTTCGGCATTGGGGGGATTGCGGCCTTGCACTGGGTGGCTTTTTATGGCAGCATCAAATATTCGAATGTCAGTGTGAGCCTCTTGTGTTTTTCGGCTATCGGATTTTTCACCGCATTGATAGAGCCGCTGATCATGAGGCATAAAGTGGATGTAGTGGAGTTGCTGCTGGGCCTGTTGGTGATTGCCGGTATCTGCCTGATCTTCCGGGTAAACCCCCATTTCAAGACAGGCATTGTGATCGGGCTGGTGTCGGCGTTGCTGGGCAGTCTGTTCCCGGTACTGAACAAGCGGATCCTGCGCCGGGTATCTTCGGAGAATGTGACGCTGTACGAGCTTAGCGGGGGTTTGCTGGTGCTGACGCTATTGATGCCGGTCTATCTATGGCTGTTCCCCGCGCCTTCCTTGTTGCCGACGCTGAGCGACTGGGGCTGGCTGCTGGTGCTGAGCTGGGCGTGCACGGTGCTGGCGTTCAATCTTTCCATGAGCGCGTTGCAGAAGATTTCCGCCTTTACGGTGAACCTGAGCTATAATTTGGAGCCCGTATATGGGATACTATTGGCTTTCCTGTTATTCAGGGAAGATAAGTACCTGAATGGAGGTTTTTATATCGGATTTTTTTTGATCCTTTTGTCAATCGTTTTACAAACCCTGCGCCTATGGCGTAAACAATCTACACCTGTCTGATGCGTAAATTAAAGCTGTTTTGTTTTTTAGCGGCCTGTTTCATTGGCGTTGAAGCCCCGGCGCAACTACATTATGTCTGTTACTATACTGCGGAGAAGCCGGTCATTGACGGGTCCGGCCAGGACCCTGTCTGGCAGAAGGCATCCTGGACGGAAAATTTCACCGATATTGAAGGTGACCTTCGACCGCGGCCCACGTACAAGACACGGACGAAAATGCTCTGGGACAAGGAAAACCTGTATATCTATGCAGAGCTGGAAGAGCCGGACCTGTGGGGTACGCTGCGGCAGCATGACACGGTCATTTACGATGACAATGATTTTGAAGTCTTTATTAATCCGAGTAACGACACGCACAATTACTTCGAACTGGAGATCAATGCACTGGGTACGGAGATGGATCTTTTCCTGCCCAAGCCCTATCGGAATGGGGGTAATGCCCTGCTGAGCTGGGACGCGCAGGGGTTGATCAGTGCCGTTCAGACGAAGGGAACAATGAACAGGCCTGGGGATACAGATACAGGTTGGTCGGTGGAGATGGCGATCCCGTTAACGAGTCTTGGATTCTGGAGCGACAAACTGCCTATGGACGGATCGAAGTGGCGTATTAATTTTTCCCGGGTGGAATGGGACCGGGATGTAGTGGATGGCCAGTATGTACCGCGGCTTCGTCCGGGGAGTAAACGCCGGTTGCCGGAGCATAACTGGGTATGGTCGCCGCAGGGCATCATCGATATGCATGCGCCGGAGAAGTGGGGATACCTGCAGTTTTCGTCGCATGGTGGAGGCGGAGATACGGTAGCATATGTGCCGCCGGCGGATGAGGCGTTGCGGGCGGTGTTGTGGAAGGTGTATTATGCGCAGAAAGGATATTGGCGGAAGCATGGGAAATATGCGGCGACGTTGACAACGTTGGGGATAGAGGCGCCGGAGTTGTGGATGAAGGCTACAGACCTGCAGTTTACCGCCGGTGCCGGGGACGGATTGTCCATCGACCAGGATGGGCTGGCGGGTGTTCCAAAGGCGGTTCGCTGATCTTATGCGGCTTTGCTGCTGATGTATCGGACAAGACTACGCTTGGCTACTGGCAGTAGTGTTTCGTCGACAGGAAATTTCAATTCGGTTTCGATGGAATAGACAGCGGGGTTGGGCATGCCGGTCTTGAGACGGATAAGCTCAGCCTTGATATTCTCGTACGTGTTGACGAGGTTCCTGCTCCAACTGTCAATATATTCCGTCCGGATGCTGCGGTATTTCTCATCGTGTTTTTCAAAGAAGCTGAGCCGGTACTGGTAGACGCGGGTATCCGAGCGAGTGCCTCCACTGAGGAAGAAGTAGCCTTCCTGGCTATCGAGGGGTATCAGGCCGACGGGGAAGATCACCAGCTTGTCTTCGACGAACTCATAGATCTCTGTGCCATTGCTGATGGTGTTGCGGATCTCCTGTGTGGCGTAATTGATGATCTCTTCGAGTTCCTGCATCAGTTCGTCGTCCTCCACCATTTGTTCGAAGAGCACCTGGAGCTTTTCCAATTGCATTCCAGTGAGCTTTTTAGGGAACTGTTCCTGCAGGTATTTTTTATTTTCCCGGAAGGCGGCGAGATTGTTATAATGAAAGATGATGTCTGCCAATTGGGGATAGAGCTTATTCTCGTTGAAATTACGATGGATCTCCTGCAGATAAGCGAGGAGGGTGTATTTCTTCAGCTCAAAATCGATGTAACCGTCGGCGAACCAGGTTTCGGATAGAGTCTTCATTTGGATCTTCTTTTAATGGGGCATAATAGCCTTAATTCGGCATAATACCTGAATTTACGAAAATCCTTTTAGAAATGCAAGTGGACTAAAATTCTCTGTCCGAAGGGAATTGCTCCAACTCACGGGCGACAGCAGAAAGGAAGGTGGCCCCCAGGCTGCCATCGACGACACGGTGATCGTACGAGAGGGAAAGGTACATCATATGACGGATGACGATGGCGTCTCCTTCCGGGGTCTCGAGTACGACGGGCCTTTTCTTGATAGCGCCTACGGCGAGGATCGCGACCTGCGGCTGGTTGATGATGGGGGTACCCATCAGGCTGCCGAAAGTACCTACGTTGGTGAGGGTGAAGGTGCCGCCCTGGGTATCATCGGGCCTCAGTTTGTTTTGCCGTGCGTTGTCAGCGAGCCCGTTGACCTGCCGGGCCAGGCCTGTAAGGTTGAGTTGGTCGGCATTGCGGATCACGGGAACGATGAGGTTGCCGCTGGGCAATGCTGTAGCCATCCCGATATTGATATCTTTTTTGATAATGATCCTGTCACCGTCGAGGGAACTGTTGATGAGGGGGTATTTTTTTATACAACGGATGACCGCCTCGATAAACAGGGGGGTAAAGGTGAGCTTGGTATTTTCTCTTTTTTCGAATTCTTTTTTCACTTTTTCCCTCCAATGCACCAAGTGGGTCACATCTGCCTCGGAGAAACTGGTGACGTGGGGGCTGGTGTGTTTACTGCGGACCATATGGTCGGCGATCAGCCTGCGCATCCTATCCATTTCAATGATCTCGACATTGCCGCCGTAGGTGACGGCAGGCGAGGTATCAGTGGTGATCTGGGCGGGAACGGCGCGCACGGGGGTAGAGGAATGGTATACGGGCGCGATGACGGTGGCGCCGGCTGCGGGAGGGCCGCCGGCCTTTCTTTCCGCAATATATTGAAGGATATCTTTTTTGGTGACCCTGCCTTCATTACCGCTGCCGGGGATAGACTCTAACTCGCTGAGCGGAACGCCTTCGCTGGCGGCAATATTGAGGACGAGAGGGGAATAAAAGCGGTTGGCCGCGATGCCGTTGGCGGCGGGGCGAGGGCTGCCGTTTTGGGTTGATGTGGCTGTGGCGGGGTACTGGTATTGGGCGGGCTGGGGATGTGTGGGCTGGCGCTGTTCGGGCTGGTTGACTGCTGGGGAGTGGCTGTTTTGTCCAGCGCCTTCGGCGCCTGCCGGGGCTGATGATCTGTCGCCTGCGGCGGGATTGGTGGCGGTGCTGGGGGTGCGAAGCCGGGCGATGATGGCGCCGACGGGCACCACATCATTAACCTGGAAAAGAATCTCTTCCAGCGTACCGGCCGCAATGGATGGGACTTCGGTATCTACCTTATCGGTAGCGATCTCCAAAACGGTTTCATCCTGTTTGACGGCATCGCCAGGCTGCTTGAGCCACTTCAGGATCGTGGCTTCCATAATACTTTCACCCATTTTCGGCATTACCAGATCGACAAGCGGCATAACGATTGTTAGATTTTAGATGTAAAAGCGGGCCTGTAGCCCCCGGAACGAGATCCAAAGGTAATTATTTTGGATTAACTGGCCGACAGGATAAATTTCCTGAGAAGATTCAATGCATTTGTTGCCGTCAATTCGATATTCCGTTGCCGGTCAAAGCGGAAACTGAATTTATGGGCCTGGACCTGCTGATGGTTTCCAACCGCTATCCAGACGGTGCCGACAGGTTTTTCCGGGGTGCCACCATCGGGGCCCATGATACCTGAAGTGGCGATGGCGAAATCGGTATCCAGCTGTGCCAGCGCTCCTTTGACCATTTCCTCCACGGTGGCCTGGCTGACTGCCCCATGCTGTTCGAGGGTCTGAGGGGCAACATGCAGTATTTTTTTCTTGACTTCGTTATCATAGCTCACGACGCTGCCCTTGAAGTAATGGCTCGACCCGGGTATGGAGGTGATGAGATGGGCGATATAGCCTCCGGTACAGCTTTCGGCTGTGGCAAGGGTCTGCCCGCGTGACTGCAGCAGGCGGCCGAGTGCTTCCTGCACGGAGATATCCTCATCGGTCACCATCCATTCGGTCACCAGTCCTTTCAGGGTATCAAAGCGTTCCTGCAAGAGAGTTTCCATCGCTGCAGGATCTTCGCCCTGGATGGTGAGCCGGAGACGGACCATGCCGTAATTGGGCAGATAGGCCATTTTTATAGCGGTGGGTTGTGCGGCTTCAAAGTCTTTGAGATGTTCGGCCAGAAAAGACTCGCCGATGCCGGCTGTAAGAAGGGTGCGATGGGCGATAAAAGGGAGGCGAAAGCGTTTGCGCACTTCCGGGATGACGGAGTCTGTCATCATTCCTTTCATCTCATGGGGTACGCCAGGCATGGAGACGAAGATGCGGCCTTCTTTTTCAAACCACATACCGGGGGCGGTCCCCCGCCGGTTGGGGATGACTGTGCAGACGTCAGGCACTTCTGCCTGCCGGAGGTTACTGTCGATCATAGGGCGCTGCAGTCTTTCGAAGATCTTCTTTACGTTGTCGAGCGCTCGGGGATCGACTACCATTTTGCCGCCGAAATAATCGCACAACAACGGTTTGGTGATGTCATCGGCTGTAGGGCCAAGACCGCCGGTAATGAGGATGATCTGTGCGCGTTGAAATTCCTGATCCAATGCCTGCCAGATGTCTTCGCGAACATCTCCTACGGCGATGCGGTGACCCACCCAGATACCGTTTTTATTGAGTTCCTGTCCCATCCAGGCGCTATTGGTGTCTACTACTTGTCCGATCAGCAATTCATCTCCGATGGTGATGATGCTGGCAACTATCTTTTCCATGTTGTAAAGATAAGAACTGGAGCTCGGATTATTCCCGGGCATGAGGGGTGGGATGGGGGGCTGTATGGCGGCGGCGAAATGGGATCAGCGAGATGCGGTCAGGCCTCCTGCGCGTCGAAGAAGGGGCGTAGCTTTTTTTCCATCTCTTCCGGCATCGTTGTCTTTTCCATGGTGGCGGCCTTCAGAAAATATAGTAATACTTTGCCGACAGTGAGCAGCTTACCTGCTTCATTGTATACTTCCTGGTGGAATTCGACACGATAGTCTACGGGCCACTGCTTGACACTGGTACGAATAGTCAGGAGGTCATCATAATGGGCCGGCCGGATAAATTTTGCTGTCCACTCGATGACGGGCATGATGATGCCGGAGGCTTCAACGTCCTTATAGCTGAGGCCCAGCTGGCGGATGGATTCCACCCGTCCCACTTCGAAATACTGGGCATAGTTTCCATGATAGACAACATTCATCTGGTCGGTTTCAGCGTAGCGGACACGGATCTTCGTTTCACTGGTGAACATTAGTTAGCTGCTTTGTGATCCGCTATCCAGCCGGATGGCGATCGTTTTATCAATGAAATTTGTCAGCGTAGGAGCTGCATATATAAGCAACGCTCCGATGACGATCCGGAGGAGGTCGATGGCAAAGGAATCCCTTGCCGGTGTTTTTGTAAAATCGGTGCTGATCTTATCCTTGAACAGCGAGTAAGCCTGGGTCAAGACAGGCGGTATTGCTTGTATCAGGGAGTAAAGGCCAAGGCCGATAAAAAGTACGAACAGGATGTTGCGTCGGTCCAGCTGCCATTCGACGGCGTCGTCTTCGGAGGATTCTTCGACAGGATCGATGCGCAGGAGGGCTGTGGCGTAGGCCCTTCCGTTCCTTATAAGGATAAAGCAGGCAATGGAAAAAACTGCAGCCTGGATAAGGCTTACGGATATGAATGTGAATGGTGATGGCCCGTATATACTTGTAATATAGAGCAAGCCGGTTAGCATATCGAGGACCATCCGGAGGGCCGAATAGCCGCACAGGATGGCTACGATCAGGATGGTCGTGTGGACCAGGTCGAATTTCTTCATAAGAAAAAGTTAAGATGGTTATTTGCCCATGGCTGAGTCCACGCTGATGCGGCCGGGGCCTACCAGCAGGAGGGAAATGAAAGCGGCCAGGTAGGTTGCGGCGGATTCATGGCCGGCCAGTGGCTGTCCTTTCAGGGCTATCAAGGTGGCCACCCCGAAATTGATGACCAGCGCCAGGGCCGCGAACCGGGTGAACAGCCCCAGCACCACCAGGACGGAACAGAATACTTCTGCAAAGATGCAAAGTATCAGGGAAATGCGGTGACCGACATGGAACAGGTCAAAGAAACTGTATTCGAGATTGCTGAAATGGGTGATCTTGCCCAAGCCATGATCGATGAGGAGGAGCAGCCCGAAGGTAAGGCGCAGGGCCAGGGTGGCGATATTGAAGGCGCCTTCTGAGTAGGCGGTTGAGAAGAACTTTTTCATGTGATAAAATGAATTTAGGCCGAAGATAATATTTTTGGGGTCAGTTGGCGCCCCAACCTGTAAGAAAATGTTAATTGATGCAGTTATCCACAGGTGTTTGGAACGATCTTTGGCTAAAGGTAAAATAATTAGAATCTTTAACACGTTGAAAATTGCGGAAGGAGGCCAAACTGGACGGAGTCCAGATTTTTTTGTGGCAAATAAATCAAACTTTTTTTCCAGTGAAGTATACAGTATTCTTTCTTATCGTCATGCTTCTCCGCGTTTCGTCATTTGCTCAGCAGACCCACTATTTTGACGACCCGCAGGCCTATTTCCGGGAAGGAAAGGAATACTTTGAGCATGAGTACTATAGTTTGGCGTACCCCATTTTCAGGGACCTGAAGTATTCGTTGCGGGAGACCGACAGGAGCAATAATTCCGTTGAATACGACGACGTAAAATATTATTACCTGGTCTGCGCCCTTGAGCAGAACGACCAGACGGCGGTAGCGGCGGCAGAGGACTATATCACGCTGGAGAACAATGCGCCCCGGGTAGGGATGCTGAGCTTCCACCTGGCGGAATACTATTTCCGGGAGAAGAATTACGGGGAGGCGGTCAAGCTGTATGAGAATGCCGATATCGACAACCTGAGCAACCGGGAAATTGCCGATATGAAGTTCCACCAGGGGTATTGTTATTTCACGCAGAAGCAATTCGATAAGGCGATCACCCTGTTCAACGCTATCCGGCAACTGCCCAAGGACCCTAACTATATCGACGCGAACTACTATTACGGTTTTATCTGTTTCTACCGGAAGGAATACGGCGAGGCCCTGACGGCCTTCACGGTGGTGCAGGACAATCCCACCTACGAGAAGGTGGTACCTTATTATGTCGCGAATATCTATCTGGCGCAGGGAAAAAAGGATGAGGCCATCGCGTATGCGGAAGCCCGGTTGAAAAAGGGTAACCAGTATTATGATGCCGAACTGCGGCAGCTGGTGGGCCATGGCTATTATGAGAAACAGGATTTTACGCGTGCGCTGCCTTACCTGGAGCAGTATGTGAACCGCTCGAAGAAGGTGAGCCGGGAAGATCTGTATGAGCTATCTTATTGCTATTACCAGACGAAGGACTGGAATAAAGCCATTGCGGGGTTCAAGCAGCTGGGCGGAAAGGAAGACTCCCTGGCGCAGAATTCCATGTATTTACTTGGGGATGCGTATCTGCGGACCGGGCAAAAGGGGAATGCGCGGAATGCCTTTCTGTTCTGCTCGATGAACAGCAGTAACGTCAAACAGAAGGAGATATCCAAGTTCAATTATGCCAAGCTGTCCTACGAACTGGGATACCAGGACGTAGCATTGACGGAGTTGCAGGGCTTTCTGCAGCAATATCCTCAATCGGACTATACCCGTGAGGGCAGGGAACTACTGATCGGCGTACTGGCAGGCACCAATAATTACAAGGACGCGTTGTCACTGCTGGACAGCCTGGACCATCCTTCCGACAATGCCCGGCGGCTGATCCCACGCATCCTGTACGGTCGTGCGACGGAACTGGTGAATGACGGGTTGCTGATCGAGGCGGACGGGTTGCTGGATAAAGTGCTGAAGGACCCGAATAACGGCAGCGTACTACCTTACGCGGAGTTCTGGAAGGCGGAGATCTCTTACCGGCTGAACAAGATCGATGATGCTATCCGCTATTACCTTGAATATCTGAAGAATCCGGCCGTCAATGGTGAGGTCAATCCTACCGATGCGCGCTACAATCTGGGGTATTGTTTCCTCAAAAAGGAAAACTATCGCCAGGCGCAGGGATTTTTCGAACAGGTGGCCCGTGCGCCCAAAATAGGTTCGTCTCCTTTGGAACAGGATGCCTATGTCCGGGACGCGGATTGTTATTATATGAACCGGGATTACAAGACGGCCTTGAACATGTATAATAAAGTGGTGGACCTTTCATGGCCTGCCGCCGATTATGCAACCTTCCAAAAGGCGATGATTGCGGGGGTGAGCAATGGCAAGCAGAAGATTGCCTTGCTGAATTCGATCAGCCGGATGTACCCTTCGTCGAGCCTGTCGGCGGATGTCAACATGGAGGCGGCCGGTACTTACCTGGCGAATGAACAGTACCAGGAGGCATTGCCGTACCTCAAGAACGTGCTGCGGTCGCCCACGGCCGATGCGCTGAAGCCCAAAGCGTATCTTCAGTCGGGTATTGCCTTATACAATCTCAATAAGAATGCTGAGGCGCTGAACCAATACGATTCCCTGCTGCGACAATATCCGAACTCGCCTGAGGCGCAGGACGCCCTGGATAATGCCAAGACGATCTATGTGGAAGAAGGGCGGAGCAGTGAATATGTCAGTTTTGCGAAGGGCATGGGCGTAGAGGTGACGGCCAGCCAGGAAGATCAGTTGGCGTATGAGGAGGCGGAGGTGCAGTTCAACAACGGTAATTTCGACGGCGCCATCCAACGGTTCGAAGCTTATCTGGCTAAATTCCCCGACGGAAAATATTCCCTGGAGGCCAATTATTATAAAAGCGAGATCTATTTCTCCCGGAAGGACTGGGCGAAGGCTGTGGTGGGTTATGCGGCGGTAGCGGACAAAGTACCGAATAAGTTTGGTGAGAAATCGTTGCTGCAGGCAGCCCGGCTATACTTTTTCAATTTGAAAGATTATGCCAATGCGGAAAAATATTTCAGCAAGCTAAAAGACTTTACTACTTCCGAAGAAAACAAGATGGAGGCTATGCGCGGGTTGCTGCGTTGTCAATATGAATTGCAGCAGTGGACCGATGCGGTGGCCAATTCGAAGGAACTGTTGGCGCAAAAGGGAGTCAGTACGGATGATAAGGTGCTGGCCACGATGGCGATTGCGAAGTCCTATCAGGTGAATGGTGATTGTACGACGGCTTTGCAATATTTCCGCAGTGCGGCGGGGTTGACGAAGTCTGCGTATGGCGCAGAGGCCCGGTACAATGTCGCGGAGTGCCTCTTCAAGGGCAATGAGCTGAAGGATGCGGAGAAAGCGGCTTTCGAGGTGGTGAATAAATCGGGGTCATATGAAGAGTGGGTGACGAAGTCGTATCTGTTGCTGGGGGATATCTATTTTGCGGAGAAGGATTATTTCAACGCCAAGGCCACCTACCAGAGCATTGTGGAGAATGCAAAGATGGAAGACCTGCGATTGCAGGCACAACAAAAGCTGGCGCAGGTGACTGCTGCGGAGGGACAGAATAGCAAGGTAGACAGTGCCCAATAATTATTTTATCATTGAGAACCCGATTCATGCATAAGAAATCATCATTATTATTGTTGCTTGGTCTGTGGAGTGTCGGATCTTATGTGCAAGCGCAGGACACGACCAAACGCAGGACGATCGACATTACTTCCTCTTTCAAACCGGTTTTGCGGGAGGCAGTGAAGATCAATTTCAATGCGGCGCCGCCTGCGGTGGATACTTCTCATCCGCACCTGGTCTATAACATTCCGTCACAGTATATGTTCCTCAGCTACCAGCCAGGAGAGATGAAGCCGGTGGCCCTGCAACGGGATACGCTGACGCCCTGGGAGAACTATAATTATATTAAACTGGGGTTTGGCAACGTTGTTCTGCCATATGCCCGGATGGGCTTCAGCTTTGGCGACGGGAAGTCCACTTTCATCAACATTTTTGCCGATCAGCTGAGTTCTCACGGCAGCCCGGAATTTCAAAAAAGCAGCCTGACCGACGTCAAGGTGGCGGGAACATTCAAGACAGCCAATAACCTGGAATGGAATGGCAGCCTGGGATTCAAGAATGACGAATACTATCTGTACGGCTTTCCCGATACGGTGAAATACACGGCCGATCAGCTACGGCAAACTTTCCAGACTATTGAAGGGGCAATTTCGTTGCGGAATACTGTGCCGACTGAATTTGGGTTGCTGTACCACCCCAATTTTAAATTCTCCGTTTTTTCCGATAATCATACGCCGCAGGGGATGGAAACGAATAGCGTGCTGAATTTGCCGCTGGAGAAGATGATTGGTAAGGAGTTCGCTTTTGATCTGGGCCTTACGGCAGATCTGACGCATTACAATCTTCCCGCGAGCACGTCAGCCCAGAACAACAATATCTACCTGGTGACACCGGCATTTTTGGTGAAGACGAGCAATCTGTTCCTGCAAGCTTCGGTGATCCCTTCCTGGGATAAACAACAGGTGTTTCATCTTTTGCCCAATTTCGTGGCGAACATCTCGACAAACGACCAGCGATTCACTTTTCAGCTGGGGTGGATAGGATATTATGACAAGGGGTCTTACCAGCGGTTCGAGTCTATCAATCCCTGGCTGGCGCAGCCGGATACGCTGGAGAATACCCGGATGCAGGAACGATATGCCGGGTTCAAAGGCAGCCTGGACAATCATTTCTCGTATGCGGCCAAGGTGGGCTTCCTGCAGTACAACAATATGCCCCTGTTCGTGAACGACAGTATCAATGGGGGAAAGGATTTCCAGATCCGGTATGCGACCTCGATGGAAGCGTTGCAATTGCATGGTGAGGTGAGCTATATGCAAGGGGAGGCTTTCAATGTAACGGCCGGAGTGAATATCAACCAGTATACGGATATCAAGGGTCAGCCCAAGGCTTGGGGCCTGCTGCCATTTGAATTCAAGACTGCCCTGAAATGGGAGGCGTTTAAGGATTTCTGGGCTAAGGTGGACCTGTATACTTTTGATGGGGCGCAGTACCGGGCTCCCAATGGGGTTGCCTTCAAAGGCGGGACCGGGACTGATCTGAATGCGGGTGTGGAGTTCAGGGTCCTCCCACAGGTGAACATCTGGTTCCAGATGAATAATATCTTCAACGACAAGTATGAGCGCTGGCATCAATACCAGGTGTATGGGTTCAATGTGTTGGGGGGGGTAGTGTTCAGTTTTGGGGGGAAATAGGCTAAATATCCCCGAAAAACGATAGATTCGCAGCCAGCTAAAAGAGGCTGGAAGCCTCTTGTCCGATAGGACAGACTTTAGCCGAAGAGGCCGGAGGCCTCTTGTCCGATAGGACAGACTTTAGCGATTTGCGGGAGATTCGCTAATTTACGCAAAGCGAATCTCCGCACAAATAAAAGGATAAGCCATGGTGCAGGTTTTGAATGCCTATTTATACCAACATCGAAGTCTCAGTATCCCAGGTTTGGGCACGATATACCTGGAAACTTTTCCGGCCAATGTGGAGGTAGCGGATCGAACGATGCTATCGCCGGTCTATCGGTTCCGTTTTGACAAATATTTCGATGCGCCGGACAAAGAATTCTTCTCCTATCTGGCCACGCAGGCTAATCTCCTTGATTTTGAAGCGATCAGGTTGTACAATGAATTTGCTCTCAATCTGCGCAACCGCATCCGGGCTGAAGACGAAGTGAAATGGGAGGGTGTAGGTGTGCTGAGAAAGAATGGTTCGGGCGATATCCAGTTGGAATCGGTGGATGCTCCGGCTTTTTCGCAACAGCCTGTCCCGGCCATGCGGGTTAGTCACCAGGATGCACAGCATACTTTACTGGTCGGTGACCGTGAGCGTACCAGCGGTGAAATGACTGAGTGGCGGAAAGAAGAAGGAGCCCGCCGGGCAAAATTCCCCTGGTGGATTATTGCGGTCATCCTGGGGGTACTTGGGCTGGCCTTTCTTGGGTGGTACTTTTATACACATGGCTTTTCCACCGGCAATCAAACTAAATTGTAGATCTCACGAATTCATATGCCCCTTATACATTACACCACGTGTCCATCCTGTCATTCTGATCAAATAGAACCCGTGTTTCGAGCGGAGGATTATACCGTCACCCATGAAACTTTTCCGATCTGGCAATGTGCGCCATGCAGCCTGCGGTTCACGCAGGATGTACCGGATGCAGGAGCCATCGGGGTTTATTACCGTTCTGAAGAATATATCTCTCACAGCAATACTACCAAGGGGCTGGTCAACAGCCTTTATCACATGGTGCGGCGGCAGACGCTGGCGGATAAGCGGCACCTGATACTTTCCGCGACGCGGATGAGGCAGGGCCGGATGCTGGACATTGGGGCGGGCACGGGGGCTTTTGTCGCGTATATGCAACAGCACGGCTGGGAAGTGGCCGGACTGGAGCCTGATGAAACGGCCAGGGAGCGGGCTTTGGCCGACCATAAGGTGCAGTTGATGGATACGTCGAGCCTTTTTTCGTTGCCGGCGGGAAGTTATGATGCCGTCACGCTATGGCATGTGCTGGAGCATGTGCACGATCTGCATCCATACGTGGAGCAGTTGAAGACGCTGATCAAGCCCGGGGGGCGGATCTTCATCGCGGTACCCAACTATACGGCTTATGATGCGACGGCATATGGCGCTGCGTGGGCCGCTTATGACGTGCCCCGTCATTTGTACCATTTTTCACCAGATGCGATGGAGGACCTGCTGGCCCGCCATGGGCTGCAACTGCACTATAATCAGCCGATGTGGTATGATAGTTTTTACATCAGCATGCTGAGCGAGAAATATAAATATGGGAAGGGAAATACGCTGAGGGCGGTCTATAGGGGGCTGATGTCGAATATGAAGGCGTTCATTGATAAGTCGAAGTGTAGTTCGTTGATCTATGTGGTAGGGAAATAGGGCTACAGCGGGAATTTGATTTCGAAGATGTTCGGCCACAGTTTGCCGGTGATATAAATTTTTCCCGATGCGGAGTCATAGGCGATGCCATTGAGTACTTCGGAGCCGGGGAATTTGTTGGCTTCTTCGCGTACAATGGACTCGAGGTCGAGCTTACCGACGACCTTTCCGCTGCTGGTATCGATCTTCAGGATATAATTGGTCTGCCATTGGTTGGCATAGAGGTAGCCTTTGATCAATTCCAATTCGTTTATATTGCTGACGGGGCCGTTGTTATCGGTAACACCCAATACTTTGACCAGCCGGAAGGTATTGGGATCGAGGTAGCTGATGTTGCTGGTGCCATCACTCATGATGAGTTGGGCGCCGTTGGTGGTCATGCCCCAGCCTTCTTTGGATGGAAAGGTGAATTCTCCCAGCTTCTGAAAAGATTTGGCGTCATAGATGAAACCGACTTTCGTCGTATAGGTCAACTGGTAAACTTTTCCATTCAGAAAGACGATGCCTTCACCAAAGTATTTTTTCCGGTCAATTTCAACCTTGGTATGGATCTTCCCGGTCGTGGTGTCTACTATGCCGAACTGGGACCGGCGGTCATCGGGCATGTTGTTGTCTGTCCCTGTAGACTCGTACAATTGACCATCATGGAACAGCAACCCTTCGGTGTAAGCGGAGGTATCATGCGGGAACTCTTTCATGACCATATAGCTGATCAGCGGAGGGGTGTTGTCGGCTGCTGCGGTAGATGTGTCTGCGCCGGCTTTATGGTCGGACTGGTTGCATGCGGCCAATAGGCTAAGGATCAGGACAAAAGGGATCAATCTGTTCATAACTGGCTATATAGGGTAGCAAATATAGGCTTCAAACGCCTGCGGCGGAGAGCGGTGGGGGTAAAATTTATCCTAAAAACTTGCATTTTCGGGGAAAAATAGGTTGTTTTGCGGTGTTATTCTCCACTTTTTTCTATCCTCATATCCTCCCGATCAACCCGATCCGTATCTGCTGAAAATACCGCTGTAAAGCGTGTATTATGAAACATTGTTTATCCGCCCTTTTCTCACTAATAACGATCGCCGGCCTGGCGCAAACGCAATGCAGGTCATTTGAATACCGGCAGCAGCAGTTGAAGGCCAATCCTACACTGGTGCAAACCGTCG
>Ga0302227_10001036_pt1 | contig 21329 bp, 33 predicted proteins | sample II_Palsa_N1_1_FD_193525 | JGI IMG/M metagenome (GOLD analysis project Ga0302227, IMG submission 193525) | Peat permafrost microbial communities from Stordalen Mire near Abisko, Sweden - II_Palsa_N1_1 | ecosystem: Environmental > Terrestrial > Soil > Palsa > Peat permafrost | place: Sweden... | reverse complement strand
GCCCCTATTTCACCGAGCAGAACGAGCGAAGAAGACGACGACGAGGACGACGACAGCGCAGATGACGACGACGGCTTCACCATTGCTCAATTGCGCAAGCCAACCGAAAAGACCAGGTACCCTTGCGTGGTTTTTCTAATCGTTTTTTTTTTAAAAAAAAATTTTTTTTTTTTTGGCTCCGCCGCTGCGCAGCACAATCAACAAGGTCAACCGGTGGCAACAGCAAAAAATGACGTTGGGAGACCTCGTGCAAGGCTTTGATGCAGCAACGACGGTCGCGACTAGCACAGTCTCGGCTCCAACCATCAGGCTCCCCAAAACCGACCATTTGGTCATTCCTCCGCCGCCGATGCAACAAGTTGCCGATACAGACGATATGGGGGCCATCGACGATCTCAAGAAAATACTGGAGAAGAAACGAGGGTCTGTCTACCTGCCCTCTGAGCCCTCGGTGGAGGCTGCCCCGGCGTCACTCCCTCAAGCCGAGTCGGTAAAAAAAGAAAAAAAGAAAAAAAAAGAAAAGTCTTTAGATCTGCTTTATTTCTAGGAACCATCAATCTTCAAAGAGCCCGTTCGCGTTTACCTAACCGATCGCACGTTCAAGGTCTTCCAGGTCTCGCACACGGCCACCGCAGGAGACTTGCTTGCGGTCGTCCTTACGAAAGTCGGCGTGCCGTCCTCTGAGCGAGCTCACTACCGCCTATTTGAGGTCGATGCCTCCCTGGCCGATCGCGCGTCCAGGCGTCTCGTCGGCGAGAAGGAGCTGCCGCTGGCCATCAAACTCGGCTGGGGATCGTCCGGACTGATGGAGTTCCACATCCTCAAGACAGCAATAACCGCCCTCCTGCCTGGCCTGCAGCAGGCTCGTCCTCCCACCGAGCCTCCACCAGCCGCCGTCCTGGTGGATGCCTCGTATAGGAAATAGGAAATGGTGTGGGTGTGGATTTGAAACGAGCTGGATTTTTTTATTTTGATGTTTTTATTTTTTTCCCCCTCCTTTTGACCCTCCTCTCTCTTTTCTTTCTCACCCCACACAAAAAAAGTTTGCAGCAGCAGCAGGCAGCCACTGGATATGGCCGAAGAAGTGGGCAAGTTTGACCCCTCGTCGAGTGCTGGCGGCTCGCACTTGAAGGTCGTTTCGTCTGTCCTCAACAAAAACGCCGGCGCGACCAAGCTGGCCAATAAGAAGGACACGCCGCCACCGACGCAGCCCTTCACCACCGAGGTATTACCGTGCCCTTTTTTCTGTGAATCTCTGACTCTCTCCCTCCGCCTCTCTCGTTTGCAGCAACACGCCTATCTGACGGCCTTTGTGCAGCACTACGCGCACCTCAACAACTACGCGCAGGCCAAGGATTTGTACGACAACCAACCAGACCTTATTGCGACCTTGCTGGTGCTGCTCGCGACCGCCGACGCCGCAACCACGAGCGTCTTGATGCAGCTGCTCATGATCTTTACCCGCTCTGGTACGCAGGATGAACGGAAGGGAAAGAAAAGAGGGAAAGACAGCATGAAACATGCCTGAAACGTGTTGTTTCCCTTTCTTTCCCTTTTTACCGTAGACAAGAACCAGCAGCAGGTCGCAAAGGTGAACGGCATCACAACACTCATCAACGTGCTTAAAAAGTACTCGACCAACGTGGACATTCTCGACGACACCTGTCGCGCGCTTATCAACGTCGGTGCTAATGGTATCTCGGGCGGTCAAGCGATGTTTATTTATAGCACGTGTTCTGTCCTTGTTATGACCAGACAAGAACCGTCGCCTGATTGCGGTGGATGGAGGTCTGGAAGCCATCCTCGAGTGCCTAAAGTTGCCGACAGCGACTCCCTCGCTCGTCCTGTCGTCCATCTGGACCGTTCGCAATGTCGCTGTCAATGGTACTACGGTCTTTTGAGAAAACGACGATCTAAATAGTCTCGCCGGCACACACTGCAGACAGCAACAAAAAGCTCATCCAGCAAAAGGGCGGTGTCGAGCTGTTTGTGGCCGCGATGAGCAAGTACTCTAAGGAACTCATCATCCAAGAGCAAGTACGAGTTGAGTCTGGAAAAAGAAAAAAATACTGAAACCGCGATCATCAATCAGGCATGCTTCACCCTCATGAACATCTCCCTCAAGGATGATGTGCGCGAATCCATGGTCAAGGAGGGCAGTGCGCACGCCATCGCCAGCGCCCTCAAGGCCTTCCCCAACGAGAAGAAGCTTCAAGAGGCCGGCGCGTGGGCTCTCAACAACCTCGCGCACCACCGTACGGATGTTTAAAGAGTAAACGGGCTCTAACCGATGTATCTCAAAAACAGAGAAATCCCGAGAGATTCTCCGGGAGCAGCAGTGCATCGAAGCACTCGTTGGCGCGAGCAACGCCTTTGGCGCTGACTCGGAAATCATCCAGAAGAACGCGGGCGAGGCGATCTCGATCATCGCCGAAAGTACCGACACGCCCGACGAGGAGGACGACGACAGCAAGGCGGGCAAGGGTGTGCCTGCTTCCGTGGCCGCCGCAGCCGCCGGTGACGACGCAAGCAAGTCGCAGGTAGTGGGAAAGAAAAAAGTTTTTATTTTTATTTTTATACTCAAACATCGTACCCCATAGACGGTCGTCAAGAAGGGCTGGCTTTCCAAGCAGGGCGGCACCGCCAAGTCGTGGAAGAAGCGATGGATCGTGCTCGACAACGGCAAGATCACGTACTTTAAGACCCAGGACGAGGGCCAACCCCTCGGCGCTATTGCCCTGCGAAACTGCGCCGGTGTGCTCGAGGACCCGGGCAAGAAGAACTGCATCCTGATCGTCACACAGATCCGCACCTACCGCGTCGTCACGTCCAGCAAGCAGGAAACAACCGAGTGGATCCAGGCCATCAAGGACATCCTGGCCCAGCTGCCAAAGCCTGCCGAGCCCGCCCCCGCTCCTACGCCTGCACCCACCCCAGCCGTTACTGCGTCGACACAGGCTACCTCCCACAAGAGCACGAGTGCAGAGGCTGCCCCTGCCCAGGCCCCTGCTGCCCCCGCAGTCGAGGCCCAGGCCGATCCTCAAGCGTCTGCGCTCGGTGTTGACTTTTTCAGCAACGAGGAAAAGACGCCGATCGAAGAGGTCGAGGCGGTCCTGATCGAATTCCTCGAGCACGAGTTTGAGACCAAGCTCGATGCAAGCTGGAATGACCAGACTACTCACGCCGACCTCGCAAAGAATCTCGCCATTCGTAAAATCGTCACGACCATCTTTGAAACGCGCTTGGCAGAGACGGCCGTCAAGAGTATGCATGAATTTTTTTTTTTTTTTTCTATTTCAACTCCCCGCCCTCGCTGGTAGATTTCAAGGGAGAACCTGTGCCCGGGATGTATGACGCGATCAAGCTGCGCAACATTGCCGCAGCCATCCTTCCTGGCGTCGCCCAGCAATTCTTCTCGCTGCACCCCACCGGACTGGCCGGCTTCTACGCCAAACTGGATACCGATCGCCGCCGCAACCACCGCTTCGAGGCTTGGGGCGAGCAGGGCATCCGCAAGACCATGGAGGATCGCCACCTCGGCGTCCGCTACGTCAACGAGATGCTCGGCCTCAACGTAACCAAAAAAAAAAAAAAAAAAGTATTTTTTTTTTCTTATTTCATGTCCATAGGGCTTCCTGCCGTCCATCTCCATCTACGGTATCTTTGATGGGCACGGTGGAACGACGTCGGCCGACTATGCCGCTAGCCACCTCTTTGTCAACCTCTTGCGGAACCTGGACCAGGACTCGATCGAAAACCTCGGCTACAACCCGCTCAAGCTCGAGGGCCACATCCGAACCAGCTTTGTCAGTACGGGTCCCGTTTAGTTATATCCATAATAATAACTCGGTTTTTTTTTCCTTAGACACAAACCACTTTTTGTTTGACGCGATGCAGCGCAAAGGCACGATGGATCTTTCGGGCTCGACGGGTGTCGTTGCCGTCCTCGTCGAGAAGGAGGTCTACATCTGCTGGGCGGGTGATTCAGAGGCCGCTTTGATCAAGAAGGACGGCGCCGCGCTCGCACTGACCTGGCCCACCCACAAGGCCAGCTCCGAGGTATTGCTTTTTTTAATAAAAAATACTGAAATTGCTAAATCTTTTTCTCCCTGTCCAGGCCGAGATCGAGCGCATCGAGAAATTGGGCGGCGTCATCCACGAAGTCAACGGCATGAAGCGCCTGAACGGCGTCATCGCCGTGACGCGATCTTTTGGCGACACGCGATTCCAGCCGTTCGTCACGGCGGATCCTGACATTCTGCGATTCACCCAGGACAGCACCGACGATGCCCTGGTCCTCGCTTGCGACGGCCTTTGGGACGTCTTTTCCAAGCAGGATGTCTCCCAATTTATTTTCTCGTACCGAGCGCAGACTGGATCGCTTGTCGGGTATGCGCGAGTGCTTTGGTTCTCGTGTTCTTAACCGATATTTAAAAATAGGGTGAGCACCGCACTGTCCCGGGCGGCTCTAGAACGCGGATCTACCGACAACGTGTCGGTGTTGGTAGTCGAGTTCAATTGAGTTTCACTTGTCTTTTCGTTTTCTTTTGCTTTCTCTCTTTCTCTCTTTCAAATCAAATCAAATCAAACCTGTAATGCAAACCAACCATACAACCTATCTTCCTCTCCTCAAATACATCCGCAGGAGTGTCACCGCGACCTGAAATTTACAAGGACGCCACGTTTCGGCTTAACGAGCCCAAAATTGACGATCTCGGGGACATAGTCGGGCGAGATGGGTTCGATGAAGAAATCACGGGCGAGCAGGGACAAGACGGCCTTGGCCTCGGTGATCGCCAGCGCACGGCCGGCACACTGGTGCGCCCCCAGGTTGAACCACACCTCGGGGATCGCCTGTTTTGCGCCATCGAGGACGTCCTCCGTGTTGGCGCCCCATCGGTCGGGGTTGAACGTCTGCGGCTGCGGGAACAGTGTTGGGTCCAGCAAGATGCCTACAAAATAAAAAAAATATTTTTTTTTTAAATTTATTTTTTTAATACAACCACAACAAAAAAACCAACTGAGTTGAACCTTTGACGTTGAGGATGATGTCGGCCCCGGCGGGGACGGAATGGTCGCCCACGAGGGTCCGATCGACGGCACGGACGATAAACATGCCGACGCTAGGGTAGAGCCGCAGAGTCTCCTTGAACACGGAGCCGGCAAAAGTGAGCTTGCTGAGGGTGGCCGCCGTGATGTCCAGCGGTGCGTCTCGGTCGTCGCCAAAGACGTCGACGGCCTCGTCGTGCAGGCGCTGCAGGAGGTCGGGCCGTTTGCTGAGCTCGTGCAGGGCAAAGGCCATCGTGTGAGCGGTGGTCTCGGTGCCGGCGAGGAGCATCGCGATCGCCTCGACGACGAGGAGCTCGTCCGTGTAGTCTGGGTTGCGCGCGAGGTGCTCCAGCAGGGTGTCCGAGGAGGTTGAAGCAGCGCTAGTGAACGAGGCCGTGGGGATCGGATTGGCTGCGCGGATCTGCTTGATCACGGGTGCGAGGGAATCACGCAGCAGCGCCTTGGGCTTGGCTGCACTGTTGTTGCTCAGCGTGCCCAGCTGTGGGATGGAGGCCGCCGCACGCGACTGGTTTGCGATGGCGGCGTCGTTGATCTCGGTGATGCACTCGACAGCCCTGCGCGCGCTGCCCACGGGCGTCCTCTCCCAGTCAAAGTCTGCGCCGAGCAGGACCGACGTGATGATCTTGCACGTGAGCTCGACAAAGGCTGCGTCGACATCGACCGCCGTTGCTTGCGCTCGGAAGGAGCCGATGAGGGCGGCCGTGAACGAGGCCACCACGGGCTCGGCCACGCGGTTGAGCACGCGCGGCTGGAAGAACGGCATGATTGTGTCGCGGCGCCATCGCCACTCGTGGCCCTGGGTGAACAGCAGCGACTTGCCGAAAACAGCGCCCATCTCGGCCGTCTGGCGAGGCGAGCGCTCGACCGTGTGCGGGTTGTGGTACCCGTTGATCCCCGACTGGACCAGCGCGCGCATCACCGGCAGGCTCGTCACCAGCACCAGCGGCTGCCCCACCAGCCACAGCACCGTCACCGGGCCCCCCTCGGCCGCCGCACGCACGAACGGGGCCGCCATGTCGCCCGCGAGGATCCCCTGCAGCAGTGGCACGATGGAATCAACGTGCCGCAGCGGGTTGAGCGGCACACGCAGCGCGCCCTCAAACTGCCGAACCCAGCGCACGTACCTGGACAGGCGCCACACGAGCGCGCACGCGGCCACCGCCGCAAAGGCCGTGAGCACAAAGGTGGCGTTGTCCGTCATTCAGTTGTGGCGTGTTTTTTTTTCTCTCCCCAAAATTGTGTGTCACTTTTCTTTTCAGTTCGTCATCATTCTCATCACTTTGGCCCCTTGAAATGACGATGGTAGATGTAGTACGTGCACAGACCGATCCTGGTGGCGTTGCGAATAAGAAAAGAAAAACAACATTTTTTTTAATTAAAAAAAAATCCAACAAAGCGAGAGCAACGTACAAGGCAAGGCCCACGATGGGGACCACGACCGAGACGACGATGGTTGTGGTCATGTCCACGGAAGAGTACACGGGACCGGGACGGTCGTAAAAGTCGATCCAGTGTCTGTCGATTGGGTCATTGGACATGCCGTGAGGCGCAACCGAGAATTCTATGCAGAAAAAATTATATAATTCAATTAATAAAAGCCTTGAATAGGTGCATACTCGTCTCAAAATAAAGACGCCCGCCAGGGAAAAACAGCGGGTTCGCGGCGATGATGGTCGGGTTGACGGTAAAGGTGAAATTGGACAGGCCAAGCAAAAACTCGGCCCGACTGGTGAGGTTTCCGAACGTGTGCCTGAACGTGAACGTCTTGTCGGTAAACAGTTGCTTAAAGTTGTAAAACTTGTTGCGTAGTTGGAAGTCCCCGACGTACTGCGAAAACAAGCATTTTTTTTAAAAAAAAACAGTTGAATAAAAAGTGAAACGTACACTGTCCCCGTTGTAAAGGGTGAGGAACTCGGAAAAGGTCACGTTTACGAGAGGGTTGGTGAACTTGCACCCGGTGGAACTGTAGACAAGCTCCATTGTCGTGTTGTCCAGACGACTGTACTGTGGGCACGAGGGGTCGTTGATAGGCGCGACCGGGCAATCGAGCGGCGGCGAGACGAGCACAAGGCCGCATGTAAACGGCTCTGCAGTGTCGCACAGCTTGCCTTGGAACCCAGGGTAGCAGACGCAGTTGGTCACATCGGGTGTGTAGACGGGATTGCAGCATATCCCCTGGCAGTAGATGTCGGTGACATCGCAACTCGCGCACGTCGGCAGGCCCGACTCATTGAACTCGTCGACCGTGTACGCTTGCGGCGTCAAAATACCGCACAGATAGCCTGTCGTCACGTTCTCATAGGCGACAGGCGTGCCATGGCCGTTACAAGCGGGCGCTTGCGGCTCCGGCGATGGGGTCGAGAGGGCAAACCGCTTGGCCACGTTCCCGCCCTCTTCGTCCCGCACAGGTGAGCGGACGAGAATGGACCTTTGCTGCTGCTGCTGCTGCTGCTTCTTGCGCAAACCCGCCACCGCCCTGCTCCACTCGAGGCCACTGACATCCTCATCGTCAGCACCTGCATCCACCCCAAGCCACTGAGCGGATATTCGCACGTTGAGCCACTGTGCAGCACTGTATGGGCACAAACACGTTGAGAGCAAGCACCTGTGCGTATCTCACCTCTCCCATCTTGAGCTGACCGCCCCCAGCATAGCATGGACCTGCTGCATCGTCGTCTGAGCGGACGGTTGGTCAGCGCCCATCGCAGACGCCGCACAGCCTGCGCAGACGGCGAGCAGCACCAGCACGAAACCACGAAGGTGCATTCCCAAAATTCGTGACGTCACAGGTTTGCAAGCCGCTGCGAAGCCTATGGGCCAAGTCGTTTCGTCGCACGCGCAGGAAGACATGCGGGTGGCGCAGCATGTGCTCAAGCGCACCACGGACGATCTAGTGGCCGAGCTTTTGGACGCGACAGAGCTGTATGTCTCTGGCCCCGTGTGCACTGTGAAAAGTTCACTGACACAGAGGCAACTGTGTGCGTAGCGCGCAGACGTTTCCAGACAGGCAGGGCGCGTCCATGCGCTTCACCCTCAAGGAGGCAGTTGTGAGCAGTGCATCGGCAGCGGCAGCATCAGCAGCGGCGCTGGCGACCCCCAAGTTTGTCGGGCCATTGTTTCCACACCTGCTGACGACAAAGATCGCCTGCTGCAAGTTGGATGGGCAGGGCGACGTCTTGGCTGAGCGCGAGCTCACCATCGTCCAGTTCTACCGGGTGTACTTTCGTCTGCTCGAGATGTTTAGCTCGACCGAGTCGCTCTTCAAGTCGTCGATGCTGCGCTCGGCTCACCCGTTTGACAAGGCGTTTGAGTACGTTCAAGACTCGATTCGGGAGGGTTTGCTGACCGGTTCCCTCCTTTCTTAGACTTGGCTCAAATGAACCTGCTGCAGAAGAGTGCATAATCTGCATGGACGCAAACGCGCAGGTCAGTCTGTCGTGCTCCCACGCGTACTGCGAAGCGTGCATTAGAAACTGGAGCTTGTCTTCTTCCCAGTGCCCCATTTGCCGCAGGGAGAGCTGTCGAACAGATGACTCGTGGATCCTCACCGAGACGCCCACAACGAGCGACGTATGTTCCCTTTTTTAAATCTAAAAAAAATGTTTTTTTTTTCCTTTCTAAAACAAGACAACTCTAGATGGTCACGGATGTGCACAAACTTGTGGAAACCTTGTAGCAGCTGTGATTTTCAAGTACTGTGTTATTCTCTTTTGTTTTGGTCCCTCTGTACATTATTTGGAAAAGATGTCAATATGGCCTAAACTTGCGCAATGCTTTCATCTTTTCGATCTTGGCCTTGTCTTCTTCAAACTTGCGCCTGAGTTCGGCAATGTCTTCGCGCTTGGACTGGCGCATCTGGAAGCGATAAAAGTCTAGGAGCTCGTTCTTCTTCTTCTTGGCAGCGGCCGCCCGCTTGGCACTGGCCGCCGTTGTTGCTGTGGCCATTCCAGTCGCCTCGCTTCCGGTGCGGCCGTGCTTGGTCCGCCGTGTCACAGTGACGAACCCGTCATCGTCGGGCAGGATCTTGTGCTTGTCGAGTTTGGACTTGAGCTAGAGAAAGGGGGGGGGAGAACAGGTCAACTACTTTTACTAGGAAACTTGGAGCACCTCATGCTCGGTCTTCTCAAACGTGGCCATAAACTTGTTGACCTTGGCGTCCACTGCCTTTGTGTCCTTGGGTCGCCGTAGCTCGTACTGACGAAGGTAGTATTCAAGTCCAAACACCGGGACAGGCGATGTTGTCGCCGCCACAAGCGATCGTTCCCTCACTGGCAGCACACTGAGCTTGTTCAACGCGACTGCCGACACACAAACAGGTCAGACAACACTCGGAAAAGAGCACGCGAAGTCTCACCCTCGGACGCAAAGACGACATACGCCGCAGCGCCAGGACCGTGAACGTGCACCAGCTCGGGATGCAGCTTGCGGTCGACGACGAGGCCGTCGACAATGGGCTCGGCGATGGACGTCGCCTTGCGCAGCGAAAAGAACTTGACGCTTTCGATCGCGCCCAGATCAGCCTCGAGGATGCGGCGCAGGGCCGCCTCGGACGTCACGGGCGGCAGGTTGGTCACAAAGAGCGTGCGTTGCTCGGGCAGGTCGCCTTTGCCGGCGCCAGCGGACGAGTCATGCTTGCGCAGGTACAAGTAGTGCACGCAGTTCTCGGCCGCTGTCGTAAACACAGGAAGGGCCACAAAGCCCGCGATGCTGCCGACCACCTCCTTGGGCGGTGCTGCGGCGGCGGCTGCGGCGGCTGCTGCGGGCGCCTTGCCCTTCTTCGCAGACTTGGGTGCCATTCAAAAACAGCGTGGCTCAACGCTGATTGGCCGCTTTGAAAAGTGACGTAGACGACCGCATGGCCCCAACCGAGAAGAAGCGCGCTGCGGCGGCGGCGAGCCCGGCGGCGGCGGCCAAGCCCTCCAAGGTAACGAACGACGACGCGTTGGGGACGAGTGCACAGATCGTTGCTAACGGGGAGGGTGGTCTGCTTAGAAACAACGTGTTGAAGAAGAGCAGGAGGAGGACGAGGACGACATGCTCGACGACGGCGAGGACGTCAACGACGTGAACGACGAGGACGACGAGGACGACGAGGAGGAGGAAGAGACAGTGCCTGAGGAAGACGACGACGACAACGAAGGCGTGCCAAAAGGGCAGCCGTCCAAGTTTTACAAGCTGCCAACGAACGACGAGCTGCGCATGCTGCGCGAGACGGAGGACCTGTTCCGCTCAAACGTGTTCAAGCTCCAGGTGTGTGTCTTTCCTTCTTTGCAGCGCAGTACACTGACACACTCGCACACACAGATTGACGAGCTCCTCAAGGAGGTCAACGTCCCCGCGAAAAAGCTCGAAAAGCTCAGGTCTGCCCTGCATCGCGTCAAGGAGGTCCTCGACGGATCCAGCGCGGTCCAGCCACTGACGGTCCAGGAGGCTCGTGACTATCTCGCCGAGCACGGCGAGATCGTTCTGCCGTTTGATCGCCAGGAGGACTCGAGCAACCTCAAGATGGCCTACCAGGCGCCCGCTGGCGTCCACGTCGTCGGCTCGTTCATGCTCGAGGCGTACGTCAAGCCCGCGCTCAACGTTGACGTTGCCATCGAGATGCCCGCCGGCCTCTTCCAGCCAAAGGACCACATGAACTACCGCTACCACCACAAGCGCGCGTTCTACCTCGCCGTGGTCGCGTCCGTGCTAAAAGAGGCGTTCGACGCGTCCAGTGACCTGTCCTTTGAGGCGCTCAACGGCGACGTCACCAAGCCCATCCTCGTCCTCAAGCAGCACGACTTTGCAAACTCTGGTTTTGTTGTCCGCTTCCTGCCCATGCTGGCCCAGGGAGTCTTCAGCGCCGACCGTCTCGGGCCCGACCGCAACGGCGTCCGCGCCAACTTTGCCGAAGAGAAGAAAGGTGCTGAAATACAAAATAAAAAAAGCGATCATCTAACCGGAAAAAAAAATTTTTCTTTTTTTTTGGATGCAGCCGTCCCCACTCCTCTTTACAACCACAGCGTTCTCGAGGATACAGCCTTCCGCTCGCACCTCGCCCTTGTCCACAGCACCATCAAAACTTCAACTGGGTATGCCAGTCAGCATTTTTGAGCTCGTCTTATGCCTCCCCCGCTTCTCTTCTTTCTCTAGGTTGAAGGACGCCATCAAGCTTTGCAAAATCTGGCTGTACCAGCGCGACATGCAGCAGTCGCAGGGCCAAGTCGACGGCTTCCTCATGACGATGATTATGATCGCCCTCATCCAGCTTCGCCGCCTCAACATCCAGATGTCCTCGTACCAACTCTTTAAGGCGACCCTGCAATACCTAGGTATCTTTCTTTGATACCCATAGATTTTAATAAATTTTTTTTTTTTTTTTTTGTTTCTTTTCGCCCGCACCAGCGACATCAAACTTTGAAAAGGACAGCTTGGTAATAAATGGGCCCGCAACGCCCGACGTGCTTGCAAAACACCATGCCGGCGCCGATGCCGTGCTCCTCGATGTCGCAGGTAGCATTAACCTGTTGGCTCGAGTCAGCAAGGGCGCACTGTCGGAACTCCAGCACGAGGCAACTATTGGTTTCGCGGCTCTCAACACATCTGGCGGCGACCCCTTCTCGGTCCTGTTTCTGCAAAAGCTGAACCCGCTCCTTCGATATGACCATGTTGTGAAGTGAGCTGAAATTTTTTTTTATGTATAAACCTAATTTTTCCACCCACGCACACGCACACAAAAAAAGCATTCCGTACCTCTCTGGCAACTCGAGCACAGGACTGCCCTTCTTGCTGCCTCACCCCGACTTTATCGACCATTACGTCCGTGCCCAGCGCAACATGCCTCGCATTCTACTTCGCGGCCTCACAGATCGCTGCCGAGTCGCGCGAGTCTTCACTACCCCGATCCAGCCCTGGGCACTCGCCAACTCACCGCCGGTCCACGCCCTCAACAACCCCGAAGGCCACAGCCTGACAATCGGGCTTATCCTCAATGCCACCGAGAGTCTGCGCCTCGTCGAGCTCGGTCCGTCCCCAGAGGATGTAATTTGAAATTATATACATTTTTTTGGTTGGTCCATGTTGATTTGTCCTCCCTGTTTCACAGAATGATGCCGTCGCCAAGTTCCAGTCGCTCTGGGGCTCCAAGAGCGAGCTGCGTCGCTTCAAGGACGGCACGATCGCCGAGGCGGTTGCGTTTATCGTCGGCCCCAACGAAAAGCATCTGATCGTCCCCAAAATGGTTGCCTGGCTTTTGCAGCGTCACTTTGGTAACAATGAGCGGACAATCCTTGCTTTTTTTTTTAAAGAAAAATTTAATATGCACAAATAGCGATCAAGTTTGCACAGGCTGCGGGACTGTTTGCTCCGGCTGCTGGCGAAGAGGAGAGCACCGAGGAGAGCAAGAACTTGGCCGCATACGTTGTCAACCAGGCCGATGCCTTGGTCAAGATCCCCAGTAAATTGCGCTTCTCTCCGCCTACTCTCAAGACTTCTGCTGGCCAACTCGCCATCACGACGGCCTTTGACAACGTCTGCTCCAAAATCAAGCAGCTCGAAGGATTCCCGCTCGAGATTGTCGCGTTCCAGAGCGTCTCGGCGGGTATGCGCGGCACGAGCACCATCCAGGCACAGCCCATCGATTTTGCAGCCTTCCCCGTCAAGCCGACCTCGTCGGGCGATCTCACAAACGCTATCCCGCCCTTTGTCCCTGTGCACGACGTTGTGATCCAAGTCGAGGCCAGCAACGCGTGGCCAGACGACTACCAGGCCGTCCTGTACTCGCTCGCTGCCATGTACAGCCGTCTCGGCCAGCTGTTGCGTGCGTCGTACGTGGTCGAGACAACTCCCGAGTGGCTCGATGTTCTTGTCGACGGCTTTGTATTCCGCTTCCGCATTCAGGTCGACAGGCGCCTGGCTTTGCTGGCAAGACGGAACGACGAGACTGCCACCGCCGAGGCGACCCAGCTGCGTCTCCAGTTTGAGTTTCTGCCACTCCATGCCGGCGGCATCCGCGCTTTCTCCCAGCAGCACACATTCTTCACAAGTGCCGTCCGAATCGCACAACGCTGGGTGGCCGCGCATCTCCTGGCCGACGAGGTTCCCTTTGAGGTGGTCGAGTGCCTCGTTGCGTACGCCTTCAAGCCCACCGTGGCCATTTACTCGCCACCGGCGTCGGCTCTCGCCGGCTTCCACCGCTTCCTCGAACTGCTGGCCAAGTTTGACTTTGCCGAAACGTACATATATTTTTTTTAATAGAAAAGAATAACTTACTCTTGTTTAGACCCATCGTCGTTGATTGGACAAACGACCTGGCAGCCGAGTTGCGAGACGGCTTCCAGACCACGTTTGAGAACATTCGCGGCGCCACTACTCCCAACCAGCGCAAAGGCGGCCCGGCGATCATGCTCTTTTCCAGCTACGACAAGACCGGCTCCATCTGGACACACAGCCATCCGTCTCACATGGTCCTCCATCGGCTGAGCCAGTTTGCCAAGGCGGCTCTCGACCGCCTGCAGGCGCACTTGTTCAGGTTCTCTGGCTTTGACTACCAATCGCTCTTTGTGACCCCGATCAACGAGTACGACGTGCTCTTACACATCAGCAACGATGCCAATCCGCGTGCGTGCGAAGCCATCCACGCCCACCAGTGGCTTGAGGCGGGCTCTTACTCGTACGTCCTTTCTTGCATGCACAATTTCTAAATTTTTTTATTTTTTATTTTTTATTTTTTTTTGAAAAACCCAGTGGCGCCCTCTACAAAAATCTCCGTGCCCCCAAGGTTACGACGATGCCGCTGGTCGACTTTGATCCCGTCGCCAAACTCGTCGCCGACCTGCGCAAAGAGTTTGGCCACTTTGGTCTCTTCCTGCATGACGTCAACGGAGGCAACGTGATCGCCGTCAAGTGGAAGCCCGCAGCCTTTGTCGCCCAAACACTCAAGGTGGCCGGTGCCTACGCGGTTGAGCCTGTACCCTCGTCAAAGGATGCCGTCGTTCCCAACATCCTTTCGATTTTGGCATCCATCCAAACACTCGGCGCAGGCATTATCGAGCGAATCCAGCTGTAGAAAGCCCGATGTAGATTATTGTACAAATGCCAAAATTCTACATCTAATTGACGAGGTGCTGGCGAGTGTACTCCCAGATCATGATGGCGCCACTGACGTGGACGTTGAGCGAGCGCACGATGCCAAACTGGGGAATCTCGATGCAGGCGTCCAGCAGGTTGATGATCTCGACGGGGATGCCCTCCTTTTCGCGTCCGAGCACGAGCGCAGTCTTTCGGGGGAAATTGAACGTTTCCAGACCGACGCTGTTCCCTGTCTGCTCCACGCCCAGCAGCTGATACCCTTGCTGCTGCAGCTCAAGCAAGTACTCTTGGAGCTTGGGCACGCGCACCTGACGGAAAGAGGAATATTTAGCAGTGCAATTTAAATGGTCATTATTGTCAACCACGGAGTACCTCCTCCATAGGCATCCAGTTCTCGGATGTGACGCTCACGGCTTTGAACGCGGTGGTCTCCTTGACGCGAATGTCGTCCAAAATAAGCTTGCTCGCGTTGAAGATCTCGCACGTGCGGCAGATGCCTCCGAGGTTGGGCTGCTTGTCGATAAGCGAGGCGATGACGATAAGATCGTTGCGCTGGCGCACATGGATAGTATCCCTCGTCAGCTCCTGCTCGCTCTGCAGCAACAGCTCCCACGGTTGGATCTTGCGCTGGTAGTTGGTACGCTCACCATCGTCCACAGAGGACGCGGATGCAGTGGGCACGAAAGCTGCTGGCAGTCCAGCGATCTCAGCGGCGACAGGCTCTGGCTGGGGCTCTAGCTCTGGCCCCTCGACAGCCCCGAGCTGGCGGCGGATGTGGCGCACGTCAATGTTGTAGCTGGGGGAGGAAACCAATTGTCACTTTTCGTTTTCCTTATAATTTTAAAAAAAAAAAATTTAGCATACTGTCCGCGAATGCGTGAGGCCTGCTGGGCTGCGTTAAGGACGCTGTCGCCGAGGAAGGTGGGCGGCGAAGGGTCAACAATCTTGAAAATGTCGGCGCCCACGGCGTCGTCGAGGGCGACATTGGTGATGACAAAGACGTCGTTGAAGATAAACTGCCAGCAATAGTCCGCTTCCGGGTTGAAGAGCTCGTAAAAGTACTCTTCTTGGAGCTTCTCGCGGTGCTTGGCATACTCGAGATTCTCGTACACAAAGGCGTTGCAGACGTTGGCCGCAACTGCCGACTCCATCTCGCGAGGCGCGGTCGAGATTGTCTGCGCGAGCTCACAGATCTTTTGGGCCGTAATCGCAGCTAGAAGGCGCACGTTGTAGTGGTTACAGGCGCACCAAGGCATGAGCAGAGGGATGATCTTCAAGAAGAAGAAAAAAAAATTACATATTTTTTTTTTTCTGTTAACCCTTTGATGAATAAAAAAAAGACCTTCTACCTCTTGAATGTACGACACTTGATCCCAGCCCTTGAGGAAGCGCGCCAGGTGGAGGGACATCGATCCCATGGAGCACATCACTGCGGCGCGCTCATTGAAATCGCTCCAGTGCCTGCAGGATTTCTTAACAATAACAAAAAAAAAAAAAACATAACCAAGGAAGGCAGAGGACGCCAGCTTGGGCACGTCAAGGACGCAACGGACAATGATAAACTCCATCATGTAGCGTACGCTCATAGGGTTGTCGTACTCGATCAGGTGCTTGAAACAGAGGTCGACCATGCGCCTTGCCCTCTCCTCGTCGTTGGTCAAGAATGGTAGGAGGACGAGGATGGTCTGCCACATGCGCACCTTGCGGCGGTGGTCCATCGAATTGTTGTGCGCGGTCACTTTTTTATTTTGAGCGCCCTCGCTGGAGATCAGTTGCTCCAACAGCAGGCGGGCGCACTCGCTGTGACGGGGCGAGTTGGGGGACCAGTGGGCAATCAGCGTATTGATGAAAACGCGGACACTGCCGTCACGCTCGAGGATGTTTGTCTGAAGCTGTGACGAACTCGCAGGCTGATGATCGGTCGGTGCAGCCGCTTTGGTTTCTTGATCCAAAAGTTCGTCAGTCTTGTTGTCGATTCGCTGCTGAGCTCTTAAAAAAAAAAAAGGATTTCTTAAACAAATTTTCTATTCATTTCCTGGCTCGATACTTGGACGGGCCAAAGAGTACGAGCTCGCTGATCTCGGCGAGGTACTTGTCAAACTGAGGCAGTGACTGGTCGGTACTCCAGACCTTGTACAGTTGCTTTGCCGTGACTGTGAGGAGCGTAACGTGGCCTTCGCCCGAGGTGATCATCATCTTGAAAAACTGTTTTTTTATTACCAGTATTTAGATCTACCAAAAAAAAAAAAAAAAAAGTGCTGACGCGTACTCGGCGGACGGGGCTGTTGGCGTCATGAAAGTCTGCGTGCTGCATGACTGCGAGTGAGAAAATGACGGGAACGGCCCATGATGCAATCTGCAGAACGAGATATTGGTGCTCGAGGACCTCCTGCAGGACATTCCACGAGGCTGCGCACGCATCGCCGATCTGCAAATGACCGACAAAGATTTTTAAAATTGTTGAAGAACAGATTTCTTTTTTTTCTTTTTTTCTCACATCGCGTAGGGACAATAGGCCAGAGGGGACGCCGATCGCGACCAGTTGCTCCATCGACTTGAAAATAGGCTCACAGTCGGTCGCGGTCACCATGGACAAGGCGTCCACGCATGCGGACCAGAGATTTCGTACGTGGATGGTCGGCTTCTCCTGGGGTTGAGATACGAGTGCAGTCACAAGAAGACTCATCGTCGCCCACTTGTCTGGCTGAAGACGGTCCGACAGCCGACGCCATCGGACGCTATTTGCTCACATAATTCAGTTATTATTGTACCGGAAGAGTGGCACCAACCTGTTGAGAGAGACATCAACCGGACGGGACATGTGGGCGCCCAGGAGGACGTTGAGCAGCTTCGAGAAAACAGTGATCGTGTCCTCTGACAGGGCAGACGTGGACGCAAAGGCAATCTTCGCAGCAATTGTGATCAGGGCGACGATACTCGCGAGCTCCACCTGGGTCTTGACCAGCTTTTTATTGGCAACGAGGACGGCCTCAAGACGCGGCAGCAGTCGGGCCAGCGCATCCTGGGCCCATTTTTGGACGTCATGGAGTTGCAACAGAGCTGGCTGCCCAGCGATAACGGTATGACAGAACTCGGACAGCCGCCAGAGCGATCCGGTGACTTGCTCAAAGTTGAGGTCTACAAACAACGTTATTGGTGAGGAAACGACGACACGAAACACGTACCAGAGTTGACGGAAACACAACGTTCCTCGATCAGGGGCAGCCAGACTGCCACTTTAGCCGCAAGCTGCGAGGTGATCTTGGTGGGGGCAAACGACATAAACTTGCCAATGATGACCAGGGCGGCCTCGCTTTTGAACGAGTCCACTTTGCCGGCGGTTTCTGTTAGACCTTCAACGACGGGATCAAATTTGCCGGCGGCCGAGGTTTCAGCAAACAAGAGAAGATGACCAATGCGCCCCACGATGCAGTCGAAATCCTCCACTATCACAATGTGGTCGTCAAAAAAGAAACAGAGGACGTGGACACATACCACTGTTTGGATCCGCAAGGTTGATCTGCAGCGCTGCGCTGATGTCGGCGATAATCCCGTCGACGTACCAGTCGGCGCCCTTGAACTTGCCCGCGGTAGAGTTCAGCCACTTGACGACGACGGGGCGCAAGACCGATGTCGGTGCACACAAAAGGTCCGCCTCAAAGATTTTGTCCAAATAACTTTATAAAACATATTAGGGCGCTTGTCTGCAGAAAACAACCCGTACTTTCCGAGGAGCGAGTACTCAAGCTTCTCGATGTCTGCAAAGGACACGACGAGGTTGGTCAGGTACCAGTGCATGAGTCGTCGCTTCTGGTTTTGACGCTCAGCCACCATGTTGGTTTCGATGCCGAGCAGGTTTTGGAGCTGGGTGGGACCGATAAACTTGACGGTCTCGGGAACGTGGTCCAACAAGAAGCGTGAAATATGGACCAGCAGGTTGATGTTGATTCGCTCCGTCTTGGCAGTCTCGAGAAGACTGTTCAAAAACTCGACCTGATTTTTTTTTTTTTCTTCTTTTTAACCAGGCTGGCTGGTCAAATAACATGATCGCACCTGAGAAGACGTGACCGCCAGCGCGTCGTAGGATCGCTGGAGGAACGAAACGACGAGTTCACCAAAGGCCGAGATAGAGCTGAACCCGACCGTTTTGTAGAGTTCAGACTCGTCGCAAGCGACCAAGAGAGGCTGCAGCACCAGTTTCCATTCCGTTTGCGCAAGCCGGCAGAGGTACTGGGCATCTGTGGCCTCGAGAAGTCGGTTCAGACAAAATCGACGGATCGGTGGCTCGTGCTTGAGGGCCTGTGATAAAGTTACTTCTAAGCATGACGAACCGAGAGAGAAAAAAAAAACATTTCGTACCTTGCGAATGAGAAGAGACCACCAGTGCGGGTCGAGGCCTGCGTTGGCCATGATAATGCGGGTGAGTTCCGGCCAGAGGGGTTCGACCAGGTGGACGCTGGACTCGTTGAGCACATCGTACACGAGGAAGAATGCGTCCCAGGTCTGCGCGAGCTGCTTGGTGCGAAGAACTTGCCACTGGAAGTAGCGCGTCCAGAGCTTGCCGTCGAGCTCAGCGTTGACCAGGTAGTTCTTGTTGCCGCTGATTTGGATCACGCGCCTCAGGGCATAAGCAGCACGTTTGGCCGAGTTTACGTCGCTGTGTGCCAGCCCTTTCAGGAGGATTTCAAAGAACGGCTCCTCCAAGCGGAGGTCAATGCCTGCAAAGGCGGCTCCTGCTTGCGGCTGTTTTCCGTCGCCCTCGGTCATCATGACTGAGAGAAGCTGTCAGCAGGTGTTTCCGCCGTCAAATGCAAAGCTTACCAAAGTCGACGATGTGCACAAGCAGGCCGTGCGAGTCGAGTTCGACATCGTCGCCAAACGCATGCATGCCTTGACCTGTTCCCAGAGTCGCTCGGACCAATTCGAGCGGTGCAGCAGAGCCGTGTCCCATTGGAGCACCGTGCGCAAGAGCGTGCTCGTGACGAGACGGCGGGTCGACGTCGCTCCAGACTTGAGCACGCCTATGACGACATCCATGACCCGCTCGGCAATCGCGACGCGCCCGTCGTGCTCGAGCTCGAGAAGCGCGTTCATAAGCCTCACGAGCGTGTTGCCGAGCGCAGGGGTCCACATCTGTCCCTCGTCTTGGTCCAGCCCGTATCGATCCGCTGCACGCAGGGGCATGTGCTGCAGCGCCTCGGATAGCAGCGCGATCGCGTCGTCCATGATCCGATGCCACATCTGCTGCTGCTTGCCGAACCCGGCCAGGGCGGTAATGATCCGCAGAACTAAACGGTGGCACGGGGCAGATAAGTGCAACAAGGCCCAGAACATAAGCACGCACCGTGCACAGTCGTGTCGGCAGTGGCCTCGTTGTCGGCGAGCTGCCCACTCGCGCGCACGTACGGCCAGGCCAGCTTCTCATAGACCTTTGTTGCGACCTGCACCCCGTGCCTTTATAATTCACGTACACGGCGGCCTTTGACGTACCTCAACAGCATGTTCGGTATTGGTCTGCTGCATGGCCTTGATGACCTCTGCGAGAGCCTGCAGCGTGTCCGCCTTGAGGCCTCCTGCAGCCTTGTCCTTCGCGTCGTCCTTGCCCTTGCCCTTGCCCTTGGCCTTGGTCTTGCCCTTGTCTTTGCCCTTGTCCTTGTCCTTGCTGTCGCCGCTTTCCTGCATCTGCGCAACCAGCTCGGCCAGCAGCGCGTCCACCAGCGCGCCCGCCTGCACGCCCGCCGTCTCCACCAGCAAACGCAGCAGTCCCACGTGGCCCGACGCCGCCATTTTAAAAGTACTGATCCCATACCATGTCGTTTGGCGGGTTCGGGCAACCGCAGCAGCAGCAAAAGCCTGCGGCCGGCTTCACGGGGTACAGCGCACCCTCTCCTCTACTTTGTGTACTTATTCTTTTCCTTTCTGCAGGTTCAGCTCTGGAGGTAGAGGTCCATTTTTTCTATCTTGGCTAACCGTAAGCGCTGGAAAGGATTCGGCAACACGGCCGCTGCGGGAGGCGCGTCTGCCAGTGGCTTCTCCTCTTTTGGTGGCACAGGTGGCGCACAAAACAGTGGATTTGCGAATGCCTTTGGTACCAAGCCAGCTGGCGGCGCGGCGCCCTCGTTCGGTGGAAGCGCAGCGCCCTCGTTCGGTGGAAGCGCAGCGCCCTCGTTCGGTGGAAGCGCAGCGCCCTCGTTCGGTGGAAGCGCAGCGCCCTCGTTCGGTGGAAGCGCGGCGCCCTCGTTCGGTGCGGCGCCTGCTGCTGCTGCTTCTGGTGGCGGTGCGGCGGCCCCCTCGTTTGGAGGATTTGGGGCGTCAGCGTCCGCAGGATTCGGTGCGCCGTCCAGCGCGTCCAGTGCTGCTCCTGCTTTCGGCGCGTCGTCGGGCACTGGCCTTGCTCCCTCAGGTACAGGCTTCGGCGCCCCCGCAGGATCGAGTGCCACTCCTGCATTCGGCGCGGCCCCTTCTTTCGGTGCGCCCTCAGCAGCCGCGCCGTCTTCATTCTCCTTTGGTGGAACCGCACCCGCACCTGCAAAGCCTGCTTCTACTGGTTTCGGCGCCCCCGCAGGATCCAGTGCAGCTCCCTCATTCGGCGCGCCAGCAGGCTCCATTGCTGCACCCACAGCTGCGTCTACTACTGCTTCGTTCCCTGGCTTCGGTGCACCTGCGGGATCCAGTGCCGCTCCCGCATTTGGCGCACCCGCGGGATCCAGTGCCGCACCCGCATTCGGCGCACCTGCAGGATCCAGTGCCGCTCCCGCATTCGGCGCGGCTCCTGTGACCCCGGCTTTCGGCGCCCCTGCCCCCAAGCAAGCAGCCGCTGCTCCCTCAACAGCAGCACCTACGTCCTTCTCCTTTGGTGGAACTGCGCCGGCAGCTGCAAAGCCTGCCTCTACTGCCGCCCCGTCTGGCGCGTTCCCTGGTTTCGGCACCCCTGTGAGTGGGTCGACTCCTGCTGCTGCCGCACCTGCGAGTTTCCCTAGCTCGTTTTCATTTGGTGGCGGCCCGACGCAGGAAGTGAAGAAACCGTGCGTTATTATAGTTCCTAAACAAATAATAATAATTTTTTTTTTTTCAGTGAGCCAGCAAAACCAGCGGCAGCCGGAGGACCCAAGTATTTTTTTTTCTTTCAAATACAATGTTTAAAATACTCTTTTTCCCGCATAGGTGGCGTTGCGATACATGCATGT